>Ga0136617_10001040_pt1 | contig 24307 bp, 25 predicted proteins | sample AntDrymUQ3222106_2_FD_129672 | JGI IMG/M metagenome (GOLD analysis project Ga0136617, IMG submission 129672) | Polar desert sand microbial communities from Dry Valleys, Antarctica - metaG UQ322 (21.06) | ecosystem: Environmental > Terrestrial > Soil > Desert | place: Antarctica: Dry Valley...
ATGAGAGTGCTTGCCTCGGCGCCTGAAACAATGCGGGTGCCGAGGCCGAAGGGTTTGGCGTTCTCCACGTACCATTTTTTTTTCGCGGCAAGTTCCGCGTCGCTTTCGCACAGATAGACGATGCCGCTTTGCACGAAGCCCGTATCGGCATTGATCCGCCGATTCATGCCGCGCCACAGATCGAGCGATTCGAGGATGAGCGGAATCTCACGGGGATCGCGTCCCATCTGGCGGCACCAACCCCAATTGCGGCTCGATTGCTCGCAGGCGATTTCGCCTTTTTCAAGCAGCACCACATCGAGCCCACGTTCGGCAAGCTCAAGCGCCGTCGTGACGCCCACGATGCCGCCGCCGATCACCGCGACGGCGGCTTTCTTGGGAAGATCGATATCAGAGCCGATGGTGTCGAGGATGGGCATCGCAAGGGAATACGCAAACCCTCAAGAAGCATCAAGCGTCAAGGACGCGGATGAGCCTTGCGGTATTGTGCGAGGAGATGGGAACGGTTGACCTCGGTGTAGATCTGCGTGCTCGAGAGGCTTGCGTGGCCAAGTAGGTCCTGAATGACTCGGAGATCCGCGCCATTGCCGAGAAGATGGGTGGCGAAGGAATGGCGGAGCGCGTGTGGCGTCGCGGTATCTGGCAGCCCCAAGGCTCCCCGCATGCGTTCGATCAGGAGCTGCATGAGCCTGGCATTCAGCGGGCCACCCCGGAGGCCACGGAACAGGGGTTCGTTTTCCTTCAATGCATACGGGCAGAGGTCTACATAGGTGTCAATGGCGGCGCGAGCTTGCGGCAGCACCGGCACAATACGCGTCTTGTTTCCCTTGCCGATGACTACAAGCGGATCGGTGCGCGACTCGCGAAGAGTCATTCCCAAAGCCTCGGATATGCGAAGCCCGCAAGCATAGAGCAACGTCAACACCGCCGTGTCGCGGGCGAGGACCCATTTCGGAGTTTCATCCGTCGCCAGAACATCGGCCTTGGCGACGCGGGCGGCCTGTTCGACGCTTAAGGTCTTTGGCACCGAATGGGAGAGCTTGGGTGATTGCAGGGCGGAAAGCGCCGAATTGCGAAACAACCTGTTGCGTTCCGCATATCGAAAGAAAGAACGGATGGCGGAAAGCTGGCGCGCCAGCGTGCGGCTTTCTGTCCCGCCCGAACGGCGCTTCGCCAGGAAGGCGCGGAAATCGGCGGTGGCGAGAGCCTCGAGATCGGCGATGGTTGCGGGTTCGCCCAAATGGTCCATCAGGAAGGCGGCGAACTGTCCCATGTCGCGGGCATAGGCTTCGAGCGTCTTGGGCGCCGCACGGCGCTCCACCTTAAGAAAGGCAAGCCATTGGCTCGCAGCCGTGGCGGCATCGGGGGCGAAGCTGAAAACGTAGCCGGACATTTTGGTAAGTTGAACCGCAATCGTTAAGTGATATTTACCGTCCGTTCTACGATTGGAGTGTCGTGCAGCCGAGCAGGGTCACCGTTACAAGATGCTCTGCCCGGTTTTCTTCCAGTCGGCGAGGAACGACTGGATCCCCTTGTCGGTCAGGGGATGCTTGACCAGAGCTTTGAGAACATCGGGCGGAACGGTGGCGATATCGGCGCCGATGAGCGCCACCTGTTTTACATGCAGAGGCGTTCGTATCGAGGCGGCAAGAATTTCCGTGGCAAAATCGTAGTTGTCGTAGATCTTGCGGATCTCGGTGATCAACTCGGTGCCGTCCAGATGAATGCCGTCAAGGCGGCCAAGGAACGGCGAGATGAAAGTAGCGCCCGCCTTGGCGGCAAGCAGCGCCTGGTTGGCGCTGAAACAGAGAGTGACATTGACCATCGTTCCTTCCGAGGTCAGTTGCTTGCAGGTCTTGAGGCCATTGAGCGTCATCGGCACCTTGACCGCGACATTCTTGGCGATCTTGCGCAGCTCCTTGCCTTCGCGGATCATCCCTTCCGCATCGAGCGCCGTCACTTCCGCGCTTACCGGCCCTTCGACGATGGCGCAGATTTCCGCGATGATTTCCTTGAAAGCGCGGCCCGACTTGGCGACGAGCGAAGGGTTGGTGGTAACGCCATCGAGCAGGCCCACGTCCGCAAGTTCGCGAATCTCCTTCACATCGGCCGTGTCGACAAAGAATTTCATGGCAAGCCTCCGTAGCCTGAAACGTAGTGTTCCAAACTCCTTAAATCAACCGTAGGTCTGTGCCGCATTGCTGCTTCGCAAGCTTGCAGAGACAATTGATGAACGAATCGAGGTTGCGGCTCCGCATCGGAAGTTCATCGATCGCTGTTACGGGCCGGATAAAGCGCAGGCTGTTGGTGAGAAACACAGCATCGGCTGTCAGCAGCTCAGCCGGTTCCACCGGGCGCTCCACAGGTGCAAACCCAAGGCTTGCGGCCTCATCGAGCAGTGCCCGGCGCATGATGCCGGGTAGAATAGCCTGATCAAGAGATGGCGTGATCAGCTGATCGCTCTTCAACAAAAAAAGGTTCGATATGGTGGAACTGGCCGCAAAACCATCGGTGTTGAGAAGCAGGGCATCTTCGGCGTGTTGGGCTGTTGCTTCCCGCGCGGCCATGACATTGTCCAGATATGACAATGTTTTCGTGCGCGCGGCGACCGAACTGGTGCTGCGGCGAATGGAAGAAGTTATGAGCTTCACGGGTTGGAAAATCATCTTCGGGTCGAAGCTGTCGAGGCTCACCAGAATGGTTGGTTTAATGCCTTGTCCAGCGAGGCCTCGAACACCGGCGCCGCGAGAGAGCGTGACGCGCAGAACGTGAGTTTCATGGGCGAGTTCCAGCAGTTCTTTGATGGCCTGTCCCACGACTTCAAGATTTAACCTCAGCACTAGTTTACGCGCCGCATTCTCTAGTCGCGCAAGATGCTCAGCGCGCCATAGGGCGGTGTGCCCGACAACAAGAAGAGTCTCGAAGATTCCATCACCCAGCAACAGGCCGCGATCACCAGGGTCGATCGGCAATGGTTCATCATCGTAGATGTGGCCTTCAAACCAGACCAGGCTCACGCAGCCACCTTCAGAAAATTGCGCAGCATCTCGTAGCCGTGCTCGGTCAGGATCGACTCGGGATGGAATTGCACGCCGAAGGTCGGATGGTCGCGATGCTTCAGTCCCATGATCTCGCCGTCGTCGCTGCGGGCTGTCACATCGAGCGGGGGGTCACTGCCTTCGAGATCGACGATCAACGAATGGTAGCGTCCGGCGTTGAAACGGTCGGGAAGCCCGGCGAAAACGCCCGAGCCATCATGGATGATTTCCGAGGAATCGCCATGCATGGGCCGCTTGCCGCGATGAACCTTGCCGCCGAACACTTCGCCGATCACCTGATGGCCGAGGCAAATGCCGAGGATCGGCAGCTTGCCCGAGTGTTCGCGCACGATGTTCAGGGACCCACCCGCCTCGTGAGGCGTGCAGGGGCCGGGTGAGATGACGATGGCCTTGGCGTTGAGATCGGATATTTTTACAGCGTCATTGCGCACGACATGCGGAGTTTCACCCAGTTCCTCGAAGTAGCGGGCGATGTTGTGGACGAAGCTGTCGTAGTTATCGATGATGAGGATCATGGCTGAAAAGCCTCCATGATGCGCTTCACCTTGGTCAGGCTTTCCTCATACTCGGCGGCGGGGTTCGAGCGCGCCGTGATGCCGCCGCCAGCCTGTACCCGTGCCACGCCGCTGCTGAACATAGCGGTGCGAATGGCAATGTTCAGGTCGACGTGGCCGTTCAAACCTATGTAACCGATCGATCCGCAATAGACGCCGCGCGGACCCTGTTCGATCTCGGCGATGATCTCCATGGCGCGGATCTTGGGGGCGCCGGTAATCGAGCCGCCGGGAAAGGTTGCGGCGATAAGATCGCCAACTGTCTTGCCCTCGCGCAGTTCGCCGGTAATGACCGATGTCAGATGATGCACCGAGGCATAGGATTCGAGCCCGCAGAGCACCGGCACGCGCACGCTGCCGGGCGCACAGACGCGGGAGAGGTCGTTGCGCAGCAGATCGACGATCATCACGTTCTCGGCGCGGTCCTTGCGGCTCGATGCCAGTTCCGCGATCAGAGCCGCATCGCGCGCTGGATCGGCATCGCGGCGGCGGGTGCCCTTGATGGGCCGGGCCTCAACGGTCTTGCCGTCAAAGTTCAGCAGGCGCTCGGGCGAACTCGATGCAATCTGTATACCGCCATAGTCAAGAAACGCGGCGAAGGGTGCCGGATTCAACTCGCGAAGCCGTAGATAGAATGCCAGGGCGTCGAAGTTCCCCGGAATGGCGGCCTTGAAGCATTGGGTGATGTTGGCCTGAAAGATATCGCCATCGAGAATATATTCAACGGTGCGGGCGACGGCGCTCTCATAGTCTTCGCGCGTGAAATTGGAAACCCATCCGGCGATCGAATGGGAGCCCCTTGCATCGGGTTTGGCGTCCAGAAGCTTTTCAAGCCCGTCGGCCTCACCTGAATCCTCCGCAATAATCCAGGCGCGCTCCTGCATGTGATCGAAGGCCATCACCGTATCATAGAGATGCAGCATCATGTCCGGGCAGAGGGGCGCCAAATCCGGAATGCGGGCGCGGGGCTCAAGGCTCTTGCCGAATTCATAAGAGATGAACCCGGCAAACCCGCCCTGAAACGGCGGCAAGCCCTGCACATGGGGTTTGCGATGTTCGGCCAGCAGCCGGTCGAGCAGTTTGAGCGGCGCATCGTCCTGCATCACGCCGTCAAGGAAGGCTTTGCCGCGCTCGGCCGTAAGCGTCAGGTTCGGGTTGCAGGCAAGGAAGGAATAGCGGCCGAGATGCTCCTGGCGCAAAACGCTTTCAAGCAGCGTGAGATGCCTTTGTCCGCGCAGCCGCTCAGCCAGTCTGGAGGGCTCCCAATAGACGATTTCCCGCACATGGGGTGCGTTGCCGGTGAGAGTTTCATGCTTCATGGCGTGGCCGATATAGGGCTGGAAGGGGCCACGGTCCAAGACTATTGCAGGCGGAATGAAGGCCTCCCCTGCAACTATTGCCGATGTGCTGCTGCCGCTGAAACTGGAGGGCCCTTACTCCTATTGTATCCCCGGAGAAATGGTGCTGGCAGCGGGCGACTATGTGGTTGTGCCACTGGGCCCCCGCTCGGTGATCGGCGTGGTTTGGGCGTTGCGCCAGGAGGCCCCGGAAGGCACCAAACTCCGCGATGTGGCGGAGCGCTTCGACATGCAGCCCATGAGCGAAGTCCACCGGAAATTCGTCGATTGGTGCGCCTCCTATTATCTTGAAGCGCCGGGTAATGTTCTCCGCATGGTGTTGCGCTCGCCTGAGGCTTTCGGCTCGCCCCGGGAGCAGCTGGCCTATCGTGTGAGCGGCGTGCCGCCCAAACGGCACACGCCGCAAAGAACGCGCGTGCTCGAAACGGCGCGCGAAGGTTTTGCGATGCGGGCTGGGGAACTGGCGCAGGCCGCGGGTGTCGGCGTCTCGGTTGTCAAGGCCATGGTGAAGGACGGTTCCCTCGAACAGGTGGCGCTGCCGGCACTTCAGTCCTTCAAGGCGCCCCGTCTCAACGCAGGTGCCCTCTCTCTTTCGCGCCATCAGGAAAAAGCGGCGCAGGAACTTCGCGCCGTTGTCGCCTCGCGCAGTCACAAGGTAGTGCTGCTCGATGGCGTCACCGGCTCAGGCAAGACCGAAGTTTATTTCGAAGCCATGGCGGCGGCGCTGGCGGGAGGCGCGCAGGTCCTGCTGCTGCTCCCGGAGATAGCACTCACGGCCACGTTCCTCTCGCGCGTCGAGCAGCGTTTCGGCGCCGAACCGGCCCAGTGGCACTCGGATGTGAGGCCCCGCGAACGCGAGCGGGTCTGGCGCGGCGTCTCCAACGGCGAAGCGAAAATCGTTGTTGGCGCCCGCTCGGCACTCTTCCTGCCATGGAAGAAGCTTGGGCTCATCGTTGTCGATGAAGAACATGAGGGCGCATACAAACAGGAAGATGGCGTACCCTATCATGCTCGCGATATGTCGGTGCTTTACGGTTCAATCGGAAAGTTTCCCGTGGTGCTGTCCTCGGCCACGCCCTCGCTCGAGTCGCTGGTGAATGTGGATCGCGGCCGCTACGGGATCGTGAAATTGCCGGACCGTCACGGCCGCTCCGAGTTGCCGGAAACTCACCTTATCGACATGAGGTCGGTGAAGCTCGATCCCGGCTCATGGCTGTCCGCCCCCTTGCTGGAGAGCCTCACGGAAACCTTGAGCGAGGGCGATCAGGCCCTGCTATTCCTCAACCGGCGCGGCTATGCGCCGCTCACCCTGTGCCGTGCCTGCGGCCACCGCATGGAATGCCCGAATTGCGCGGCCTCCCTCGTCGAGCATCGCTTCCGCAAACAGCTCATGTGCCACCATTGCGGGCATATCGCCCCCCTGCCGCCCGCCTGTCCCCATTGCGGTGTTGAAGGAAAGCTGGTGCCGGTTGGACCGGGAATCGAGCGGCTGGCCGAGGAGTGCGCACAAAGATTTCCCGAAGCGCGCATCGCCATTCTCTCCAGCGATCTGGCGCGCGGCACGCTGCTCCGCGATACGCTTCGCGATGTGTCGAAGGGCCATTACAATCTGGTGATCGGCACGCAACTCGTGGCCAAGGGCCATCACTTTCCGCATCTGACGCTGGTTGGCGTGGTCGATGCCGATCTTGCCCTTGAGTCGAGCGATCCAAGGGGAGCGGAGCGCACCTGGGCGCTGATGGTGCAGGTGGCCGGGCGGAGTGGACGCGGCAAAAAGCCCGGTCTCGCGCTGATCCAGACCTATCTACCCGAGCATCCGCTCATGCAGGCGCTGGCGAAGGGCGACCGCGACGGCTATCTGGATCAGGAGAAGGCGATCCGCGATAACGCCCAGCTCCCTCCCTATGGACGGCTGGCGGCGATCATCGTTTCAGGCCGCGACGGCCCCGAAACCGAGCGCTTCGCCCGCCACATCAGCCGCCTCACGCCGCCGGCGGAAGGCGTTACAGTATTGGGACCAGCACCGGCGCCCATCCATCTGGTGCGCGGACGCCATCGCTGGCGCTTTTTGCTGAAGGCCAAACGTGAAGTGAATATCCAGGACTTTCTGCGGCAATGGCTGAACGGCATCAAACCCAAGGGCTCCCTCGATTTAGCGGTGGATGTCGACCCCTACAGCTTCCTGTAAAAATTTGACCATTTGAACAAATTCTGGCATCCTGAGGCGAAATCCACAGGAGCATGGCGATCGTGGCAGATATCGCGGGCAACCGCCTGGCGCCGGTGCAATATGCCGAGAATTTCGCCGATTTGCATCCCCGTTTCAGCGCTCACGAAGCGCTGGTTGAGAGCGACCGCTGCTATTTCTGCCATGACGCACCCTGCATGGCGGCCTGCCCCACCACCATCGACATCCCGCTGTTCATCCGAGAGATTCAGGCCGGCCACCCGAAGAGCGCCGCCAAGACGATTTTCGATCAGAATATCCTAGGCGGCATGTGCGGGCGCGTGTGCCCCACGGAAACCCTGTGCGAGGAAGCCTGCGTGCGCGAACTGGCGGAAGGCAAGCCGGTGAAGATTGGCCAGCTGCAACGCTACGCCACCGACCTCCTCATGGCGGAAGACAGGCATCCCTATACGCGGAAAACACCGACGGGGAAGAAAGTAGCAATCGTGGGCGCTGGCCCCGCCGGCCTTGCTTGCGCTCACCGGCTTGCGATGCACGGACATGATGTGACGATATTCGAAGCGCGCCCGAAGCCGGGCGGCCTCAACGAATACGGCATCGCCGCCTACAAAACGATCAATGACTTTGCGCAGCAGGAAGTCGATTTTGTACTGGAGATCGGTGGCATCAGCATCAAGCACGGCATGGCGCTGGGTGCCAAGTTGAACCTCGAGGATTTGCAGCGCAATTACGACGCGGTGTTTCTCGGCATGGGTCTTTCAGGCGTCAATGCGCTTGGCGCGCAAAATGACGATGCGCCCGGCATTGAAGATGCGGTCGGCTATATCGCCGAACTCCGGCAGGCTTCCGACCTCGCATCGCTGCCCGTCGGCCGCCGCGTCCTCGTCATCGGCGGCGGCATGACGGCCATCGATGCCGCTGTGCAATCAAAGCTTCTGGGCGCTGAGGATGTGACCATCCTTTACCGGCGCGGCCAGGAACAGATGAAGGCCAGCCGCTATGAGCAGGAACTGGCTCAGACCAGGGGTGTGAAAATCAAGTTCTGGGTGGCGCCGAAAGCCGTGCTGGTGGAAAACGGTCGGGCCGTGGGCCTCGCTTGCGAATACATGCGGGGTCTGAACGGGCGACTCTCGGGAACCGGGGAGCTGTTAAATCTTCCCGCCGACATGATCTTCAAGGCCATCGGACAAAGCTACGTGGATGCAACCGGTGGTGCGTTGGCCATCGAGGGCGGGCGCATCAAGGTTGATCCCGAACGGCGCACCAGCGTTGCCGGCATCTGGGCCGGCGGCGATTGCGCCGCGGGCGGCAAGGATTTGACAGTCGCCGCCGTCGATGATGGCCGCCGCGCCGCGGAGTCGATCGATGAATTTTTGAAGTAATGATAAACATCGTTGCCATAGTGCTCCCTCCTTGCGCGTCAGCGCAGGGAGGGTGGCGCGCGAATGCGCGACGGGTGGGTTGTTTCAGCGCGAGTGGTGCAAAAACCTCTCACGCTGCGCCACCCCACCCGGCGCTACGCGCCACCCTCCCCACGCTTTGCGTGGAGAGGGAGAAGAGAGGAAGTACCCATGGCTGACCTTCGCAGCAATTTTGCCGGCATCCGCTCGCCCAATCCGTTCTGGCTGGCGTCAGCGCCTCCTACCGACAAGGAATACAATGTGGTGCGCGCCTTCAAGGCGGGCTGGGGCGGTGTGGTGTGGAAAACGCTGGGCGAGGAAGGCCCGCCAATCGTCAACGTCAACGGCCCCCGCTACGGCGCCGTCCATGGCGTCGACCGCAGGCTTTTGGGTTTCAACAATATCGAGCTCATCACCGACCGGCCGCTGGAAATCAATCTTCAGGAGATCACCAAGGTAAAACGCGAGTGGCCAGACCGCGCCATGGTCGTGTCTCTTATGGTGCCCTGCGAGGAAACCTCCTGGAAAAACATCCTGAAGCGCGTCGAGGAAACAGGCGCCGATGGCGTCGAGCTCAATTTCGGCTGCCCGCACGGCATGTCGGAGCGCGGCATGGGCTCGGCGGTGGGGCAGGTCCCCGAATATATCGAAATGGTGGCGCGCTGGTGCAAGCAGCATTCGCGCCTGCCGGTCATCGTCAAGCTCACGCCCAACATCACCAACATCCGGTATCCCGCGGAGGCCGCGGCGCGGGGCGGGGCCGATGCCGTGTCGCTGATCAACACGGTGAACTCCATCATCTCCGTCGACCTCGATAATTTCGCGCCAACGCCAACGATCGACGGCAAGGGCAGCCACGGCGGCTATTGCGGGCCGGCGGTCAAACCCATGGCGCTCCACATGGTGGCCGAGATCGCGCGTGATGTGGAGACGCGCCACATGCCGATTTCGGGGATCGGCGGCATCACCACATGGCGCGATGCGGCGGAATTCATGGCGCTTGGCTGCGGCACCGTGCAGGTGTGCACGGCGGCCATGGCTTATGGTTTCCGCATCGTGGAGGAGATGAAATCGGGCCTCGCCCGCTGGATGGATGAGAAGGGCTATGGCTCGATCGAGGATTTCCGCGGCCTCGCTGTGCCGAACGTCACCGACTGGCAGTTCCTCAACCTCAATTACGTAACCAAAGCCCGGATCAACCAGGATCTGTGCATCAAATGCGGCCGCTGCTACGCCGCCTGCGAAGACACTTCGCACCAGGCCATCAAGCGCGAGAAGGACGGCAAACGCCACTTCGAGGTCATCGATGCCGAATGCGTGGCCTGCAATCTGTGCGTGGAAATCTGCCCGGTGGAGAACTGCATCACCATGGAGCGGATGACATCGGGCGTCGATCCCCGCACCGGCAAGGTCATCGACCCCAACTATGCCAACTGGACCACGCACCCCAACAACCCGATGACGCTCAAAGCGGCGGAGTGATTTTTCCTCCCTGCCGTCATTCCGGCGAAAGCCGGAATCCATGTCAAAGCTGGACCCCGGCTTTCTCCGGGGTGACGGATTAGGGGACACTTTCATCCGCAAGAGAGGAGGTGTTTAATGAACGTCATCATGCTGTAAGCTTCCCGTCATCGCTCAGGAGGTCCGGTAATGTCATACAAAACAATCCTGGTCTCTCTCAATGAAACCGCCCGTCTGCCGCAGGTGGTAGCGGCGGCGGGCTTGCTGGCGCGGGAGCTCAAGGCGCATGTGTCCGGCCTCTATGTCATCCCCGCGGTTCAGGTCTATCCCTCGGTCGGGTTTGAAGCAGCGCCCCAGGTGTTCGAAGGCAACCGCAGTTTTTTCACGGAGAACGCCGCCAAGGTGCGCGCCGATTTCGAGACGGCGATGCAGCGCGAAAGTGTGAGCTTCGATGTCCAGCAGATCGACGCCAGGACGCCGCTCATCGCCGACGATACCATCGCGCGGGCGCGCAGTGCCGATCTCATCCTGGTGTCAGCAACCAATCCCGATGAAGTCACCGGCGTCGAGCGCGATTTCGTCGAACAGGTGATCATGGGAGCCGGACGGCCCGTTCTCATCCTGCCTGGCACCGGTGAGCCAAAGCTCTCGCTCGATGAGATGGTGATCGGCTGGGACGGGGGCCGGGAGGCGGCGCGCGCGGTTTTCGATGCCTTGCCGCTGCTCAAGGCGGCCAAGAAGGTTCGCGTCATTCACATCGGTACGCACAAGGATGGAGCCAAGGGCCGCATGGCGGGGTCGAGCCTGACCGAGGCGCTGGGGCGCCACGGCATCGCGGCGGAAATGCAAACCCAAACAACTGAAGGACATGACACAGGCCAGGCGCTCTTGCGTTGCGCCGATGATTGCAGCGCGGGCCTCATCATCATGGGCGCCTATGGCCACAGCCGCTTGGCCGAGTTCATTTTCGGCGGCGCCACGCGCTTTGTCCTCGGCCGGCTCAACCGCCCGGTGCTGATGTCGCACTGAGCACTATTCGAGATCGAGAAGTTTCGCGCTTGCTTGGGCGGCAAGCTCCCGCTACCCAAGCCACTCATGGCCTCTCACAATCTATTCCTGCTCCCCGGCGACGGCATCGGTCCTGAGGTAATGCACGAAGCCCAAGCGATAATCGCCTGGTTCAACGAGCAGGGCATTGCCAAGTTCGAGACCGATCGCGGCCTGGCTGGCGGCTCTGCCTATGATGCCCATGGCAAGGCGATTTCCGAAAACGACATGGCGAAGGCGATGGCCTGCGATGCCGTGTTGTTTGGCGCGGTCGGCGGACCAAAATGGGAAGGAGTACCCTATGAGGCGCGGCCGGAGGCTGGCCTTCTGCGCCTCCGCAAGGATCTCGGCCTCTTCGCCAATCTGCGCCCGGCAATCTGCTATCCGGCGTTGGCGGACTCATCCTCGCTCAAGCGTGAAGTCGTCGAGGGCCTCGACATTCTGATCGTCCGTGAACTGACCGGCGGGGTCTATTTTGGCGAACCCAAAACCATCACGGACCTGGGCAATGGCCAGAAACGCGCCATCGACACGCAGGTTTACGATACCTTTGAGGTCGAACGCATTTCGCGCGTCGCCTTCGAACTGGCCCGCACCCGGCGCAAGAAAGTGTCCTCGGCGGAAAAGCGCAATGTGATGAAGTCGGGCGTGTTGTGGCACGAGGTCGTTACCCGGTTGCACAAGGAGAACTATGGGGATATCGAGATCGAGCATGTTCTCGCGGATAACTGCGCCATGCAGTTGGTGCGCTGGCCCAAGCAATATGACGTGATCGTCACGGATAATCTCTTTGGCGACGTACTCTCGGACATCGCGGCCATGCTCACCGGCTCGCTCGGCATGCTGCCCTCGGCGTCTTTGGGGGCAGCGGACGCGAAAACCGGGCGGCGCAAGGCCATGTACGAGCCGGTGCATGGTTCCGCTCCCGATATCGCGGGCATGGGCGCCGCCAATCCCATCGCCATGATCGCCAGCTTCGGCATGGCGCTGCGCTATTCCTTCGGCCTTGGCGAATGGGCGGACAAGGTGGATCAAGCCATCGCCTCGGTCCTGGCCAAAGGTATCAGAACGAAAGATATCGCGGGAGGCAAACCCGCCACCGCCTCGACGGCGCAGATGGGCGCTGCCATACTCGGAGAACTGCAAGCCCTGGCGTAAGCTCATGCTCGATCTCCTCGTTCGCAACGCAACACTTCCCGATGGCCGCACCGGCATCGATATCGCTTGCGAGAAGGGCCGCATCGCCGAGGTCAGGCCCGCAATCGGAGCCCAGGCCAACAAGACGATCGACGCCAACGGCTATCTGGTCTCGCCGCCTTTCATCGACGCGCATTTCCACATGGACGCCACCCTGTCGCTGGGGCTGCCGCGCCTCAATCAGTCAGGCACGCTGATAGAAGGCATCGCGCTCTGGGGCGAACTCAAGCCGCTGCTCACCCATGAGGCGGTGATGGAGCGCGCGCTGCGCTATTGCGATCTCGCGGTGGCGCAGGGCATCGGCGCCATCCGCAGCCATGTCGATGTCTGCGACGACCGGCTGCTATGCGTCGAAGCGCTGCTTGAGGTTAAGAACAAGATCGCTCCCTATATCGATTTGCAAATCGTCGCTTTCCCGCAAGACGGCTTTTACCGCTCTCAAACCGCAATGCAGAACCTGCTGCGCGCACTCGACATGGGCGTGGACGTGGTGGGCGGCATCCCCCACTTCGAGCGCACCATGGCGGAAGGCGCCGCCAGCCTGAAGGAACTATGCAAAATCGCGGCGAAGCGAGGATTGCTCGTCGACATCCATTGCGATGAAACGGATGATCCCCTGTCGCGCCATGTCGAAACCCTGGCCTATGAGACACGCCGGTTGGGCCTCCAGGGCCGTGTGGTGGGCTCGCATCTCACCTCCATGCACTCCATGGACAATTACTACGTGTCGAAACTCATTCCGCTCATGGCGGAAGCTGAGCTCCACGCAACTCCCAACCCGCTGATCAACATCACGATCCAGGGGCGGCACGACACCTATCCAAGACGCCGGGGCCTGACGCGCGTCCCGGAGCTTCGCCAAGCCGGCATCAATGTCTCCTTCGGCCATGATTGCGTGATGGACCCCTGGTATCCGCTGGGCCAGGCAGACATGCTGGAGGTCGCCTCCATGGGCATCCATGGCGTCCCCATGACCAGTCGGGAGGCCATGCGCTGGGCCTTCGATGCGGTCACCGTCAATCCGGCCAAGGCCATGCATCTCGAAGGCTACGGTTTGGCGAAGGGCTGCAGAGCCAACTTTGTCATCCTGCAATCCAGGGACCCTATCGAGGCGATACGGCTCAAGGCCAGCCGTCTTAAGGTGGTGCGGGGCGGCAAGGTCATCGCGGAGACAACCGAGCGGTTTTCAACGCTCCACATCGATGGCCGCCCCGCCGCCGTCAATGGCGCGGATTACGCGCCGGCTACCGCCCGCGCGGCTTCAATCCACTCATGATCAGTGTAAGGAGCGTCTGCTCGGCCGCGGCCATGTGATCGCCACCGTTGCCGAGGACGGCGTGAACCTGTGTCTCGAAATCCGCGTAATGCTGGGTGGTCGCCCAAATGGCGAAGATCAGGTGATGCGGGTTGACGGGGGCAATGAGGTCCTGCGCGATCCAGCCGCGAATGATGGCGGCTTTCTCGTCCACCAATTGCTTGAGGGGCCCTTTCAGGAACTTTCCGATGGCGGGAGCGCCGTGCAAAATTTCATTGGCGAAGAGGCGGGAAGCTTCCGGCCGCTCCCGGGACATTCTGATCTTTTCGGAAATATAGCGCGACAGTTCCGCGATGGGATCGCCCGCGGCATCAAGCGCGCGGAGCGGTTCCAGCCATCCTGCCAGCGTCCGCTCCAGAACCGCCGTGTAGATATCGTCCTTGCGCCGGAAATAATACAGCAAGTTGGGCTTGGACAGGCCGCATCTGGCGGCGATCTGATCCACCGTGGAGCCGCGAAAGCCGTGGGAGGAAAACACATCGAGCGCCGCGTCGAGAATGAGTTCCTCATTCTGCGTCTGGATGCGGGTTTTGCGCAGAGTAACCGTCTTGGCTTGTGACACCACCGCATCCTGTTAATTCTTGATCAAATGGTCAAGAGCGGATAGCGTTTTCGCCGGGAATATCCGGGGAGTGAGCATGGCGGCCAAGGCCGTGATCGAAGCCAGCGATCTCAGCTTGACCTTCACCACGGCGGATGGGCCGGTTTACGCGCTATCCAAAATCGATTTGGCCATCGAGGACGGTGAGTTCATCTCCTTCATCGGACCCTCCGGCTGCGGCAAGACGACCTTGCTCAGGGTCATCGCCGATCTCGAACGGATAAGTTCGGGCAACATCCTGGTGAACGGCATGAGTCCAAGGGAAGCGCGCCTTAACCGCGCCTATGGCTATGTATTCCAGGCGCCGGCGCTTTATCCGTGGCGGAATGTGGAGGGCAATGTCGGCCTGCCGCTGGAGATCATGGGGCTTGACTCCCGCGCCGAACGTATCAGGCGCAATATCGAACTGGTCAATCTCAACGGCTTTGAAAAGAAATTCCCCTGGCAACTCTCGGGCGGCATGCAGCAGCGCGTATCGATTGCCCGGGCGCTGGCCTTCGATCCTCATCTGCTGCTGATGGACGAGCCCTTCGGCGCTCTCGACGAGATCGTCCGCGACAAGCTTAACCAGCAGCTTCTTGAATTGTGGGCGAGGACGAAAAAAACCGTAGTGTTCGTTACCCATTCAATTCCCGAAGCAGTGTTTCTCTCCACCAGGATCGTCGTCATGTCACCAAGGCCTGGCCGCATCATCGACGTGATCGAAACCAATCTTGCAACTGATCGCACACTCGACATCCGCGAAACCCCGACATTCCTCAAAATCGCCCACCGGGTCCGCGAGGGTCTGAAAGCAGGCCACAGCTATGAGGATATTCCCCTCTCCCCTGGGGGGAGAGGGAGGGGCCCAAGCGAAGCTTGGGAGGGCGAGGGGGACCCCGTCTCAAGGAGATGACCAATCACTTGCCCCTCACCTTCCCACGCCTGCGGCGTGGGCCCCTTCCTCTCCCCAAAGGGGAGAGGAGAAGCGGGAATGCGTTTCCGGTGGCGGTGATCTGCCTCATCATCCTCATCGCCTGGTACATCGCCGCCATCCCCATGAATGCGGTGATAGCGGAGGCGAAAATCAATGAGGCTGGCGGCGGGCTTTACAACACAGTAGCAATCTCGTGGAATCATCAGCGACCGGTACTGCCCACGCCGCACCAGATCGTCGCGGAAATCTGGAACACGGTGTTCCTGGTGGCGCCATGGAAAGTGAAATCGCTAGTTTATCACCTCTGGGTGACACTTTCCTCCACCCTGCTCGGATTTTTCCTTGGAACATTGCTCGGCGTCGGGTTGGCCATCGCCATCGTTCATGTGAAGTTTCTGAACAAGAGCCTGATGCCGTGGATCATCGCCTCGCAGGCCATCCCCATCCTCGCCATAGCGCCCATGATCATCGTGGTGCTGGGCTCGATGGGGCTGACGGGGCTTATCCCCAAGTCGCTCATCTCGATGTATCTCTGCTTCTTCCCGGTCACTATCGGCATGGTGAAGGGTCTGACCTCGCCCGAGACCATGCAGCTCGATCTCCTGCGCACCTATAATGCGAGCCCTGCACAGGTTCTCTGGAAGCTCCGCCTTCCCGCCTCCGTGCCGTTCCTCTTTGCTTCGCTGAAAGTCGCTGTTGCCATCGCGCTGACGGGAGCCATCGTTGGAGAACTGCCAACAGGCGCGCAGGCAGGCATTGGTGCCCGCATGCTGACGGGCTCTTACTATGGCCAAACCCAGCAAATCTGGGCGGCGCTGCTCGCCGCTTCCGCCGCCGCTGCTAGCCTCGTTTATCTGATCGGCTTTGCCGAAAGACTGACTGCGCGGGCCATGGGTGCCCGGCCATGACTCACTCGCGTATTGAAGACTTTGTGGCGCCGGCGCTTTTCGGCATCGCCGTCCTCTGCCTGTGGGAGATTTCCGTCAGGGCCTTCGACATCCCGTTCGTCCTGCTGCCCGCTCCTTCCGCCATCTGGACCAAGCTCATCACATCCCTGCCGACATTGCGCGCCGACTTCGTGCAGACCTTCGTGCGCGCCGTGATTCCCGGCTGGATCGTCGGCTGCCTGTCCGGCTTCATTGTGGCCCTGCTCTGCGACCGGGTGGATTTCCTCAGGCGGGGGCTCTTGCCGTTGGGAAATCTTGCCGCGGCGCTGCCCATCGTCGGCGTGGCGCCCATCATGGTCATGTGGTTCGGCTTCGACTGGCACTCGAAAGCGGCCATGGTGGTGGTGATGACTTTCTTCCCCATGCTGATCAACACGCTCGCAGGCCTTGCCGCAGCGAGCCACATGGAGCGCGACCTGATGCGCTCCTACGGCGCAAGCTGGTTGCAAACGCTGCGCAAGCTCAGGCTGCCCGCCGCCATGCCGTTCATTTTCAATGCGCTGAAGATCAATTCGACACTGGCGCTGATCGGGGCCATCGTGGCAGAATTCTTCGGCACGCCCATCGTCGGCATGGGGTTTCGCATTTCGACGGAGGTGGGCCGCCAGGGCCTCGACATGGTATGGGCGGAGATCGCGGTGGCGGCGCTGGCCGGCTCGGCATTCTACGGCCTGCTCACGCTGATCGAGCGCTGGGTGACATTCTGGCATCCGTCCTACAGGACGTGAAGAGAGACAATGAAGGAGGAGAGAAGATGAGAAAATTTCTGATGGCCGCCGCCGCGCTCGTAGCTTCGGCGCTGGCGGCCCAGGCTGAAAGCGTCACATTGCAACTCAAATGGGTCACACAGGCGCAGTTCGCCGGTTACTACGTGGCGCAGGCCAAGGGCTACTACAAGGAAGCGGGCCTGGACGTCACGATCAAGCCGGGCGGTCCCGACATCTCGCCGGAACAGGTGATCGCCGGCGGCGGTGCCGATGTCATCGTCGACTGGATGCCGGCTGCACTTGCATCGCGCGAAAAAGGCAACATGCTGGTCAACATCGCCCAGCCGTTCAAGCGATCGGGCATGATGCTCACCTGCCGCAAGGAAACCGGCATCACCAAGCCGGAGGATTTCAAGGGCAAGACGCTGGGCGTCTGGTTTTTCGGCAATGAATATCCGTTCCTGTCGTGGATGAGCCAGCTTGGCATCGCGACCACGGGCGGTGCCGAGGGCGCCACGGTCCTCAAGCAGGGCTTCAACGTCGATCCCCTCTTGCAGAAGCAGGCCGACTGCATTTCCACCATGACCTACAACGAGTACTGGCAGGTGATCGAAGCCGGCATGAAGGCCGAAGACCTGGTGGTGTTCAAATATGAAGACCAGGGCGTGGCGACGCTGGAAGACGGCCTTTACGTCCTTGAGGAGAAGCTGAAGGATCCAGCCTTCGTCACCACCATGGCCAAATTCGTCAAGGCCTCCATGAGGGGCTGGGCAGACGCCCGCGCCAATCCCGAGGAAGCTGTGAAAATCGTCCTCGACAATGATACGACGGGCTCCCAAACCGAGGTCCACCAGACGACGATGATGCAGGAGATCAACGCCCTCACCGAAGGCTCCGACGGCACCCTCGATACGGCCGCCGCCGACCGCACGGTTGAAACGCTCATGAAGGGTGGTTCCGATCCGGTCATCACCAAGAAGCCCGAAGGTGCGTGGACCACTGCTGTCACCGACGCGGCAAAGGCATTGTAAAAGCGGCCGGGAGAGATGCTCAAACCCTCCCGGCGTTGCTTTCAGGCGAAAAAGCTACTATGTAGTGAATTCACTACATTGGATACGCTCATGAAAATGTTCACCGCAACCGAGGCTAACCGCGACTTCTCCAAATTGCTCGAACGCGTAACCGAAGGAGAGGCGATCGGGATCACCAAACGGGGGCAGCTTGTCGCTACCCTCAATCCCGCCACGCCGGCGAAAAACGATGTGGAGGCTTTTAAGCGCATGCATTTAGCCCAGCTCCGCGCGCGAACGCCGATACCTGGACTTCGGCGCGGCACGCGCGAGGAACTTTACGAAGATTGATCGTGCGAGTCGCCCTCGACAGCAACATCATTATCTATGCCGAAGGCCTGAGCGACGATCCAAGGAATGCCATCGCTCAAGATTTGATCGATGCCCTTTCCGCTGACTTGCTTATCATTCCTCTCCAGGCAGTGGCGGAAACGCTGCAGTGGCTGATCAAGAAGGCAAGGCTGCCGCGATCCGAGGCCGCCGCAAGCGCCAGCCACTGGACCCACCGCTATGCCGTTCAGGCAACGGACCATGCCGTCATGTCGTCCGCCATGGAATTGGTGTCTTCCCACGACTTGCAGACATTCGACGCCATAATTCTTGCCGCCGCCGCTGAGGCCAGGGCCAGCGTCTTGCTGTCTGAAGACATGCAAAACGGTTTCCGCTGGCGCGGTGTTACCGTCGCAAACCCTTTTTTGACCCCGCGCTCGCCCCTTATCGACAGTCTTCTGAGATCATAGGAGTTCACCCATGTCCATCCTCATACGCGGCGGCACCGTCGTCAATCACGATCATTCAACCCGCGCCGACGTGTTGATCGACAACGGCAGGATCGTCGCCATCGGCGAGAAGCTTTCGGGTACGGAGACGATCGATGCCGGCGGCTGCTATGTGATGCCGGGCGGTATCGATCCCCATACGCACATGGAAATGCCCTTCATGGGAACCGTGACCGCAGATGATTTCGAGTGGGGGACCAAGGCCGCACTTTCGGGCGGCACCACGATGACGGTGGATTTCTGCCTGCCATCGCCCGGCGAGTCGATGCTGAAAGCCTACCAAGCCTGGCGCCACAAATCGGAAAAGGCATGCGCCGATTATTCCTTCCACATGGCGGTCACCTCATGGAGCCCACAGGTCCACGACGAGATGGAAACGGTGGTCAAGACCTACGGCATCAACACGTTCAAGCATTTCATGGCCTACAAGGGCGCGCTCATGGTCAATGACGATGAGCTCTATAATTCCTTCAAGCGTTGCGCCCAGTTGGGCGCCCTGCCGCTGGTCCATGCCGAGAACGGCGACGTGGTGGCGCGCATGCAGGAAGATCTTTTGGCGCGCGGCGTCACCGGCCCCGAGGGCCATTCCTATTCGCGTCCGCCGGAAGTGGAAGGCGAGGCGGCCAACCGCGCCATCATGATCGCCGACATGGCGGGCTGCCCCTTATACATCGTCCACACCTCGTGCGAGCAAACCCACGAGGCGATCCGCCGCGCCAAAATGGCGGGCCAGCGCGTCTATGGCGAGCCGCTGGTGCAATATCTGGTGCTCGACGATGGCGAATATCAGAACAAGGACTGGGACCATGCCGCGCGGCGCGTCATGTCGCCGCCGTTCCGCAACAAGAAGCATCAGGATTCACTGTGGGCGGGATTGCAGTCGGGCTCGCTGTCGGTCGTCGCCACGGACCACTGCGCCTTCACCACGGAACAAAAACGCACGGGTGCTACGAATTTCACCATGATCCCCAACGGCACCGGCGGACTTGAAGACCGCCTGCCGGTGCTGTGGACCGCGGGCGTCAACACGGGCCGGCTGACGCGGGAGGAATTCGTCGCCGTCACCTCCACCAATATCGCGCGCATCCTCAATATATACCCCAGGAAGGGCGCGGTCGCCGTTGGAAGTGATGCCGACATCGTCATCTGGGATCCGAAGGCCAACAAGAAAATCACGGCGAAGAAACAGGTGAGCCGCATCGACTACAACGTCTTCGAGGGCTACGAGTGCAAGGGCGCACCAAAGACCGTCATCTCGCGCGGCCGCATCGCCTGGGAGCAGGGCGACATGCGCGCCAACCCCGGCGACGGCGATTTCGTGGCAAGGCAGCCTAATGCCCCGGTGCATCAGGCTAACGCGATCTGGAAGGGGATAATGCAGCCTCAGCGGATTAAGCGGGTGGAAGTTACGCCTTAGCGATATGACCTCTAAGGAATACGAACTTTGGGCAGAAGACGACGACACACATCCGATCGCACGCGTGAGTGTTGCTGATGTGCTCGTTGCAGTGGAAGGTGGCGGCGTACATATGGGATTGGTGATTGCCGGCCCGCTGCAAGGAGACGAGCGTTCTCAAAAGAGGTTGCTGACGAAGATTGAAAACTATCTCGGGTCGTTGAACTCACCCGAGTTCATACAAGAATTCGGCAAGCCTTCGGTGGAGAACAGTTCGATTATCGTGGCCATAGACACCCGATCCGACGACGTCATCTTTGCGCTCCTGGAGCGATGCAAAGATTGGGTGGCGGAAAACAACGCCAAGCTTACTATAGAAGGCAATATTTGATTGCGCTTGATTTATTGGTATATACGTTGTAATATTGAGTATATACGAGGGTTTTATCATGACATTTTATGTGAAAGACCCAGCTACCGACAAGGCCGTTCGCCGGCTCGCGAAGCTCAAGGGCAAGACGCTGACCGAGACGATCCGCGAGGCGGTGGAAAATGAGCATAAGCGGGAACGCGACAAACGGTCTCTCGATGAGCGGCTAGAGGAGCTTGCGCAGAGATATGCGAAATTTCCTAAATCCGGCTTGGAGGCGGACAAGGCGTTTTTCGATGAGTTATCGGGCGACATCTGATGTTCGTGGACGCCTCGGCGATCGTTGCGATACTTGGAAACGAACCGGACAAGTTGCTACTGAGAGCCAAACTTCGCGAAGCTCGGGAGATTCTCGTTTCCGCCATTTCCATTTATGAGGCATCGCTGGGACTAACCCGCCCCACGCAAGGAATGCTGGCTGAAAATACCGCTCTCGTGAACGCCTTTGTTCATGAGTCGAATGCGAAAGTGGTGGTGATTGATCGCTCCACCGCCGATCTTGCCTTGGAAGCCTTTGCCCGGTACGGCAAGGGCCGACATCGCGCCGCTCTCAACATGGGCGATTGCTTTGCCTATGCCTGTGCGAAAATGAACCGCGTGCCGCTCTTGTGCAAGGGTGACGATTTCGTCCATACGGACATTCGCATCGCCTGAAGCTTCGAGTTTCTCCATGACAGCGAAAACCAATCTGACCATCAATCCGCAGCGGCTTTGGGATTCTCTCATGGAAACGGCGCAGTTCGGCGCCACTCCCAAAGGTGGCATTAAGCGGCTCACGGTCTCCGACGAAGACAAAAAGGTTCGCGACTGGTTCAAGGCGCAATGCGAGGCACTGGGCTGCACGGTGCAGGTCGACAGTTGCGGAAACATCTTCGCAACGCGCCCCGGCAAGCGCAAGGATCTTAAACCCATCGCCATGGGCTCGCATCTCGATACGCAGCCCACCGGCGGCAAGTTCGATGGCGTACTCGGCGTTTTGGGAGCGCTCGAAACCATGCGAACGCTTGTCGATATGGGCTATGAAACCAACGCGCCGCTGATGATCGTCAACTGGACCAATGAGGAGGGTGCCCGCTTTGCTCCCGCCATGCTGTGCTCGGGGGTTTATGCGGGGGTGTTCACGCCGGAATATGCGTATGCGCGGGAAGACCGCGATGGCGTCAAGTTCGGCGATGAACTGAAGCGCATCGGCTATCTCGGAGAAGAGGCCGCAGGCTCGATTAAATTCCAGGCGATGTTCGAGCTTCACATCGAGCAGGGCCCCATCCTTGAAGCCGAGCAGAAAATGATCGGCGTCGTCACCGGCGTGCAGGGCGCGCGCTGGTATGAGGTGACGGTGAGGGGTCAGGAATCTCACACGGGCGCCACGCCCATGGGCCTGCGCAAGAATGCGTTGCTGGGGGCGGCACGGATGATCGAGGCCATCGACCAGATCGGCATGAAATACCTGCCCGGCGTTGCCAGCGTCGGCCTCCTCGAAAACCGGCCCAACAGCCGCAATGTGGTGCCGGGTGAAGTCTTCTTCAGCGTCGATCTCCGCCATCCCGAGGAGGCCGTGCTCGACCGCATGGAGAAGGAATACCAGGAGACATTGCCCGGGATTGCAGCCGAATTGAACCTGGAGCTCGAAGAAAAGCGCATCTGGAAATCACCTGCGGTGACCTTTGATCCCGAATTGATCGCCTGCGTGCGGAACGGCGCGGCGCAGGCCGGTCATACGATGCGTGAGATGCCCTCAGGCGCTGGACATGACGCGGTCTATGTCGCGCGGGTAGCTCCCACGACCATGATCTTCGTTCCCTGCCTTGGCGGTATTTCGCACAATGAAGCGGAATCGACCACGCTCGAAGAATGCGGAGCGGGATCGCAAGTGCTGCTCAACGCGGTTCTCGAATACGACCGGAAGTTCGCATGAGAAACGACATGGCCGGTCGTGCTCGCGAGATCGCGCTGGCGATCACGTCCTGGCCTTCGGTCACGGGCTCCGCCGATGAGGCAGCCTTCGCTGGCAAGCTTGCGGACTTTCTTGCGGATTTTAATTTCGATCGCGTCTGGACCGAGGCGATTCCCGGCGATCCAGCCGGGCGCGGCAATGTATTCGCGATAAAGCGCGGCAAAAGCCCTGCAACCGTCGTTCTCACCGGCCATTTTGATGTGGTGCCGATCGAAGACTATGGGGCGCTGAAGCCTCTCGCCTTCGAGGCGGAAAAACTTTTGCCCGAACTCATCGCGCGGTTAAAACGCAGCGGTGAAAACCCTTTGGCGCTCGCCGATCTTGAAAGCGGCGATTTCCTTCCCGGGCGCGGATTGCTTGACATGAAGGCGGGGCTGGCTGCGGGGCTGGCGGCGATGGAAGGCTATCGCGGCGACGGCACGCTGCTGTTCGTCGGGGTTTCCGACGAAGAGGATCGTTCAGCGGGAGCGCGCGCCGCGGTCCCGCACATTGCCAAAATCGCCGCCGAGCAGGGGCTCGACATTGAACTCATCATCAACCTCGACGCCATATCGGATCAGGGCGATGGCGCAAGCGGCCGCGTGGTGGCGTTGGGCTCGGCCGGCAAACAACTGCTGACGGCCTTCGTCGTGGGGAAGGAGGCCCATGCCTGTTACCCCAGGGATGGCGCCAATGCGGCCTATCTGGCGGCGGAGCTTTTGACCGAGATCGAGCTGGCTCCCGAGCTGGCGGAGCGGAGCGATGATGAGTTCGCCGCACCGCCGACCGCGCTTGCCGCCAAGGACCTCAAGCAGGGTTACAATGTCACGACGCCGGCGCAAGCCTGGGTCTATTGGAACACATTGCAGCACCGGCGCCCGGCGCGAGAAGTATTGGAAATCGGCCTGGTGCTGGCGCGCCGCGCCATGGCGCGCGCCGCCCAAAAGGTGAAACGCGAAATTCCGGTCATGTGTTATGCGGAGCTCGCGGCACGGGTTCCGGAAGCCATCAACGCGAAGGCTACGGAACTGGCGGCACTCTCCCATCTCGATCTGCCGGAGCGCACGAAACTGATGACGGCGCATATGTGGGAGAACTCGGGGCTGTCCGGTCCCGCCGTGATCATGGGATTTGGTTCAATTCCTTATCCCGCGGTGGCGCTGGCGGATGCGGGGCTTGAAGATACCATCGTGGCTGCGGCAAGGGGGCACGGGCTTTCCTCGTTGCGTTATTTTCCCGGCATTTCCGACATGAGTTTCCTCGGCGAGGCGGCAGGCGATCTCTCGGCGGCGGCTGACAATACGCCGATCTGGGGCACCAGTTTCGTGATGCCAGACCCCGCGGGCTATCCCTGCATCAATATCGGGCCGTGGGGGCGGGACTACCACCACTGGCTGGAAAGGCTCCATGCGCCTTACGCATTCGAGACCCTGCCGCGCGTCTTGCTGGCGGTGATTGAAGCGGTGTTCCAGAGGCGCTAGACCAAGCTTCCTCGATCAAACAGCGGAGACATACATGACCATCAAGCGTATCGGCGCGGGCAACCGCATGAGCGAAGCGGTGATCCACGGCGGCAAGGTCTATCTCTCAGGCTTCGTGGCCGAGAAAGCCGCGGGCAAATCGGTGAAGGAACAAACCGCCGATATCCTGGAACAGATCGATGTAACGCTGAAGGAGGCGGGCAGCGACAAGACCAAGGTCCTCAAAGCCAACATCTGGCTCACCAATATCAAGACGTGGGCTGAGATGAATGAAGCCTGGGATGCCTGGGTGGCTGCCGGTCAAGCTCCGGCGCGGGCGACCGTCGAGGCGAAACTTGCCGCTCCCGAGTTCGATGTGGAAATCATGGTCGAGGCGGTGATCTAAGGAATCGCGGTCTGCCTTGGAACCTTCCTGCCAGTTGGAGTCTTCCCCAATTACGGCCACTCCCTCCATATGCGTTGCCGTAA
>Ga0136617_10001041_pt1 | contig 24293 bp, 26 predicted proteins | sample AntDrymUQ3222106_2_FD_129672 | JGI IMG/M metagenome (GOLD analysis project Ga0136617, IMG submission 129672) | Polar desert sand microbial communities from Dry Valleys, Antarctica - metaG UQ322 (21.06) | ecosystem: Environmental > Terrestrial > Soil > Desert | place: Antarctica: Dry Valley...
CGACCAAGATCAAAGTCACCGACGCAGAGATCGCCGCCGTCAACCTCACCGGCGACGCGTTCCATCCCGAGTGGAACTACGACATCACCCCACACCTCCCGTCAGTTATAAACGAGTGACCCCAAGTTCAAGGACGGCCAGGTCCTGCCGGGCATGAGCGGATCGCCGATCCTCAGCCTCACGACGGGGGCCGTCTGCGCGGTCGTGAAGCGAACCCGGGACACGGCCCAATCGCTCGGCGGCTTCGGGGTGCCGGTGAGCTCGTTGCTCTCGCGGGCCTCTTGGCTCGCCGGGGCGAACGAGGCGGCGCATGCGTCGGACAAGACCTGGATCGACCTGCTCACGGTGCAGCAGCGCCAGGCATGGCGGGTGGCGCAGGGTCCGAACGTCACCACCACGTCCGCGATTCACCTGATCGTGACCGTAAGCCAGGACGACCAGCGCCGGTGGTGGGTCTCGGCGTGCGTCCATCCGCACGCCCAGAAGATCGCGCCGGTCGAAGTCGATCTGAACACCGTACGGCCCGCGGTGGCGCGCCTGTTTCGTTCATGGGCTGCCCGCGGCCGGATCACCGAGGGCGAACAGGTTCGCACCCTCGGAGAGGTTCTGTTCCGCGCTGCATTCCCGAACCCGATCGATGCCGTCCTCAAGTCTCTGCTCGCGTCCTCCGGCCAGCGGGTGGTGGTGAGCCTGCGCTTCGAGGAGAACGTCGATGGCGATCTCGTCAACCTGCCATGGGAGCATCTCTACCAGCCAGACCACGGCGCCGAGAGCGGGATGATCCTCGCGGCCGACCTGCGCATCGGATTCATGCGGACGCTGCGCGACACGCCGCTGGCGAGCACACCTGAACCGACCCGCGAGCAGTTCTCGGTGCTCGTCGTTGCCGTGTCCTCCGATGATCAAGACCCACAGGTGCACGGCACCATCGAGGACATGGAGAAGCTCGCAGAAGATCTGCAAGCGCTTCACGTGGAGGTGATCAAGAACCCGTCGGCAAAGCAGCTCATGATCGAGCTCGCCACCGAGTACGACGTGGCCCACTACGTCGGCTACGGCAGGTATGACGATTTGGATCTGCTCGCGTTCGGCGGCGGGAGGCGCGGACGGCTCGAGTACGTGTCGGTGGAAACGCTTCGTCGATGTCTGCAGCCACGCCCGCCGCAGGTCGTCGTTCTTCAGCCATGCGAGGACGAGGAGACCGGGGCGGTGCCCGCGGATTTCGCGATGCTCGGATCGCCGCTCGTGCGCCTTCCCCTGGAGGCCGCGTTGATCTTTCAGTATCCGCTGCCACCTGATGCCACGGCCGGCTTCAACGACGCCTTCTATCGTGGCCTCGCCGACGGCAAGCCAATCGACATGGCGGTGCAGGACGGGCGCGTCCAGCTGAGCCTGGCAGGCGATCAGCCACGCGCCTATGCATCGCCGGCACTGTTCCAACGCGACCCGGGCGAGCTACGGCTCTTGCGTGGCACACCATCGCCCAACCGATTCTCCAGGCGCTCGGCGCAGGGCACCCCTCGACTGCCCGCCTTCCGATGACGACGCAACCACCGCATGTCGAGGACGAGCTCGCGCGACTCGAAACGATGTGGCACGAGGCGCTCGATCGCGTGACGAGAGCGGATGTCGGGCGAGCGCGCGGGCTGCTCGCCAGCCGGCTCCTGGCGGCGGAGGCCGTGGAGGAGTACGCCGCTGCACGTCACGCGCATCGGCGGCTGGTGCGGCATGCTCAGCACGTCACAGGGCTGCTGACGGAACTCGTCAAGCGCATCGAAGAGCTGCAAGCCGAGTGGGAGGGGGAGCGGCGCTACAGCGAGACCGGCATCGAGGATCTCCGCGAGCAGCTGGCCGACCTGTTCGAGCTCGATCCGGCGGAAGGCCGGCGCCGGTGGCTGCGGGAGGTCATGAAGGCAATCGAGATGGCGGAGGGGCACGCGGCGGCGCAGATCGCGGCTTTCGAGCTGCCGCTCGAGGGAGAGCCCCGGACAGCAGGGTCCGAGCTCGCCCAGGCGGTGCGCGACTGGAACGACGGCGACCTCGACGCCGGCCTCAGCCTGACGGACGCTGTCGCTGACGGCACGCTCGGCGAGCGCCTCGGTGTCGACGACGTCCGCATCCGCGGACGCGCCCATCGAATCGCAGCGTGGCTGAGATTCGTCATCTTCGATGACCCGGAGGCGGCGAGCGCCGAGCTCGACATCGCGATTAGGCTCCTGCCGACCAGCGGCCGCGTCCGCGCCGAGAGAGCGGCGCTGCTGCTGCGAATGGAGGAGGTCGAGCGGGCGACGAACGACGCTCATCGCGCCGTCGAGGCGCGTCCGACCGGCGCGACCGGACACCTCGTGCTCGGCGCCTGCGCCGAGCACGGGAACGACCTCGTAGCGGCCGCCAAGCTCTACCGCACGGGTCTCCTGCAGATGTCTCCCTACGAGCTGTCGACCGCGTACCGCCGAGTATCGCTCCTGGAACCGACGGGCCGCATGCTCCTGCGCATGGGCGAGCGGCTGCTCGAGCTCGACCGCCCCGAGTCGGCTCTGCGCGTGCTCGACGAGGCGCTTCGCCGTTTCATCGTCGACGCGCGCCCCTACGGGCACGTGGACGCCCATCGGCATCGCAGCATCGCCCTCGAGCGGATGGGGCGCGTGCCCGAAGCGGCGCGTGCCGCGCTCGAGGCCGGTAAGCGGCAGTACTGGCACGACGAGCTCGGCGACGCCGCCGATTAGCTTGCACGGGCGCTGGACCTCGACGAATCCCTCTCCGAGGCCGGCTGGTATCTGGCGCAGGCGCTGATCAGCCTCAGCGACTCCGATGGCAGAGGCGTGCCGGATCGCGATGTCGTGGACCGGGCATACCGCGTGTGGGAGGGCAACCGTGAGCGGTTCGGCTGGCCCGCGGGTCGCGACTCCTGGGCATTCCTCACGCGCGCCGCGATCGCGGCCGCGATCTCGTACGGACGCGAGGATGCGGCCTGGGAGGCGCTGTTCTACGCCGAGCGCGCGATCGTCCACGAACTCGTCGACGTGACGTTCGCAGACGGCGATCGATGGGTCCTCGCGGCACGCTACCTGAGCGAGGTCGAGCTGGACGAGCTCGCGCTCGAATGCTCCGACCGCGCCGACGCGCTCGGAACCGCCACGTTCCCCGCGCTCGTCCAGCGGATGGCACTGCTGGCGAAGGTCGGCCGCATCAACGAGGTTGAGCGGGTCGCGGCCCGCATCGAGTCGGCGCACGGCGAGACCGAATGGGTCGCCCACGTGCGCGGCTGGGCCGCCTTCCAAGACAGCCGGTTCGAAGCTGCCCTCGAGCTGCTTGCCGGCGCGCCGGAGGAAGACGACGTCGAGACGGTGCAATGGTTCTACGGGCTGTCGGCGCTGTGTCACCTCGGACTTGGCGACCGCGAGCGGGCGCTCGAGGCCTACTCGGCGATGCTGCAGCGCGACGAGGATGGCGCGGACCAGTGCGAGCTCGCGATCGCCCACGCCGCCTTGGGTGACGTCGCTGCCGCGCGTGAGCGAATTCGACGCGCGGATGCGGACCCGCGCACGGATCTCATCAATCGCGAGAGCGCCGGCTCGTTCATCGAGACCGTCGCCGGCAACATCGATGAGGCCATCGCTCGCCTCGGCGCGGCCATCGACCGAACGGCGACCGTCCGCGAACTCGAGGACGTGTGGCGCGAGGTAGACCTGCGCCTGGAGCTTCTCCCGCGACCACAGCTGCGTACCGCCGCCCGGCACGCGCTGCAGGAGGCACTGGCGCAGGCGAACGACGCGCGTCGCCGCGAGCTCGAACGTCACGCGCCAACCCCCGGATCGCGGCTCGACGAGACCCTTTCGCGGTACGCGGCCTCCGCTCCGGACGGCATTCCCCATTGCGTGCTGCGCGCCGGCTGATGCACGACGGGACCTGGCACGAGGCGGCGGATCTCTACGATGCGCTGACCGTCACGCCCTTCGAGCCGGAGGCCCGGGCGGGGTTGCGGCGCGCACTCGAAGCAGCGAGCGCGGAGCACCAGGCCCGGGGGGAGCTGGCGGCGGTACGGGAGATCCAGGCTCGGCTCGGCATGCACGGTTGGGCGGACCTGGCCGCTACCGCGCTTGCGGCCGCGGCGGCGCTGGCAGCGGCCGGTCGCCACACCGAGGCGATCGCGGAGCTCGAGCAGGCGCTGTCGATGACCACCGAGAACGAGCCACGACGGGCGCTGCACGAGCGCGTTGCGGCAATCGCGATGGCGCAGCCGGATCCGGGCCTCGCCGATCGCCATCTTGCCGTTGCGCTCGAGCTGACCAGCGTCGAGCATGAAGCGGCGCATGTAGCCAGGCTTGAGGTGCGTCGTGCTGTGGCCGCGGCGCTGTCGGAGGACCTCTCCTCGCTGTCGACGCACCTGCGCTCGGCCTTCGATGCGTGGGGGCAGGCAGGCGCGTCTGACCCGGCGGCTTCGATGCGCGAAGAGCTGCTTCTGGCCCTCCGCGACAATGTGGCACCCGCGATGGCCGCTGCGCTGGACGCGCTCGTGACGCCGATGCTGAAGACGTTCTTGCTCGAGTCGAGGGAGCCGAGTCCCGCGGCCAGGAGTCGCCGGCTCTGACGGACGGGCTGGCCCCGCCGGAGGCCTGATGTACCGCGGCGTCGCGCCGCTCGCTGACGCGACGGCTGCCGCCGGTCCGGACGCTCACCGGCCAGGGTCGGTCAGGCCGCCGTGACGAAGCGGTTGCACTGCGCCGGCTCGCCGGTGTCGTAGCCGGTCAGCAGCGCGTCGCGCCGCTCCTCGGGCGTGCCGTGGTGCTGGGCGTTGCCGACGTCGAAGTCGCCGACGGCCAGCGCGGCGTTCGCCGCCTCCTCCAGATCGCCCTCTTCGAGCAGCCCCTGCTCGAAGACCGAGTGCGCCCAGGTGCCCGCCAGGCAGTCGGCTTGCAGCTCGTAGGGACGCGCGGAGCTGCCGACGCCGTTGTCGAAGGTGCCGAGCTCCTGCTGGAGGTTGTGGGCGTACTCGTGGGCGAGGACGTAGGCGACGGCGAAGTCGCCCGCCGCGCGGCCGTAGCCTGCCCGCTCGCCGGGCAGCCCGCGCAGCACGCCGCGGTACAGGTCCGCGGCGAACTGCTGGGCGACGTAGATCGTGTCGTCGCTCGGGCAGTAGAAGGCGGCCGCATCGTCGGCCGCGCTGCCGCAGGCGGTGAGCCGCACCGCGCCGGGCGGGACCGCCGCGAAGCTCACCGACGGCTCGGGCAGGTTCGCCGCGGCGAAGGTCCGCGTCCAGTAGCCGTCGATGTTGTCGAGCACGCGGGTCATGAACACGTCGATCGTCTCGGGCTCGTTGTTGCCGCGCGAGCGCACGGTGGGGCTGGTGCGCTGCGCGCGCGGGACGACGCGCTCGAGGTCGTCGAGCACCTCGCGGATGCGCCGCCCGTAGCGCTCGCGGCGCTCCTCGAAGTCCTCGCGCGCCTCGGCGACCCGCGCCTCCAGGCGGTCGCGCGCGCGATCCACCTCGCTGCGGACGTCGTCCTCGCCGCAGCCGGCGAGGGCGACGACGAGCAACGCGAGCAGCGCGCAGAGGGGGTGGCGTGGCAGGTGCATGACGGCGATCATGCCCAGGGCGCGGCAATCTCATCCCGTCCGTGGCGTCGCGTCCGGGCGCGGGGGCGCGCGTAGGCGGTTGGGGGGGACCGCCGGCGGCGAGGAGGCTGCCGTCGGCGCGGCGGGCGGCGTGCGCGGAGCGTTCGCGCGAACGCGGATTCAGCGCAATTGGGGACGCTGCCGTCGGGCAGGGACCCGCTGGCATCCTGACAGCGCGCCTGGGCCGGAGCAGTCGACGACGGGACCCACTTTCGCCGAACCCGTCGAAGCGACCAGGAACTTCAGACGCCGACGGGGAAGCACTAGCCTCGTGCCGACGTGAACGCCAGTGCACCCCAGGGCATCATCGCGGCGGGCCACCCGCTCACCGCGGACGCCGGCGCGCGCGTGCTGCGCGAGGGCGGCAACGCGATCGACGCGGCGGTGGCGGCGATGCTCATGTCGTGGGTCACCGAGCCGCTGCTGACGGGTCCCGGGTCGGGCGGCTACATGCTCGTCGCGGGCGCCGGCGAGGAGCCCGTGCTGCTGGACTTCTTCGTCGCCGCCCCCGGCTACGGCGCCCGCCCCGAGGATCGCGCCGCGCTCGTCCCGGTCGAGGTCGACTTCGGCGGCGACGCGCGCCAGGTCTTCCACGTCGGCGCCGCCTCCTGCGGCGCCTACGGCAGCCCGGCCGGAATCGACGCGGCGATCCGCCGCTGGGGCTCGATGGCACTCGGCGATCTCGCCGCCCCCGCGGCCGCGCTGGCGCGCGACGGCGTCGTCGTCAACAAGCAGCAGGCCGAGGTCATCCACCTGCTCGAGGCGATTCTGCGCACGACGCCCGAGTGCGAAACGATCTACGCGCCCGCCGAGGCCCTGCTCGACGTCGACGGCGTCTGGCGCGACCGCGATCTCGGAGACATCATCGAGCGCCTCGGCGCCGAGGGCGCGCAGCCCTTCTACGAAGGCGAGATCGGCCGCGCGGTCGTCGACTGGATCGCCGATCGCGGCGGTGCGCTCACCGCCGAGGACCTGCGTCGCTACGCGCCGATCGAGCGCGCGCCGCTGTGCGTGCGCTATCGCGGCCGCGAGGTCTACACGAACCCGCCGCCGTCGGCGGGGGGAATCCTGCTGGCGCTCGCGCTCGGGCGCCTGGACGAGGCGCCGTCGCCGCCGTCGCTGGCGTCGATCGTCGTATCGATGGAGGAGGCGCAGTCCGAGCGCACGCCGGACTTCATGGATGGCCTCGCCGAGCCGGGATTCGCGGGACGCTTCCTCGGCTCGCGTCTGGGGTCGACGACGCACATCTCGGTGCTCGACGGCGCGGGCCGCGCCTGCGCCGTGACATGCACGAACGGCGAGGGCTCGGGCATCGTCGTTCCCGGCACGGGCATCCACCTCAACAACATCATGGGCGAGGAGGACCTCAGCCCGCTGGGCTTTCACCACGCCCCGGCGGGGCGGCGGATGCCGTCGATGATGTCGCCGGCGGTCGTCGCCGCAGGCGCCAAGGTCCAGGTCGCGCTGGGCTCGTCGGGCTCCAACCGCATCCGCTCGGCGCTGCTGCAGACGATCGTCGCGGTCGTCGACCACGGGCTGCCGCCGGCCGCGGCGTTGGCCGAGCCGCGCGTGCACTTCGAGAGCGGCGTGATCTACGCCGAGCCGGGGATCCCGCTCGACGAGCTGCGCTGCGACCCGCACGAGATCCAGGCCTTTCGCGCGAAGAGCATGTTCTTCGGCGGCGTGCAGATCGTGGGATGCGACGGGCAGACGGGAGAGCTCAGCGGCGCGGGCGATCCGCGCCGCGGCGGCGTCGCGGTGTCGGCGTGAGCGCGCGGCGTGCGCCGCTCGCCGCAGCGCTCGCGCTGCTCGCCCCCGCCGCCCTCGGCTGCGGCACCGCGCCGCCGGACCTGTTCGTCATGAAGCGCGACGGCACCGTGCCCGGCGCCAAGCTCGAGCTGCTCGTCTCCGACCAGACGACCCGCTGCAACGACGGGCCGGCGAAGGACCTCACGAGCGAGCAGATCCTCGAGGCGCGCGACATCCGCCGCGACCTGATCGACGTGCAGGAGGGGCGCGTCGACGTGCCCAAGCCGCCGCGGGCACAGATCTTCACGTTCGCGGTGACGACGGAGATGGGGACCCTGCGCTACTCCGACACGACCCAGCGCCCGCCGGTCCTCCCGCGCCTGTCGCGGTTCACGCGCCGCGTGGCGATCGACACCTGCGGCCTGCAGCGCTGAGGGCGCGGGCGGCCGCGCGGGTAGGACCGGCGCATGGTCTCGCTCGCACAGCTCGCGGTGTTCGTGCCGGCGGCGGCGCTCGTCGCGCTCTCGCCGGGTGCCAACAACCTTCTCGCGATGCAGCACGGGATGCGCTTCGGTGCAACCGAGGCCGTCATCGCGCTGGCGGGACGGCTGGCGGCCTTCGTCGTGATGCTCGCGCTGGCCGCAGCCGGACTGGCCGCGGTTCTCACCCGCTCGCAGGCGGTCTTCGAGGTCGTCAAGTGGCTGGGCGTCGCGTACCTCGTCTACCTCGGAGTGCGCAGCTTCACCGGCCGCGCGGTGACCGATCCCGAGCCGGAGCGCTCAGCCGCGGTCGCCGGTCGCGTCGTCCGCGCGCGCCGGGAGTTCCTCACCGTCGCGGCCAACCCGAAGGCCCTGCTGCTGTTCACGGCGTTCCTGCCGCAGTTCGTCGACCGCACCGAGCCGGTCGCCGGGCAGCTGCTCGTGCTCGGGCTCGTCTACATCGCGCTGGAGCTCCTGGCCGCTTCGGGGTGGGCGCTCGCCGGCGCGCGACTGAAGCTGGCCGGCCTTGGCGCCCGCGCCCGGCATCGCGTCGACCAGGTCGTCGGGGGCGTCTTCCTCGGCCTGGCCGGTCTGCTCGCGACCACGAAGCGCTGACGCGGCCGCGCCGGCGCGACGATCCATCCGCTGCCAGGCTGTTTGCAAGCGATCACTCGCATAGGCCCGCACGCGCCACGCCGGCTTTTCCGGCGCAACGTTCCGAGATGACCCACTAGCCGCGTGAGCTGCGGTGGCTAGCCTGCTCGCACCATGAACCGGCGCTCCTGGCTGCTCATGGCGCTCCTCGCCGCGCTCTGGGGCGCCTCGTACCTGTTCATCAAGGTCGCACTCGAGGACGACGTGCCGCCGATCTTCCTCGTGTTCGCCCGGCTCGAGCTCGGCACCGTCGTGCTCGTGCCGCTCGCATGGAAGGCGGGCGTGCTGCGGGGGATCGGCCGCTGGACGCGGCCGATCGTCTTCATGGCGCTCGTCCAGGTGACGATCCCGTTTCTGCTGATCACCTACGGCGAGCGCCACATCGCGTCGTCGCTGACCGGGATCCTCGTGTCGGCGGCACCGATCTTCACGGCGCTGATCGCCGTGCGCTACGACGACGAAGAGCGCCCGCACGGGATCGCGATCGTCGGCGTGGCGATGGGCATCCTCGGCGTCGTGCTGCTGTTCGGGCTGGACCTGAGCGGCGACTCGACGGCGATCGCCGGTGGCCTGATGGTGCTGCTGGCGTCGGCCGGCTACGCGGTCGGGGCGCTGTATCTCAAGCACCGACTGCAGCAGGTGCCGGCGGTGGGGATCGCCGCGATGACGATGCTCGTCGGATCGGCCGTGCTGCTCGGGCCGGCCCTGTTTCAGCTTCCGCCGCACGCGCTGGAGGCCAACACGATCGGCTCGCTCGTCCTGCTCGGGGCGGGCGGGACCGGGATCGCGTTCGGGATCTTCTACACGCTGATCGCGGAGATCGGCCCGGGCCGCGCGTCGCTCGTCGCCTACATCGCGCCCGGCTTCGCGGTGATCTACGGCGTGACGCTGCTCAGCGAGTCGATCACCGCGGGCGCGATCGTCGGCCTCGTCCTGATCCTCGTCGGCTCGTGGGTCGCCGCCGAGGGCCGCCTGCCGGGCCAGGCGCGCGCGACGACGGTGGCGCCGCTGGAGCCGCCGCCGGCGCGCGAGCCCGCGTAGGCGCGCCGGATCGCCGAGCCGGGAAACGGCGCCATTGAACTCACCCGAAGTGCACCTTGCCGTTGGAGCGCGCCCGCGCCTGCGCGCGCTCGACGAAGTCCAGGCGCCGAACCGCTGCCCTGAACAGGCGCGTCACGAGCCGCATCCGCGCGTTCTCGGAGCGCAGGTCGAGCAGGCCCTGCTTGGCGTCGAGGCCGAAGTCGACGGTGGCGGCCATCTCGTAGGCGCTCTTGACGGCGAGCTCGTCGGGATCGGGCTCGCTGTCGGTGGCCTCCACGACGAGCTCGGCGTAGGCGCTGCGCGCGGCGTCGGCGACGGCCTCGTCCGCGTCCTCGGCCTTGTCGTCGAGGAACTCGACGGTCGCGGCCGGATAGGGCATGTCGGCCTGGCGCTCGACGATCCGAAACGGCCGCGTGCCGTGCGTCAGCACGTTCAGGCGCCCGTCCTCCATGCGCTCCATCACCTGCTCGATCTCGCAGGCGCAGCCGATCGGCTTCGGCCCGGCCTCGGTCGACCAGACGATGCCGAACTCGCCCTCGCTCTCGAGCAGCTCGTCGAACATGATCCGGTAGCGCTCCTCGAAGATGTACAGCGGCACGAGCTCGTGCGGCAGCGCGACGAGGCCCAGCGGAAACAACGGAAAGTCGCGAATGGTCCGATCGGCCATCTCGCGACGTATCTCACCACGATGCCCACCGCACTGCTCTGGTACAGGCGCGACCTGCGCGTGACCGACCATCCGGCGCTCACCCGCACGGCCGCCGAGTTCGACCGCGCGGTGCCGGTCTTCGTGCTCGACGACGCGCTGCGCAACGGGCGCTTCTGCTCCGCCGCGCGGGAGACGTTCATGCTCGGCTGCCTGCGCGCGCTCGACGCCGCGCTGGAGGAGCGCGGCAGCGGCCTCGTCATCCGGCACGGCCGGCCCGAGCGCGAGCTCGTCGCGCTGGCCGGCGAGGCCGGCGCGGAGGCGGTGCTGTGGACGAGCGACGTGTCGCCCTACGCCCGCGCCCGCGACGAGCGCGTCAAGCAGGCGCTGCACGAAGCCGGCGTGCGAGCGCTGCCGCAGGGCGGCAACTACGTCGTCGACATCTCCAAGCCGCGCACGCAGAGCGGCAGGCCGTTCAGCGTCTTCTCCCCGTTTCACCGCCTGTGGCGCGGGATCGAACGCCGGCCGGTGCACCGCGCGCCGGCGCGGCTCGCGCCGCTGCCACGCGCTCTGCGCAAGGGTCGCCTGCCCGCGCCGCCGGTGGGCGGCGAGCTGTCCGAGCCGCACTGCGAGCCCGGCGAGCCCGCCGCGCGCGCCGCGCTCGCGGCCTGGCTGGACGGCCCGATCGACCACTACGCCGAACGCCAGAACGGCATCGCCCGCATGGGGACGAGCGGGCTGTCGCCGTACCTGCGCTGGGGCTGCCTCTCGCCTGCGGAGTGTGAGGCGCGCGCAGCGCGGCGCGGCGGTGCGGGCGCGTCGGCCTGGATCCGACAGCTCTGCTGGCGCGACTTCTACGCCCACGTCCTGCTGCTGAACCCCGACAACGCGCGCCTGGAGTACCAGCCGCGCTACCGCGGCCTGGACTGGAACGACGACCACGACGCGCTCGACGCATGGCGCGAGGGTCGCACCGGCTATCCGCTCGTCGACGCCGGGATGCGCCAGCTCGCGCGCACCGGCTGGATGCACAACCGCGCGCGGCTCGTGGTCGGCTCCTTCCTGACCAAGGACCTGCACCTGGACTGGCGCGCCGGCGAACGTCATTTCGAGGCGCTGCTGCTCGACGGCGAGCCGGCTCAGAACAACGGCAACTGGCAGTGGGTGACGTCGGTCGGCGTCGATCCGGCGCCGTACTTCCGGCGCATCTTCAACCCGGTGCTGCAGCAGCAGAAGTTCGATCCCGACGGCGACTACGTGCGCCGCTGGGTGCCCGAGCTGCGCGACGTTCCCGACGAGCGTCTCGCCGAGCCGTGGAAGATGAGCGAGGTGGAGCAGGCCGCTGCAGGCTGCGTCATCGGGCGCGACTACCCGGCGCCGATCGTCGATCACGCCGAGGAGCGCAGACGGGCCATCGAGCGCTATGGCGCGGTGGGCTGAGCGTGCGCGTCCATACCCTTCGCCGATCGACGAGCTCGCGGCCTACGAGCGGCGCCTGCGCCGCGCCGGGCTGCCGCTGCTCATCGAGGACTACTCCGCCTACGAGGACATCTTCACGCGCGGGGTGCCGCTGCTGTCGCTCGTCGTCATAAGCGAGCTGCTGGGCGCCGTCGACAGGGACTGGCCGGTGATGGGGCAACCGTGCTGGCGCTCATCTACCTCGTCGTCGGGGTCGGGCTGCTGTCGATCCTGCGCTGCACGGCGGCCCCGGCTCGTCGGCCAGCTCGCCGCCTCGCTGAAGCTGCTGACGCGGGCCGTCCCCGTGCTGCTGATCTTTATGATCGTCCTGTTCATCAACACCGAGATGTGGCAGGTCTTCTCCGCCGTCTCCGACGGCGCCCTGCTGGGCGTGATCGCGCTGTTCATCGGCGTAGCCTCGGCGTTCGTCATCTCGCGGCTGCCACGCGAAGTGCGCGCGCTCGAGCGCGAGGTCGGCGCCGACCCGCCGCCCACGACGCGCTAGCCGCATTTTCGCGCTACCAACCGCGGAAAATGGGGCCAGCGCTTCAACGTCGGCTTGGTGATGTTCGTCAGCCAGGGCCCGCAGGTGCTCGTCGTCGCGGTTCTCGTCGGCGCCTTCTTCGTCGCGTTCGGGGCGCTGGCGATCACGCCGGACGTCGTCGCATCATGGATCGGCCAGCGGCCGCACGCGATCGCCGGCAACGCCTCGACGAGCGTCGAGCTGCTGAAGGTGTCGAGCGGGGCTGGCGGCGTTCAGCGGCCTGTACTACGCGATCGCCGTGCTGAGCGCGACCTACCGGGAGGAGTTTTTCTCCGACCTGCAGACCTCGCTGCACGAGACGTTCGCCGACCGCGCGCGCCACCCTCGCGGCGCGTGCCGCGCCGGGGCGCTGACGCAGCCGGTGAGCGCCGTCGGCGAGCGAGTAGCCATAGGCTCCCGCGCCGTGTCCGGCGACGGCGAACCGCAGCTCTACCTCCAGGACGACCAGCCGCCCGGCGTCCCGCCGCTGGCGCTGACCGGCGAGCGCACGCTGCCCGACGTGCCCGCGGAGAACTACTGGTTTCAGCGCCACCTCGTGGTCTACCAGTGGATCGCGGCGCAGGTCGGCGGGCTGCGCGTCGTCGACATGGCCTGCGGCGAGGGCTATGGCTCCGACGTCCTGGCGAGCGCCGGCGCGGCCGCGGTCGTCGGCGTCGACGCCAACCCCGAGGCCTTCGAGCACGCGCGGCTGCGCTACGTGCGCGACAACCTGCGCTTCGTGCGCACGATGGTCGAGACCTTCGACGAGCCGTGCGACGCGCTCGTCTTCCTGCAGACGATCGAGCACGTGCAGGACCCGGGTGCCGTGCTCGCGCGCTTTCGCGAGCTCGTGGCCGGCTCGCCGGCGGGCGGCGTCGTGTTCGTGTCGACGCCGAACGTGCTGACGCTGGCGCCGCCGGGCGCGGAGCGCTCGGGCAACCCCTGGCACGTCTACGAGTACCGCCCCGAGGAGTTCGCCGCGCTGTGCCGCGCCCACTTCGGCTCGGTGCGGATCTTCGGCCTCTTCCACGCGCGCAAGCTCGCGCTGCACGCGGGGGCGTTGGCGCTGGGCTGGGATGCCGTGCACGCGCGGCTGGGGATCACGAAGCGCTTCTATGACCGCTTCACGCCGGCGATCGACGTGCGCGACTTCGCGTTGCGCGCCGGCAGCGCTCGCGACCTGCGCGGCGCGCTCGACCTCGTCGCGGTGCTGCGGCCGTGAGCGCGAATCCGGCTCGCCCGCCCGGGCCCGGCGAGCTGGCGATCGTCCTGCACTCCCACCAGCCCTACGTCGTCGACTTTGGGACGTGGCCGTTCGGCGAGGAGTGGCTGTGGGAGTCGATCGCGACGTCGTACCTGCCGCTGCTGGACGTCCTCGACGCCGGCGCGCCCGTGACCCTGTCGCTCACGCCGGTGCTCTGCGACCAGCTCGCGGCACCGGGCGCGATCCCGCGCTGTGCCGCGTTTCTCGCCGGCACCCGCGTCGAGACCCATCGCCGGGACATCGACGCCGCGGCAGGGGAGGCGGGCGTCGTCGCGGCGCTGGAGCACTCGGCGGCCCGCTACCGCTGGGCCGAGCAGCGCCTCGCGCAGCTCGGCGGCGATCTGCTGGGCGCGCTCGGCCGACATGTCAGCTGGACCTCGGCGGCGACGCACGCCGTCCTGCCGCTGCTGGCGACCGATGCCGGCATCCGGCTGCAGCTGCGCGCTGGGATCGACGCGCACCGCGACCGCTTCGGGCCCCGCCCCTGGCGCGGCGGCCTGTGGCTGCCGGAATGCGCGCACGCGCCATGGCTTGACCCGCTGCTCGAGGAGGCCGGCGTGCACGCCGTCTGCGTCGACCTCACCGACGTGCTGAGCGGCGACGCACATCTGCGACCGCTGCGCGCGCCGGCCGGTCCGCTGCTCGTCCCGATCGACCGCGCGACGATCGAGCTCGTCTGGAGCGACGGCGGCTACCCGGCCGATCCGCGCTATCGCAACTACCACGCGTTCACCCGCTACCGCCACCGCGCCTGGAGCAACGACGGGGCGCCGTATGACCCTGCACGCGCCGCGGTCGCCGCGCGCGAGCACGGCGCCGACTTCGTGGCCCGGGTGCGTCGGCGGGTCGCCGGCGGCGGCCTGTGCGTCTTCGCCGTCGACACCGAGCTGCTGGGGGACTGGTGGCACGAGGGGCCGCTCTGGCTGGCGGCGGTGATCGAGCAGGCGGCCGCGCAGGGGCTGCAGATCGCGCAGCTCGACGACGCGCTCGCCCGCCACGAGCCGGTTGCCGCGCCGGCGGATCTGCCGGTGACATCATGGGGGACGCCGCGCGACCTGAGCACCTGGAGCGCGACGCCGGTCACCGACATGGCCTGGAGCGCCCGTGACGCCGAGCTGCGGACGGTCGCCGCCGCGCGCGCCGGCGGGGGCGATCTGCGCGCGGTGCGCGAGCTGCTCGCGCTGCAGTCCAGCGACTGGGCCTTTCTCGTCAGCCGCGACCTCGCCGCGTCCTACGGCCGCGCGCGCGCAGCCGGGCATCGCGCAGCGCTCGAGGCAGCGCTCGCCGCGCCGGGCGCGCACGACCCGTCGGTGCGCCACCTCGCGCCGCAGGCGTCGGCGGCCGCGCTGCTGCGGCCATAGTGGCCGTAGCGGCCCCGGTCCTACTCGACGGACTCGGGCAACGGCGAGGACAACGTGCGCGTTCGCCGTGGGCAGAAGCTCGACCCCTACGACGGCGAGGTCGAGCGTCGGGCGGCCGCACCCGCGACCGGCCGCGTGCCGCCCGTCCCGTGCCGGGCGGTCAGGCGGCGAGCTGCGGCCTGCCGAACGGCTCGATGCGACCGGCGGGTGCCACGAGGTGAACCGTGTGCTCGTGCAGGATGGCCTCGGAGGCATCTGAGCCGAGGGCGGCCGCCGCCAGGAGGGTGCCGCCGATGCGGTAGACGTCGCGGACGACGCCGAGCTTCAGCAGCGCGCGCGTCTCGTTGCGGACCTCGCCGCGACCGGCGCGCAGCAGCGTGCGCAGCTGCTCGCGTTCTCCGTGCGCGGCCGTGACGATCGCGATGTTCTCGACCTCGTCGGAGGTCACGGCGGCCAGTGCGCGGGCGCGGTGCAGCGACACGCGGCGCAGGACGAAGCCGCTGCTGCCGCGCCCGATCACGACCGGGATGCCGTAGTCCTTGGCGCGCGCGACGTAGTCGGCGTTGGGGTTGGCCTCGATCGCGACGACGGGGACGTCGAGCTCGCGCAGCAGCAGGCACAGCCGCAATCCGACCTGGCCGAGGCCGACCACGACGACGTGGTCTGAGCGCGGCAGGCAGCGGCGGCCGTAGATCGCACACAGGCGCCGGTCGATGAGGCGGTTGACGAGGCCCGCGGTCAACAGCGCCGTGAACGCGAGCGCGGCGATCATCATCACCGCCGACAAGCCCTTGAACCAGGTCGGGCCCTCGTCGACGAGGTGGTTGAGGCCGATCGTGATGATCGTCTTCGTGGCGGCGTAGAACGCCTCGACCACCGATTCGTGCAGCACGATCATCGTCGCGATCGCGTCGATCGCCAGGACCGAGAGGAACCCGATGATGCCGACGAGCAGGATCTTCGCGCTCAGCTCGTGCGGGCGCAGCATCGCGCCGACGTCGGCGAACAGGCGCGCGCGGCGGCTGCGAGCGGGCGGGTCGAGCGGCGCGATCCGCAGCCCCTCGTCGCCGTCGCGGACGGCGCGCAAGCCGCTCGAGGTGCGATGCAGCGACAGCAGTCGCTCGTCGAGGCACGGTCCGGCCAGCGTCGGCACGACGATGTCGGCCATCGACATGACACGAACGTTGCGCACGACACGCTCGAGCTCGATCGCGACGTCGCGATCGAAGACCGTCACGACGAGCGGCACGCCGGGGCGAACGCCTTCCACGACCAGCGCGTTGCGCAACGAGACGTGGTCGTCCTTGGAGATCACCACGACCGTGTCGACCCGGCGGCCGAGCGCGGTGCGGATCGCCGGATCGCTGTCTTCGCGCAGGTTCGTGACCGTCGCGCCCGCGTCCTGCAATACGCGTTGCGTGACAGCGGTCAGCTCGTCGTCGCCGATCAGCAGGACGTGAGCGCTCTCGAAGGCGCGGCGGGGCAAGGGATTCACGGCTGCAAGAGTCTGAACGGCACTCCGGTCGCTGTCATCGGCTCGCCGTCCAAAGCGCCCGCCGCCAGCCGCCACCGCGTCCAGCGGCGAGTTCGCGCCCGCCAGTGACTAACCTTGAGGCGCTTCAGGCCTCAACGGGTTGACGCCGGGGCCATCGCACCAACCGTAACTTCCTTGTGACTCGCATCGCCCTCATCGTCGCCGTCGCGCTTGCGCTGCTCACTGCTGCCGGCATGGGAGCGCTCGCCTGGGCCGATGGAAGCAGTGCAGCGCAGCTGCCCAGCGGCGCGCGCGTCGCGGGCGTGGACGTCGGCGGCCTCACGCGAGAGCAGGCGCTGCAGCGTACGCGCAGCCGCGTCGCGGCGCTGATCGCGCGGCCGGCCCACGTGCAGGTCGGCGACCGCCGCTCCACGATCTCCGCGCAGCAGGCCGGGGTGCGGGTCGATCCCCGCGGCGCGGTCGAGCGCGCCTACGCGGCGGGCCGCGAAGGGTCCTTCGTCGGCCGTGGATGGCGCACGCTGACGGGGGGCAAGGTCGTCACCAACATTCCGGTGCCCGTCTCCGTCGACCGCGCCGCGATCTCGAAGTTCGTGGGGCGCATCGAGCGCGCGCAGGCGCGCGAGCCGGTCGATGCTTCGCTGGACATGACGCTCACCAGCGTCAGCGTCACGTCGGCGCGCTCCGGTCGCCGGCTGGCCGCGCGCGACGCGCTCGTCGCTCGCCTGACCCGCCGGTTGACCAGCCGCACCGAGCAACGCACGCTGCAGGCGCGAACGGTCCGCGTCGCCCCCCAGATCACCGATGAGAAGGTCTTCGACGCCACTCCCGTCGCCGTCACCGTCTCGCGCACCGAGCGCCTCGCGCGCGTCTTTCGCCGCGGCAAGCTGGTCCAGACCTACACCGTCGCCGTCGGCTCCCCCGAGTTCCCCACGCCCACCGGCCGGTTCGTGGTTCAGACCATGCAGAAGAACCCCAGCTGGAACGTGCCGCAGTCAGAGTGGGCCGGCTCGCTCGCCGGCGAGACGATCCCGGGCGGCGACCCGCGCAACCCGCTCGTCGCGCGCTGGATCGGCTTCAACGGCTCGGTTGGCTTCCACGGCACCAACAGCGCGGGATCGCTTGGCAGCGCCGCCTCCCACGGCTGCATCCGCATGAACCCCGGCGACGTGACCGACCTCTTCGAGCGCGTGCGTCCGGCGACGCCCGTGCTCGTCGCCTAGGGCTCTGGGAGACAGCGCGCGCGGCCCGGTCGCGCGGCAGGAGCCTCGGGCCGGCCCGAGCAGACCGCGGCATCCTGCGCTGAACACCTCGCGCGGGCGCGGCCTCCCGCAGCACGTTTTTCCCGCTCCGTGCGCACAAGCCGGCGAGTTCCGGTCCGAGCCGCCCCTACTATCCACGGCTGCTTTGCATAACGAGCCGAGTCTCAGAGCGCCAAGCGCGACGGGAACGGGGGACCCAGTGGGCCGAGCAGATTCGGCCCGGGGGCGAATCGCCACCCACCGCCATCGCGCGGTGCCGGAGGTGTAGCGCACGTCACAGCGCGAGCCCGACAGCTAACCCCGTAGGCGCCGAGACGACGAAGGGAAGGGCTCTATGACAGGCAGCGACAGATTGTCGACACGCAGTGATGCCGCCGTGCCGGAGGGATCCGACGCGGCACGCACGATCGCCTACCGCCGGTCGCTGCGCGCCTCGCGCGTGCGCCGCGCCGCCGCGAGCCTGCGGCGCCGGCGCGCGCTGCGCAGCCGCGGATCGCTGCTCGTGGCCACCGCCGGCGTGCTGGTCGCCAGCGCGGGGGCGGTCGCTCAGCAGGACGTGTCCCCGGGGGCGGGGCTGAGCCCGGACACGATCGCCGCCGCCCAGAAGGCGCTCGGCGTCAGCGCCGACGGCGTCGTCGGGCCGCGCACCCGCGCGGCGACCAAGCGCTTCCAGCGCGGCCACGGGCTCTCGGCCGACGGCCTCATCGGGCCGCAGACGCTGAAGGCGCTGGGCATCGAGAACGTCGCCGTGGAGGGCATCCGGGCGCGCAGCTCGCAAGCGATCCACCCGGTCCTCAAGCGCATTGCCGCGTGCGAGTCGGCCGGCGATCCGGCCGCCGTGTCGGACGACGGCCGCTACCGCGGCAAGTACCAGTTCTCCGTGCAGACCTGGAGCGAGCTGGGCGGCACGGGCGATCCGGCGCAGGCCTCCGAGGCCGAACAGGACCGGATGGCGGCGAAGCTGCTGCGCCGGGCGGGCACGCGCCCGTGGCCGAACTGCGCCTGACTGGCCCGCCCGGGCGCGCATAGCGCCCGGTAGTGTCAGCCACCAGATGAGCGACGAAACGGCGGGTCTGAAAGCGCTGCAGCGCGCGGTCTGGAGCGCGGGCGACTACGACGCGATCGCCGAGCTGTTCTGGGACGTGGGCGCGGTCGTCGCGGACGCCGCGGCAATCGAGCCGGGCATGAAGGTGCTCGACGTGGCCACCGGCACGGGCAACGCCGCGATCCGCGCCGCGGAGGCGGGCGCGCAGGTCGTCGGCCTGGACCTCACCCCCGAGCTGTTCGACGACGCGCGCCGCCGCGAGGCGCTGGCCGGCGTGAGCGTCGAATGGATCGAGGGCGACGCGGACGCGCTGCCGTTCGACGACGACAGCTTCGACCGGGTCCTGTCGACGTTCGGCGTCATGTTCGCGCCGCGGCACGACGTCGCCGCCGAGGAGCTGGTCCGGACGTGCCGGCCGGGCGGCTCGATCGTGCTCGCCAACTGGACGCCGGACGGGTTCGTCGGGCGCATGTTCGCCACGCTCGCCGGTCATCTGCCGGCACCGCCCCCGCCGGCGCCACCGACGCTGTGGGGCGACGAGGATCACGTGCGGGCGCCGCTGGGCGGGCAGACACTGCTGGCGATCCAACGGCGCAGCGTCGACTTCGACGCCGAGTCGCTGGACGAGATGATGAGCGACTACGAGCGCCAGTTCGGGCCGATGGTGCTCGCGCAGCAGGTGCTCGCCCCGGCCGCATACGACGCGCTGAGGGCCGACCTGCGCGGGCTCGTGGAGTCCCTCGACGCGGGCGCCGGCGAGGTGCGGATCCCCGGCGAGTACCTGCTGGTCGTGGGTCGGAAGCCCTGACCACGCCGGACGTGCGCGAGACGTTCCGGGCCGGCCTGCGCGCCGGCGTGCCCTACGCGCTCGCAGGCGGCGTGCTCGCCCTGTCCTTCGGCGTGCTCGCGCGCGAAGCCGGCTTCTCGGCGCTGGGAAGCGATGGTGATGTCGGCGATCGTCTTCGCCGGGTCGGCGCAGTTCGCGGCGATCTCGATCGTCGCCGCCGGTGGCGGCGTGGGCGCCGCGATCGGCGCCGCCGCGCTGATGAACGCCCGCTTTCTGCCGATGGGCATCGCGCTCGCGCCGTCGCTGCCGGGCTCGCCGCTGCGCCGCGCCGCGCAGGGGCAGACCGTCGTCGACGCGTCGTGGGCGCTGGCCAACCGGGGCGACGGGCGCTTCGATCGCCACTTCCTGTTCGGTGCCAGCGCCGTGCAGTACGTGACGTGGCTGACGGGCACGGCGATCGGCGCCTTCGGCGGCGACGCGCTCGGCGATCCGCGCGCCCTCGGCCTCGACGCGATCTTCCCCGCGTTCTTTCTCGCCCTGCTGCTGCCCGAGCTGCGCGACGCGCGTTCGCGCGGGGTGGCGCTCGCGGGCGCGCTGATCGCGCTGGCGCTCGTGCCCCTCGCGCCGCCGGGTGCGCCGGTGCTCGCGGCGAGCGTGGCGGCGCTCGCCGGCCTCAAACGCCGCCACGCGCGGGCGACGGCGGCATGAGCGGCGAGCTGTGGGCGGTGATCGCGGGTTGCGCGGCGGTGACGTTCGCAATCAAGGCGGCGGGCCCCGTGACGCTCGGCGGGCGTGACCTGCCGCCGCGCTTCAGCGGCGTGATCGCGCTCATGGCGCCGGCGCTGCTGGCGGCGTTCGTCGTCACCCAGGCGCTGGCGGACGGCGAGCGGCTGCACGTCGGAGCGGACACCGCGGGCGTCGCCGCGGCGGGCGTCGTGGTGTGGCGCGGCGGGTCGGTGCTGCCGGCGGTCGCCGTCGCGGTCGCGGTGACCGCCGGGCTGCGCGCGCTCGGCTGATGAGGGCTTCACGCCACGTCCGTCGCCGGGTATCGCTCGGGCTGGCATGACCCAGGATCCGCCCGCCGGCGACCCGGTCGAGCACGAACGCGTCCCGCTGCCGGTGCTCGGGCCCGAGCACGGCGCCGACGAGCAGCCGGTCGCGTGGTGGGAGTGGCCGCTCGTCGTCCTCGCGCTGCAGCTGGTGTTCGCCCGCTCGGCGTGGCGCTGGAGCGCCCGCCAACTGCACCGGTTCGGCGGCTGGCTTGCCCGCGCGCTCGGCACCCCGCTGCGGTGGCGGCGCTGGCTCGGGCGGGCGGCCCTCGCACTGCTGCGCTGGCTCGGGCGGGCGGCCCTCGCGCCGCTGCGCGGGATGGCGTGACGGCTGACCGCTGCGGCGCGCTGGCTGCATCGTTGCCTGCTCGCGCTGAGCGGGTGGCTTGCGCGGATCCCGCGATGACGTTGGCAGGTGCTCAGCGCGATCTACTGGTGGGCTCATCCCGGCGTCGCGATCCCGTACCAGCTCGTGGCGCGGCTCGTCGAGCTGCTGGTACGTGGCGCTGCGCGTTGGGCGACCGCGACCGCGCGCCGTCTGTGGTCGGCGACACGCGGGGTCGCCGCCCGCGCGCTGCGCCGGGCCGGGCAGGCGCTGCGGTTCGTCGGCGGCGCGCTGGCCGCGTCGCTGCGCTACGTCGGCGGGGGGCTCGCCATGCCGTGGCGCTTCGTCGGAGGGGTGCTGGCCACCGTCTTTGCGCGACATCGGCGGGGTGCTGGCCGTGCCGCTGCGCTTCCTCGGCCGGGTGCTCCGCACCGCCCTGCGGTCCGTCGCGGGGGGCGTCGGCGCCGGCGGGCGCCGGCTGGCGCGGCCGGTCGGGCGCGTCGCGCGGGTGGCACAGCGCGGCCTGCGGCGCTGCGTGGAGCCGTGGCAGCGCGTCCGCCGCCGGTGGGACGGCATCCGGGAGCGCCTGGCGGCGACGCGCGGGCGGATCGTCGCGCGGCTGTCGCGGCGAGCGCCGGGCCACGACGACAACCGCGTCTAGCCACGCGGCGTGACGTCCCGGCGCTCGCCGCTGCAGCCTTCTGCCGTCGGGCGGTCGAGGCCGGCGGGCGTCGAGCGCAAACCAGCGAGCTCGCGCCGCGCGGCCCCATCGGATGCTCGCCCCGGATCACAGAAGCCGCTGGGATGTTGTCCCAGCGTCACGCCAGGGATCGGTCGCGCGGGCGCACCAGCAGCACGCTGCCGTCGCTGACGACGAGCGCGTTGCCCGACGGCTCGGGGTTGTCGAAGTGCTCCTGCCCGCAGGCGTCGCAGCGCACGGGCGGCGGCTGGCCGAGCGCCGCCGCGCAGCGCCAGCAGAAGCGCTGCACGGCTACTTCCAGCGCAGCGAGCGCGGCGTCTGGCGCATCCGCAGCACCCGCACCGGAACGCCGGCGGCGACGGCGTTGTCGGGCACGTCCTTCGTGACGACCGTCGACGTGCCCAGCACGCAGTTGTCGCCGACCGTCGTGCCGCGCAGGATCGAGACGCCGTAGCCGATCCAGACGTTGTGTCCCACGCGCACGTCGCGCTTGTAGATGCCCTGCTCGCGGACCGGCCGGTCCTGCTCGACGACGCCGTGGTCGAAGTCGATCAGCATCACGCGGTCGGCGACGATGCACTCGCGGCCGATCGACACGTGCTGAAATGCCGAGATGGTGCACTCTTGGCCGAGCACGGTCTTGGCGCCGATGCGGACCTCGCCCTCGTGCGCGCGGATCTTGCAGCCGTGGCCGATCCACGACCAGCGGCCGAGGTGCAGTGTCGCGCCCTTGCCGATCTCGATCGTCACCCCCGGGCAGACGAAGCACAGGCCGTCGGTCTTCAGCCGGCCGCGCCAGCGCAGCTTGAGCCACAGCCAGCGTACGATCAGCCGCGCGTAGCGCGTGCTGAGCATCCCGTGCGAGCGCATGAAGCGCCAGAGCACGAGCGGCCCGCCGTGCAGCGGCGCCGGCTCGCCGCGGATGTGCGGCGGCGCCGCGGCGGGGGGCGGCTCGAGGGTCGGGGCCGGCTCCACGAGGGCCACCCTGCCTACGCCTCCTGGGAGACGTGCAGCACGGCCTTGCCCGGCTGGATGAACACGACCTCGTTCGTTTCGGGGCTGTTGAACACGGCCGCCCAGCCGTCGACGATGAGCGCGTGCTGGCCTGCCTCGGGCGCCGGCCACAGCAGCGCGACCTGCTCGTTGGCGGTGACGTTCTCCATCGTGCGTCGGCCGGCCGGGACCATCAACAGGTCCTTGTGCCACTTGACGGTCACCGAGGTGGCGCGCGGGCGCCCGTCGGCGCCGACCGTGACGATGTACGGGGTCAGGCCGAAATGCTCGATCGCCTGCGGCAGCTCTTCCAGGGGCACGTTGACCGACATGGAGCTAAGGCTACGGGTAGACACCCGCAGCCGCCGACCCCTGCCATCATCGTCGGCTCGTGGCGGCCGACCTCAACCTCGCCCAGCGCCTGCTCGACGGCGACCGCCGCGCGCTGGCCCGCGCGATCTCGCTCGTCGAGAACGACGATCCGGCCGGCTGGGCGCTCGTGCGCGAGGTCTACCCCCACACCGGCAAGGCGACGGTGATGGGCGTCACCGGCGCGCCCGGGGCCGGCAAGTCGACGCTGATCGGCCAGCTCGTCAGGAACCGCCGCGCCGCCGAGCGCAGTGTCGCGGTGCTCTCGATCGACCCGTCGTCGCCGTTCACCCACGGCGCGCTGCTGGGTGACCGCATCCGCCTGACCGAGCACTTCCTCGACCCCGGCGTCTTCATCCGCTCCATGGCCAACCGGGGAGCCTTGGGCGGCTTGAGCGAGGCGTCGCTGCAGGCGGCGCTGCTGATGGACGCCGCCGGCCGCGACGACGTCTTCCTCGAGACGGTCGGCGTCGGGCAGGCCGAGGTCGACATCATCGATCACGCCGACACCGTCCTGCTCGTGCTCATGCCCGGCGGCGGCGACTCCGTCCAGGCGCTGAAGGCCGGGATCATGGAGATCCCCGACATCATCGTCGTCAACAAGGCCGACCATCCGCTGACGCAGACCATGGTGCGCGAGATCCGCGGCGTGCTGTCGCTCGCGCCGCAAGGCCCATGGAAGGTGCCGATCCTCCAGACCGAGGCGGTCGACGGCACCGGCGTGGACGAGCTGATGGACAAGCTGATCGAGCATCGCGCGCACATCGAGCAGCAGGGCACGCTGTCCGAGCGCCGCCGGCGCAACCTGCGCAGCGAGGTGCTGGCGATCGCCACCGGCCGGATGCGCCGGCGCCTCGAGCACAAGCTCACGCAGGACGACGCCTTCGAGCAGCTGATCGACGACGTCGTCGCGCGCCGGCTGGATCCGGCGAGCGCGGCCAAGGCGGTCCTGGAGTCCGAGCTGGACCGGGGGGCGAGCGATGCGGCATAGCGCAGGTCGCAGGGGCGGCGATTCCGTGCGACCTGCCCGCGCTGCTGGCTGCCATCCGCCGCTCCTAGCCCTCCAAGCCGGCGATCCCCGCCGGCGCCGGTGGCGGGGGAGGCGGAGCGGACGGTGTCGTGCGACGCCGGCGCCGCACCGAGGTCGCGACGATCAGGCCGATGCCCGCCAGCGTCAGCAGCGCGCCGATCGCCAGCGCACCGAGGATCGCGCGCACGATCCTGCCGCCGATGCTCTCGCCGAGCGCGACCGCGAAGCCTGACGACGCCTCCGCCACGGTCGCGGCGCGCAGCTCGTAGGAGCCGTCGCGCGGCGGCGTCACCGTCGCCCGGGCCATCCCGCTGTGGCCGCTGAACGAATAGGGTGCGGCTCTTCTGGAGGGACGGCCAGAACCGTGTGATTCGGCGCTGATCGGGCAGAGGTTGGACCCGCGAGCGTAACTTCAGCCCCGCCTTTGGGCCGGTGAATCGGCTCCAAAGC
>Ga0136617_10001042_pt1 | contig 24280 bp, 18 predicted proteins | sample AntDrymUQ3222106_2_FD_129672 | JGI IMG/M metagenome (GOLD analysis project Ga0136617, IMG submission 129672) | Polar desert sand microbial communities from Dry Valleys, Antarctica - metaG UQ322 (21.06) | ecosystem: Environmental > Terrestrial > Soil > Desert | place: Antarctica: Dry Valley...
AGTCTCGGCAGGTCCCTCGAGGATTCTGGGTGTCTGCTGAGTGAGAGCCACAGCGCGGAACGGATTCGGCTTGCACTCGTCGCACGTGCCTTTCACGGCGAGATATCGGTTCAACCACCCGTCCGTCGTTCCCTTGACGTCGGGTGTCGCGGTTTCCATGTAATCCTGCGCGTCGAAGTGCGAGCGCGTGGCGCTGGGACTTCCGACCGCGTGTACCGGCGCCAGAATCCCGCGGTCATAGAGCGGCTTGAGAGGAGCCAGCGCCGGATGCAATCCAAAGAATCCATCAAGATCGATCGACGCCTGGGACGAGATTCCCTTCGATAATCCGGAAGGGCGGGGAATCGCAATGGACGGCCTCATGGCGTAGTACGCCTTTTCGCCATGTGGCACGATCATGTTCAGTGCGTCAGCAGCGCCGCGCTGAAAGAGACAAATCAGGGTTTTTCCCTTCGGAGCCTGCAGAAGCTCAGCACCGAACGCGGTCCGCCGCAGAAAGCTCGGGCTGAGCCCCATTGTCACCAGGGCCAGCGCACCGGACTTCACAAATGCTCTTCGTTCCATATCTATCTCCGTCCGTCAGCGCCGCTGGAACTCAGGCGAGCCCAGTGCCAGCCCAACCACCTGCGCGATACCGGTGAGCGTCGGGAGTGCCGCACCGCCCAGCGGATTCGCGCGGCGTCCGCCCTGCTTGCCATTCTTTGCCTTGAGTCCAGGATTCTGCGCCATCATTTCATCTCCCGTAGCAGCACTTTCCATCACTGCGCCGCCATCCGTGCCTGCACCGCCGCCCCCCGCCGCGTTCGCGCCAGCAGCAGCGCTGACGAGCGCATTCTCACCGGTCATCAGCGTTTTCCGTGTTTCGGGGGAAGCCGATCCATTCAGCAGCAAAGCAACGACGCCATCCACCTGCTTCGCACGATCCAGGCTCTTCAGCGAATCCAGTGTCGGGACAGCTTCGATCCTAGCCCCCGGGATTCGATTTGCTGCGATCGCCAGACCGAAGTTGATACGGTTGAGAATCGCGCCGGTGTTCATCCACGATTCGCCCGTTTCCGGATATCCATTTGGCGCCTGGTGGCCATAGATGGGTTGTCCGAGATACGCAACCGCCTGAGCGGCGCGTGGCGTCAGGTCGGGCTTCGCATCGAGGGCGCGAAGAGCACTGACGACCACCTCGAAAGGCGACTTGACCTTGCTCCGGAACGCCTGCTGCGAGAAGAACTCGTTCGAGGTCACTATTGCGCGGACCACTTCACGAATGTCTCCGTCGGTGCGCGTGAATACCTGGGCCGCATGATCGACCAGCTGCTTTGGCGGATTGTCCGACACGAACCGGCGGGCCAGCTTCGTCGCGATGTAGCGTGCCGTTGACGGGTGCCGGGCAACGATGTCGAGAACGTCTTCTCCATCTTCCATCCCGCGGCCGGCCGCAAGCTTTCTTCCAAGTACGGTCTTGTCACCGGCATCGTGCATCTCCGGGCGGAATACAAACCCGCCGCCTGTCGCCGGCTGCCGAATCGTCCAGCCCGTAAGCGCGCGGGCAACGTTGATGACGTCCTGCTGAGTGTACCCGCCGTCGACTCCAAGCGTGTGCAGCTCGAGAAGCTCGCGGCCGTAATTCTCGTTCAGGCCGCCTTTGCGCCGCTGGTTGACGCGCTGCCGCATCTCCTGCATTTCGGCAGGGTTCATATCGGGTTGCCCACCACGACGGGCAAGCGGGCCGTTCTGCCCGGGAAGTCCAATTCCCGGACGACGCCCCTTTGGCCGAGCCTGCGGCCGTACACGTGCCGTTGCGTCTCTTCCGGCGAGGCGACCGTCCATGCTCGCCAGCCGCGGCCGTGTGCTGTCGGCCATGCTCCGCGCGTTGTCGAGATAGAAGAGCATCGCCGGGCTTTTCGCCACAGCACCCAGAAGCTCCCGGAACTTGCCCATCGACTTCGGGCGAATAACGTCGCGCTCGTACTCGACGATATAGTAGGCCTGCGGCGGACCCTTCCGGATGAATACGTTGAAGTGATTCAGCCAGAAATCGGTCATCACTTCTTCCAGCTGCCGGTTGCTGGCGACTGCTCGCGCAACGCGGGACGACTGGATCTGGCCCACCACAGCGTTCCGCCGGAGGGCGAGCTGACGCATCGCTGCGCTGTCATCGCCCGACATTTCGATCGCGGCGGCAGCTGCTCGCTGCTTCATCGCCTTCTTGGCATCCCCTGCGGCGCCGGCAGTCGTATCGGTGTTCTCCCGTTTGGCCATGCGACGCTCCCGCTGCGCTATCGCGTATTCCTTCAGTAACTCGTTCTGATTCTGACTGAGGACGTCGTAGCTGGCCAGCATGCGGCGAAGCGATGAATCGTCGATCCGCTCCGGGTGAAGCTGCTGCTCGATCCAGGCATCGAGACCCATCGTCCGCACCTGCCGGGCATCGGTTGGTCGTGCGCCGAAGGTGAGTCGGTTTAGCGCATGGATCACCTGTTGATCGGCGGCGAGCTCGCGGTGGTCGATGCGTGTCGCGGGGCGGGCCGTCGCGGTGGCTGATTGAGCGCCAATGCCGGCTACCGGCGTGCTCGACGCTACGATCGCCGCGAGTAACATGGCGGCCAGGCGGCCAGGCCTGAAAGCTGGTAGATGTTTCATAGCAATTGGACGGGCGCAGGCCGCGGGTGTTAACCACACCAGACACAGAGACCACAGAGACCACGAGAAACGCCAAGGGAACGACCGAGCGGAAACACGTCAATCGCACAATCGCATCATGCGACGCGCGTTGTCGACGACCCGTGTTGTCGACGACCCGCTGCCTCGTCGTTTCCCTGTTTTTACTCGGTGGTCTCTGTGGTCTCTGTGTCTAACCGGTGCTACTGAAGCTTCTTGAGGTATTGCTTGAGGTCGGTCTTCGGCTCCGGATATTCCAGATCGAGCCCTTCGAGTGTCTCGACGATGCGCCGCGCGATAAGATAGTTCCGCGCCTTGTTCTTATCCGCCGGCACCAGGTACCACGGCGCCCATTCGGTGCTGCACTTGTTCAGCGCGTCACGATAGGCTTCGGTGTACTCGTCCCAGCGGTCCCGTTCGTCCAGATCGCCGGCGTTGAATTTCCAGTTCTTCGTCTCATCCTCGACCCGGTCGATGAGCCGCTGTCGCTGCTCATCGCGTGATACGTGCAGAAAAAACTTGAGGATGACGACGCGGTTCTCCGACAACATCTTCTCGAAGTTGTTGATCTGCTCATAGCGCTTCGACCACACGTCTTCCGGTACAAGCCCGTGAACGCGCACCACGAGGACATCCTCGTAGTGGGAGCGATTGAAGATTCCCATCATGCCCCGTTCCGGCATCACCTGGTGCAGCCGCCACAGGTAGTCATGCGCCAGTTCGACCGGCGTCGGTGCCTTGAACCCCTGCACTCGCACGCCCGCGGGATTGCATGCGCCGATGACCGTGCGCACTACACCATCCTTGCCCGAAGCGTCCCGTCCCTGAAGTACGATCAGCAGCGCATGCCTGCCATCGGCATAGAACACCGGCTGGAGCTCGCCCAGGCGCTCGAGCACTTCGTCCAGCTGCTCCTGGAGCTCGTCCCCCTTGGAAAGCTCCTTGGGTGGCGAAGCATCATCATCGCTCAGCTCGAGAGCCGTTTCGGGTGTGACTGGCTTTAGGAGCATACTATTGAAGTAGTGAGGGGAATCCGGACGAGTGCGAACGAATCAGAAGCATTCCGTGTCCGGATCAGGGAAGATCCACACGTGATACGATCTGCGGAATGCCGTCGCGGTAGTAATCGTCAATGCGCGACTCCTCCATGAACCCGTAGGAAATCAGCATTGCACGGTAGCGCACGACATAGGGATCGCCCGGCACTTCGGCAAAGATCATCCGCGCGTGCGCGGCAGCCAGCTCATCCACGGCGTGAAAGAGAATCCGCGAGCCGATTCCTGCCCGCCGCGACCGTGGCGCGACGAGGATCGCGTAGATCATTCCCGTTCGCACGGTGCCGCCGATCATCCCATAGACGCCAAGGCCTACCAGCTCACCGTCGCGATGAGCCACGCATGCGCGATGCTCGCCATCCCGCTCCTTGACGGCGGAACGGAGCATTTCCGGGACACGGACGATCCAGGGATTCCTGTTGATTTCCCAGTCCAGCAATGGGAGCAGGGCGACGAGGTCATCCTCGCACGCCGCGCGGACAGCGAGCCGCTTCAACGCAGGGGCTAACAGATTGGCCTCTACGTAATGGGGGAGACTCGTCGCATCGCCTATATATGTATGGAGCGGCCGAGAACTCCAAGCGCCGCTTCCTTGACGGTCTCCGACAGCGTCGGATGAGAGTGCACGGTGATCCCGATATCCTCCGACGAGCCACGATACTCCACAGCCAGCACGACCTCCTGAATCAGGTCGGCAGCGTTCAGGCCGATGATGTGGCAGCCCAGGAGCTCATCAGTAGCGGCGTCGGCGATGAACTTCACGAATCCGCTCGTCTGGGCCATCGTACGCGCGCGACCATTTGCCGAGAAGGGAAACTTTCCAACCTTGTACTCGCGGCCCGTCGCTTTCACTTCATGCTCGGCCAGACCAACCGTTGCTATCTCCGGTGAGGTGTACACCACTGACGGCATGGACTTGTAATCCATGCGCGCGTGATGACCCGCGATCACCTCGGCGGCTACCACGCCTTCCTCCTCGGCTTTGTGCGCGAGGAGCTTGCCGCCGACCGCGTCGCCAATGGCGAACACGTTCGGAAGATTCGTTCGCATCTCCGCATCCACCACGATCTCTCCGCGCTCGCCGAGCTCGAGGCCGAGTGCTGTCGCGTCGATGCCGGTGAGCCACGGCTTCCGACCTACTGACACCAGCACGTAGTCAGCGTCGAGAGTCTCCGCTTTTCCGTCGGTGTCGATGTCCACCAGCACCCGATCGCCGTCCTGCTTCGCTCCGGTGACTTTGGTGCCGGTACGGATTTCCATGCCCTGCTTGCGAAATATCTTGTCGGCCTCCTTGATGACGTCGGCGTCGTTGCCCGGGAGGATTGTCGGCTGGAGCTCGACCACCGTGACCTTTGCGCCAAGCCGGCGCCACACCGAGCCCAGCTCGAGCCCGATCACGCCGCCGCCGATGACGATCAGGTGCTTTGGTACCTCGGGTACCACGAGGGCGCCGATATTCGACAGGATTCTCTTCTCGTCGAACTTCAGGAATGGCAGCTCGACCGGAATCGAGCCCGTTGCGATGATGACGTGTTTCGCCTGAAACGAATTAGTCTGTCCGTCAGCTCCTTCGACATCGACAACGTTGCCCGGCTTCAAGGTACCGCGGCCCCTGGCCCACTCGATCTTGTTCTTCTTGAACAGAAATTCGATGCCCTTCGTGTTCTGGCCGACGACCGAGTCCTTGCGCTTCATCATCACGGCGAGATCGAATGACACGCCGGCGAGCTTTACCCCGTGCTCCGCCGCATGCAGCCGGGCGAATTCATAGTGCTCAGTGGATGTGAGCAAGGCCTTCGACGGTATGCATCCGACGTTCACGCACGTTCCACCCAGTGTCTTGTCCATCTCGACGCAAACGGTGCTCAGGCCCAGCTGCGCGGCGCGTATTGCGGCGACATAACCGCCGGGGCCGCCACCGATGATGACGACATCGGCGCTTCTTGCGTCAGCCATGAAAACTCAGGAGATGAGCATCGTGGCCGGATCCTCGAGCAGCTCTTTCACCCTCACGAGGAACAACACGGCCTGCTGTCCATCCACGATGCGGTGGTCGTAGGACAGAGCGACGTACATCATCGGGCGGATCACCACCTGACCGTTCATTGCGATCGGCCGCTCCTGGGTCTTGTGCAGACCGAGTATTCCCACCTGTGGGTAGTTGATGATCGGTGTTGACACCAGCGAGCCGAATACGCCGCCGTTGGTGATCGTGAACGTCCCTCCGGTAAGGTCATCCATCGAGAGCTTTCCGTCCCTGGCCCGTTTGGCTACGGCGCCGATGTCGCGGCTCAGCTCGATGACTCCCTTGCGGTGAGCGTCCTTGATGTTGGGAACGACGAGCCCCGCGTCGGAGGCGACGGCGATGCCCATGTTGACGTAATGCTTGTAGATGATCGAGTCAGCGTCGATCTGTGCGTTCACCACCGGAAAGCCTTCCAACGCCATGCACGTCGCCTTCACGAAGAAGGGCATGAAGGTGAGCTTCACTCCATGCTCTTTCTCCACTCGTTCCTTCATCTTCTCGCGGAGCGCGTTCACGGCGGACATGTCGATTTCGTTGAACGTCGTGAGGTGAGCCGTGGCGTGTTGCGACTGCAGAAGATTCTCGGCGATGCGTTTCCGTCGCGTCGTCATCTTCTCGCGGGTCTCGCGCTCACCGTTCGAAGAAGGCGCATTCACAAACGAAGGCTTCGGCGTCACGTCGCTTCGCGACTCTACAGCCGGCGCTGCATCGACGGAGCCCCGTTGTTCGGCGCTCTTCGGCTTTTCGGCAGCTTGAGCAACGTGCTCGACGACATCGGGCTTGCTTACGACTCCGCCACGCCCGGTGCCCTTTACTCCCGCGACATCAATCCCTGCCTCCGCCGCCACTCGGCGAGCAGCTGGTGACGACTTTGCGTCGGTAGATGGCGTAGCTGTTCCAGTGCCGCCGGGTGCCGCGTTCGACGCTGAGTCCCCATCAGCCGACGACCCCGCCGCGGCTACAGCTGCTTCGTCGAGCTCGGCAAGCAGTTGATCCACTTTCACCACATCGCCTTCTGCAACCGACAAGGACGAGAGAACTCCAGCGCGCGGAGCAGGAACCTCCACCGTGATCTTGTCGGTTTCCAGCTCCACGATCGTGTCACCACCGGCTACCGCGTCGCCCTGCTTCTTGAGCCACCGTGACACAGTTGCTTCGACGATCGATTCACCGAGCGGCGGAACCTTGATGGGTAGCATTACTGTCGGAGCGAAATGAGAACGGAGCCGGTATCTTGCGCATTGCATCGCCGAACGCGATGCGTTCCTCAATATAACTCTCGAGGTTTTCGTTGCGAGCACTCACCATCTCCGCGCACGGCGGCACCGAGCAGCTCGAAGTTCGCGACGATCTGCCGGTTCCGGATCCACTACCCGGACATGTGCGCGTGCGGCTGCGTGCCGCGGCGCTCAACCGTCTCGACGTGTTTATGCTCCGAGGCCTGCCAGGACTGACAATCGTTCCGCCGTGGGTCATGGGTGCGGACGGCACCGGCGTCGTCGATTCCCTCGGCGAAGGTGTTGATTCGATCGGCGCCGGTGAAACGGTCGTCATCAACCCCGGCATCAGTGACGGCACATGCGAATTCTGTCTGGCCGGCGAGCACTCGCTCTGCGTGCGATTCAAGCTGCTGGGGGAGCATCTGCCTGGCACACTTGCCGAGTATGTCGTCGTGCCGTCGCGCAACGTGCTCGCCATTCCGGACAGAATACCGCCGGAGCGCGCTGCAGCTTACACGCTGGCGACACTCACCGCCTGGCGTATGCTCGTCACGCGAGCGAGGGTAACTGCCGGCGATGAAGTTCTCATCTGGGGAATTGGTGGCGGTGTGGCACTGGCCGCGCTGCAGATCGCGAAGGATCGCGGAGCGAGGGTGTGGGTGACCTCGGGAAGTGACGAGAAACTCGCGCGAGCGCGCGAGCTTGGCGCGGACGAAACGCTGAATCATCGAACGATGCAGGTGGCGAAGGAGATACGTGCGCGAACCCGCAAGCGCGGAGTGAGTCTTGTCGTGGACAGCGTTGGCGAAGCCACCTGGGCCGAGTCGCTCGGTGCTCTGGGACGTGGTGGGCGGCTGGTCACGTGTGGAGGTACCTCGGGTCCCCAGGTGCAGACAGATGTGAGGCGCCTGTTCTGGAATCAGTGGAGCATCATGGGCTCGACGATGGGGAATGAATCGGAGTTCGACGCGGTGACGGCGGAGTTCCGTGCGGGACGGCTCGCTCCGGTGGTGGATTCCGTGTTCGATCTCGACAACGGACGCGCAGCGTTCGAGCGTCTCGTGGCCGGCGAACAGTTCGGGAAGATCGTGGTGCGCATTTCGTGACGGAGCGGGCGCAGTACAGCTCAGATGAGCTGGAGGTCATCCGCGACGCGTTCATTGCCGGCCGGACGCCTGATTGTCCGCGTTGCGATGTGCACATGTCTGAACGCCCAATCGGCGGCGGCTCATTCGGACTGGGCTATGCTCGAAAACGGCAGTGGCTCATCTGCCCGAAGTGTCACCGTAGCGCGATCTACGACATTCGGCGCGGAACCCGCAACTGACCGAGCGAAGAAGGCGATTGACAGCTATTGTTAAACGCCTTCTCCTCGTACTCAAGCCAGAGCAGAACCGTGGGTGACAATCCCAACCAGACTTTCCTGGAGCGGCTGCAGGAAAGCTTCGCGCAACTCTATCAGTACGTCCCGCCGCTGATCGGCGCGCTGGTCATCCTCTTCGCGGGCTATCTGCTCGCGCGGTTGTTCGAGAAGGGAACGGAGAAGGTCCTCCGACGAATCCGATTCAACCAGCTGCTCGAGCGCGGCGGCGTGATGGACGCCATGGAACGCGCAGGATCGCATGTCAATCCAACGCGCATCGGATCCAACCTGGTGTTCTGGTTCGTCATGTTCACGGTCATGCTCGTGGCCGCGAATGCCCTGGGACTACAGTCCCTGGCGAATGTGTTCAGCGAGCTTGTCAGCTACATCCCGAGCGTCATCGCCGCGGTCGTGATCATCATCGTGGGCATTGTCCTCGGCGGTTTCGTCGGCGGACTCATCATGGCCAGTGCCGGCGGTCTGCACGGAGGGCCCACGCTCGCTCGCGTCGGCAAGGGCGGCGTGATCGTTCTCGCTGTCTTTATGGCTCTTCAGGAACTGGGCGTAGCCAGCGAGATCGTAACGACGGCGTTCGCGCTGCTGTTTGGCGCAGTGGCTCTGGCGCTCGCGCTTTCGTTTGGACTGGGAAACCGCGATCTCGCTGGCGAGGTGACGCGTGAGTGGTACAACCGCTATCGCGCGGAGAAAGACGCGATCGAGAAGGACCAGGCTCAACTCGAGCTGGAAGACGAGGCCGACGCGGCCGGGTACCGCGGCCCCACGCACTAACGCGCCGAGCGATGCGCGCGAGAGTGTGACCAGCGCGCTGCTGTTCCAGTCTCTCACTCACGTCCCGGTTTGCTCCATCAAACCGGTGTCCGCCAGCCGTGCATCACGCAGCGGCGCAACCAGTGAGTCGATTGACGGATTCAGTTGCAGGGAAGGAGGCCAGTGCTTCCTCGAGCAGCGGAGATCCGCTCCGCCACCAGGTACTGAGCCTTTCCCGCAACCTCTTCACCGTTGCAGGCGCGGCGCTGCTGGCCGTCGCTGGAACTATCGGGGCGATGCAGCTGATTCAGGAAAGAGTCTCGAGGAGCGTGGAGGAGAGCCGCTCCGTGTCTCGGCTCGCACGCACTGCCTACGTGCTGAGCGTCGAACGGCAGCTCTCGCTGCTCGAGCCGGTGCGGAGGCCCGCTTCGCTCGGTGGCGACTCCGGCAAGCAGACTGCTCGACTGGCAGCGGTCATCGATTCGATCTCCGACGTCCCAGCTGACAACGGAGGGCGAGAGGCAAGAATATCCGCGATCCAAAGTGCTCACGTGTCATGGAACAATGGATTGTCACGGAGGCGCATTCCGTCGGCTGACGTTTCGCGGAATGCCGACTCCGACCGCGATCGCAAACGATTCGACATCCTCCGCAGCCGGCTCGCGCTCCTGGTAGTGGCGGAAGACGGTGTGTCCGCCGAGCGGCAGAGTTATGCGAAATCGGTACGCTTCGTCACGACACTGGCCGTGCTTGCCGAGATTCTCGTTCTCCTGCTGGTGGTGACGGGACTTCGCGGCAGGCTGGTGGCGCAGGCCACCGAGGTGCTCGAGCAGAGGGATGTCCTCGCGGGCCAGACCAAGGCGCTGGAGCTGACCAACCGCGATCTGGCTTTAGCGATTGAAGCGAAGGAACAGGCTCGGGCTGTCGCGGAGGAGTCGGCAGCGGAACAGGCGGCGCTGTTCACCGCGATCACCGAGGTGTTTTTCGTGCTTGGCCGTGACGGACGGTACCACAAGATCGCACCCGCCAACGACGAGCTGCTGGCAATGCCGCGCGCGGAAATGCTCGGCAAGCGCGTGCACGAGGTACTCCCCGCGGCAACCGCTGCCCTGGCCCTCTCGGCGATTTCCAAAGCACTCGACACCGGCCAGCGCGTGCACGTGGAATACCCGCTCGACCTTCATGGCAAGACGATCTGGTTCGCCGGCAGCGTAACTCCACTCACTGAAGACAGAGTGTTGTGGGTGGTGCGTGACGTGAGCGATGGAAAACGCGCAGCCCAGGCGTTGAAGGAAAGTGAAGCGCGATTCAGGAATCTCGTCGAGCATTCTCCGCAGGCAGTTGCGCTGCACGCCGAAGGACGGATCCTCTACGGAAACCCGGCCTGCGCAACGCTGCTTGGCTTCGCCTCATCGCCGCTGCTGGTTGGCGAACGGATGCTCGGCTTCATCACGCCGGAGACGGCTCCCCGTCTTCTCGATTGCCTTGCGGCGGTCGGCAATTCACCGACTCGTGCGCTCACCTGCGAATGCCAGCTCCAGCGCGTCGGTGACTCGATGCTGCGCGCTGTCGAGGTCACCTCAGTGCCGGTCAGGTACGATGGTAAAGCCGGCGTACTGTCGATCCTTCACGACGTCACGGAGCGAAAGCAGCTCGAGGAACAGCTGGCCCACCAGGCCTTTCACGATCCGCTGACAAACCTTGCCAACAGAGTGCTCTTCCGTAACCGAGTGGAGCATGCACTCCAGCGCAGTGCGGGAGGCAGCGGATCGCCGGCGGTTCTCTTCATCGATCTCGACAATTTCAAGGCGGTCAACGACGGGCTCGGACATTCCGCCGGTGACTGGCTGTTGATCGAGGTTGCTGCACGCCTCACCGGCTGCCTGAGGCCCGGCAATACGGTCGCGCGGCTGGGCGGTGACGAGTTCGCCGTGCTCCTCGAGGACGACGCGGAAAACTCGCAGCTCGTTTCCGATGCCATTCTGGAAGCTTTTAGAGAGCCATTCTCCGTCCAGGGGAATGACATCGTGGTGACAATGAGCATCGGGATCGCGCTCGGCCTCCCGCATGAGGGCGCCGACGAAGTGCTGCGCAATGCCGATCTCGCGCTGTATCGGGCGAAGGGTGCGGGCAAGGGGTGCGCCGCGTCATTCGAGCCGGCGATGCATGTTGCCGCAAGACGCCGCCTCGATCTCGAAAATGAGCTGCGACGTGCCATCGAAGGGTCCGGCGCGGAGGGAGAGCTCATCCTCCATTATCAGCCGGTAATTACAATGTCGACGGGGCGGCTCGCCGGCTTTGAGGCTCTCGTGCGGTGGCAGCATCCGGCGCGCGGACTTCTCGAGCCACTGGATTTCATCTCGCTGGCGGAAGAGACAGGACTGATCGTTCCGCTTGGGAGGTGGGTGCTGGGCGAATCATGCAGGCAGGCTCGCGAATGGCAGCTGCGCTATGCGTTACTCGCGGATGGAACGGGCGCGGCGTTGAGCGTTGGCGTGAACCTGTCGGGCCGACACCTGGCGCAGCCCGAGCTCGTTCAGGATGTCTCGAATGCTCTTGCCAACTCCGGCCTCGCCCCGGAAGATCTGGTGCTGGAGCTCACGGAGAGCATGCTCGTCCACGACAATCGCGCCACTCTGGAGCGGCTGAAAGCGCTCAAGACAGTGGGCGTGCGCCTGTCCATCGACGACTTCGGCACCGGCTACTCATCTCTCGCATACCTCGAGCGCTTTCCCGTGGACAGTCTGAAGATGGACAGGTCGTTCATCGCCGGTTTGACCGACCGCGACAGCAAGGCACCGCTTGCAGAAGCAGTGGTTGGCCTGGGTCGTATTCTGGGGCTGCGCGTGGTCGCGGAGGGCATCGAGACGGCGGAACAATGGAAGCGTCTGCGAGTTCTTGGCTGTACTCTGGGGCAGGGATTTTTCATTTCCCGGCCGCTGGCCACCATGGATTTCGAGAGGTATCTCGAAGCGTCGCTGAGTAGTCGGCGGCGACGGTTGCGGGAAGCTTCCGCAGGGCCCCGGCAGACGCCCGGTACGCGTAGCGTAACTGATTTAGCTGCAATTACTTAAGGGCGTTCTTCACGGTTGCGCTAAGGTGGTTTCAGGGCTATATTCGAGAGTTGCCCGCGAAGGGCCATTTTTTTGTTGTTCCCGCCCAATCCGTAGCCCCGGAAATCGATGACTGCCCCCAACAATCGTGAGCGGATTCTACCCCGCCTGATACACGATGAAGTGAAGGAATCGTTCATCAACTATTCGATGAGCGTCATAGTCTCGCGTGCCCTTCCTGACGTGCGCGACGGGCTCAAGCCGGTACACCGGCGGGTGTTGTATGCAATGAACGAGCTGGGCCTGGTGCCTGGCCGCCCCTACAAGAAATCAGCGACCGTCGTCGGCGACGTCCTCGGCAAGTACCATCCTCATGGTGACAGCTCCGTCTACGATGCGCTCGTCCGGATGGTTCAGGATTTCTCGCTTCGCTATCCGCTGGTAGACGGGCAGGGGAACTTCGGAAGCGTCGACGGGGATCCGGCAGCGGCCTATCGGTACACTGAAGCACGCCTCACGCGCATCGCGATGGAGATGCTCGCCGACATCGACAAGAACACTGTCGACTACGCCCCGAACTTCGATGACCGGCTGATGGAGCCGCGAGTTCTTCCATCGGCAGTTCCAAATCTGCTGATCAACGGATCATCAGGAATCGCGGTGGGAATGGCGACCAACATTCCGCCGCACAATCTGGGCGAAGTGGTCGAGGCAACGATTGCGCTCATCGACAATCCCGAATTGAGCAGCGGCGACCTCCGCAAGATCGTCAAGGGCCCTGATTTCCCCACCGGTGGCTACATCTACGGACGCGCGGGCATCAAGGACTATCAGGAGAATGGCCGCGGCCGGATCGTGATGCGCGCGCGGGCGGTGATCGAGGAGAAGGAGAGCTCCAACAAGTCGCAGATCGTGGTCAACGAGCTGCCATATCAGGTGAACAAGTCGCGGCTGGTGAGCGATATCGCGGAACTCGTGCGCGACAAGAAGCTCGAAGGCATTTCAGATCTGCGCGACGAGTCGGACAGGGATGGGATGCGCATCGTGATCGAGCTGAAGCGCGACGCGATCCCGCGTGTCGTGCTGAACCAGCTCTACAAGCACACGACGATGCAGTCGACTTTCGGCGTGATCATGCTCGCGCTCGTTCCCGACGTGCACACGCGGCAGCTGGTTCCGAAGGTGATGCCGCTGAAGGAAGTGCTGGAGCACTACGTCGTTCACCGGCACGACGTCGTCGTGCGGAGGACACAGTTCGACCTCGACAAGACGCTCGAGCGCGAGCACATCCTCGAGGGGCTGAAGATCGCGGTCGACAACATCGACGCGGTCATCAAGCTCATCCGCGCCGCCGAGGACACTCCGCGCGCGAGCGCTCAGCTGCAGAAGCGCTTCAAGCTCAGCGAGCGACAGGCCGAGGCGATTCTCAACATGCGTCTCGCGAAGCTCACCGGTCTCGAAATCGAGAAGCTGGAGGCCGAGCTGAAGGAGGTCAGGGCTTTTGTGCTGGAGCTGCGCGACATCCTCGCTTCCCGTCCGCGGCGGATGACGATCATCCGCGACGAGCTGCTCGACACGGTGAAGAGATTCGGTGATGAACGCCGTTCCGAGATCACGAGCGACGAGGGTGAGTTCACTATAGAGGATCTGATCGCCGAAGAGGACATGGTGATCACCATTTCCCACTCGGGATACATCAAGCGGACGTCGGTATCCACCTATCGAAAGCAGCGGCGGGGAGGGCGCGGTCTGAGTGGCCAGACCCTGAAGGATGACGACTTCATCGAAAAACTTTTCATCGGCTCGACGCACGACTACATCCTGTGCTTCACTGACGATGGCCGCTGCTTCTGGCTCAAGGTGCACGAAATCCCTCAGGCGGGGCGCGCGACGAAGGGAAAGCCGATCGTCAATCTGATCAACACCAACCCGGATACCCGCATTCAGGCGATGGTGCCGGTGCGCGAGTTCACGGACACGCAGTTCCTTCTTTTCTGCACCAAGAAGGGGACCGTGAAAAAGAGCGCGCTCTCGCAGTACTCGAACGTACGTGCCAACGGCATCAAGGCGATCAAGATCGAGGCGGGCGACGAGCTGATCGACGTGCAGGTGACGAGTGGAACGAACGACATCGTTCTCGCCACGAGGCATGGACTCTCCTGCCGCTTTCACGAGCAGGACGTTCGGGAGATGGGCCGCGACACTACCGGCGTGAAGGGAATCGACCTGCGCGCCGAGGATGCGGTGGTCGGAATGGTGGTGATCAAGCGTGACGCAACGATCCTCGTCGTCACCGAGCGCGGGCTTGGCAAGTGCTCGCATATCGACGACTATCGGGTACAGCGCCGCGGCGGCAAGGGAATCATCACCGTCAACCGAACGGAGCGAACCGGCGACGTGGTCGGCGTGATGGAGGTTCTGCCGGAAGACGAGATCATGTTGATCACCAGGAACGGAGTGATCATTCGCTCATCGGTGGCGCAGATCAGGGTGACTGGCCGTATCGCTCAGGGGGTGAGACTCGTCAATCTGGACGATGGCGACATACTGACGGCGGTCGCCCGCGTGATTCCGGAGGATGACGATACGGATTCCGTGGGAGACGATTCTGTTGTCGTCGCCGGAGAAGGCACCGGTCTCGAGGCCGACGCCGAGTGACCCGATTCGACGAGAGGATGCCCGTTGGGCTCAATGGACGCGCCGGTGATCGACGAGGTGCAGACGCTCAAGGCGGCGCTCCGGAAGGCGGAGGCCGAGCTTCAGCGCGTCCGTGATGAGGGGGAATCCCGCCGGCATCTCGTCGACATCCTGCACGAGGTCATGGGTGACCTGCCCACTGACGAGATTTTTCACCTGCTCGCCCGGCGGCTGGCGCGCGCACTCAAGCTCTCACACGCATCGGTAATCCGCGCCACCCACGGCGCGCGCACCGGAATCGTAGCCACCGCGTTCGAGCAGCCGCACCTGCAGGACCTCGAGATCGACCTCGAGAAGTATCCGGAAGTGGTGGCCGCGCTCGAGGGGAAGATACCGGTGCTCATACCCGATCTCGAGCTCTGTACACTCTATGCGCCCCTGCGCCTGACGTGGGAGCGCGAGGGAACGCAGGTGAATATCCGGTCCGTGATGGCACTTCCATTTCCTCTCGACGGTGAGGATATGGGCGTGTTCCTGCTTCGGCGAACCAGGGATACGCCGAAGTTCGAGGCGGCAGACGTGGACTTCGCGTCGAATGTCGTGCGGGGGGCAGTCACCGCGATTCAGCGCGCGCACGCGATTGAATCGGCCCGGGCGGACAACCAGCGCCTCGAAATCCTATCGCAGACCGACTCGCTGACGCAGCTGCTGAACCGGCGCGCCTTGATGGTAAGGCTGGCGACGGAAATGGAGCGGGTCCGCAGGTACAACGCACCGCTGGGAATGCTGCTGCTCGACCTCGACCACTTCAAGGTCGTGAATGACACATGTGGTCATCTGGCAGGAGATGACGTGCTCGCCGCGGTCGCGGCCCTCCTTCAGCGGGCAGTGCGAGGCGTGGATATTCTGGCGCGATACGGCGGCGAAGAGTTCGTCATCATTCTGCCGGAGACCGGTCGCGAAGGCGCGATGGCGTTCGCCGAGCGCATCCGCCATCGCGTTGGAGCGCATCGGTTCCTGACTCCAGGTAGCGAGATCAGGATAACGACGAGCATCGGCGTTGCGACGTATCCATCGTTGCAGCTGGATTCGGTCGAAGATCTCTTTCGCGCTGCGGACGCGGCGCTCTATCGCGCCAAGGACGGCGGCCGTAATCTAGTCTCCAGTTGATTCAGGCCGGGTGCGTGGGTTGATCGCCGCGCCACGGTAACCACAGCCGCCACAGCGTGATGACAAGCTTCCGTTCCACAACCGCGTGTCGCGTAGTGTTCGGCGGCGCTCTTCTCGCCGTGTCGTCCGCCTGCATGAATCCCGATTCCAATCCCGCTCCGGCTGACAGCACTGTCCTGTCGCGAACCGCGCCGGTGGTGTCTTCGACGCGAGTGAATCAGGGCACGTACGGCATGCGGTCGACAGTCAAATGGCTGTTGTCACCCGACAGCTCGGCAATGCTCGTGTCGGTGGATCCCGTCGGAGTGGAGAACGAGCCGGTCGCGAACAGTTTTTTCTACGGAAGTGAGAGCAGGAACTTCCATACGAGGATGGACGGTGTCTGGGATGTCGCGCCGTCGCCCGACTGGGGCACCATCGCGTTTTCGCGCGCGCATGTCGTCAGCGGTGGCGGTTCGGACACTATTCCACCCGCTCTCTGGACCGACCTCGCGCGGCGGACGGGAATGGATACGGCGACGCTGATCAACGCGTCGTTTGCCTCGAGCGGAATGGCTTTGGCAAAGGCAATCGCGCAGCCGGGAATCATTCAGGTTCCACCGGATGCACGTGCCGCGGGTGCGGCCGAAGCGGCGACTCCGCGGCTCTTCCGCATACCGCGCGGGTGGCGTGTGCGATGGACGACCGATGGTACGATGGTCGCTCTCGGAAACAATCCCGCTCTCGCGGCGGATGACGAGCAATCCCAGTCGTGGGCCGCGCTCGATCCGAAGAACGGAGGTTTTCACGGCACGCTTCCAGAGGGCGCGCGCCTGATCACGCCGGCCTGGGTCATCGGTCCCTCCCTCGAGATGTCGGTGCCGGTTGACATGCAGGCGTCGCCGCCGATCAACGTCGTCAGTGGGAAGCGAAGGTTCGCGATCGAGAGTAGCCAGGGAGTGATTACTGCTCGCGAAGTCGGCGCTGAGCCGGCTCGCGCGAGTACTCCGTTCCCGATCGGATCGGGAAAAGCGCTTGCCGCAACGAAAGGTGGACGGTACATCCTCGCGCTCGCCCCGCGGAGAACGGCGGTTGCGAATGAGGTACCCATCGAAGCCGTCATCTACATCGTGGGCTGGTAACGGCGCGCAGAAAAGTACGGCCACGGGCATTGAGCCGGAGCGGTGGGCTCTGAGCCTTTAAGGTCAAAATCGTGGGGTGAAAAAAGCCATTAGCCTGAGCTTAGCGAGCCTGAGCCGTGGGCTTTAGAACAGCAGTGGACTGATGTCTTTTAGAGGCTCAAAGCTCCAGCTGGAAAGCTCAGGCTATGGGCTTTTTCACCCCACGATTTTGACCTTAAAGGCTCAGAGCCCACCGCTCCGGCTCAATCCTCGCAGCTCAGCTTTGCGTGAGGGGCGCCGGTCGGCTGTCAGCGGCCCATCTGCCGGAGCTCCACCAGCAGGCACCTGTCCTGGATTACGTCGATACCCGCGCGCGCGAGTCGCTCTGCGGCTGCGTCATTCCTGATGCCTGACTGGAACCAGACGGTCTTCGGCTGTTTCGCGATGATGTCATCGAGATGAGCGGGTATGGATTCAGCGCGGCGGAAGACATTCACCATGTCGATGTCGCCCGGGATGTCGGCGACACGACGATACACTTGCTGACCCAGCATCTCGGTAGTCTGCGGATAGTAAACCGGGACCGGGATGACGTCGTATCCGGCACGCTGCGCGTATTGCGGAACGAAATGCGCGGGCTGATACGACTCCTGTTTTATCCCGAGAACCGCGATACGCTTCGTGGCGAGCAGCACTTCGCGAATGCGCTGATCGGAGTCGATGATATGCCGACGCCAATCTGACTCGTTTGTGCGTGCCTGCGGTTCTGTCATACACTCGAACAACTGCAACGACTGCGCCGGGGTGACGTTGGTGCGTTCTCGCCGATAACTTACCCGCTCTTTAGCGCACTTTACGGAGATTCATCTAATGCGGATGCTGGTTCTCGGGGCGGGGCTTCAGGGCTCCGCCTGCGCGTATGACTTGCTTCAGAATTCGGATGTCACCGAGGTACGGTTGTGCGACATCGACGTCAGACATGTCGCGAGTTTCCTCGCGCCTTATTCCGGAGGCCGTCTCATTCCGACAGCGCTGGACGTGCGCGATTCGGAGGCGGTGTCGGCGCTGATGCGCGAAGCGGACGCCGCGATGAGCGCGCTTCCATACTACTTCAACTTCAACATCTCGAAGCTCGCCGCCGCCGCCGGCGTGCATCTCTGCGACCTCGGCGGCAATACCGGTATTGTCTTCGAGCAGAAGAAGCTCGCCGATCAAGCGCGGGAGAAAGGCATCACCATCATCCCCGACTGCGGTCTCGCGCCCGGAATGGTCAACATTCTCGCGCAGCACGGCATCGATCAGATGGACAACGTCGACGAGGTGAGGATCTTTGTCGGCGGATTGCCTCAGAATCCGGAACCGCCACTCAACTATCAGATCGTCTATTCGCTCGAGGGAGTACTCGACTATTACACGACGCTGTCATGGGTGCTGCGGCATGGCAAGCGCTCGCAGGTGAAAGCTCTTTCCGAAATCGTGACAGTGAAATTCGACGGGCCCGTCGGAGAGCTGGAGGCCTTTCACACGGCGGGCGGCCTGAGCACGATGGCCTTCACTTATGAAGGCAGGATACCGACGATGGAATACAAGACGCTTCGGTATCCCGGGCATGCGAAGATCATGGAGGCAATTCGCGACCTGGGACTGCTGGATCTGGAGCCGCTGGATGTGAAAGGCGTCAAGGTCGTGCCACGGGATGTCGCCGTCGCCGCGATGGGGCCGCGACTCACCAAGGCGAAGGGGAAAGACCTGGTGGCGCTTCGCGTGACGGTCAGTGGAACGAAGAACGGAATACGGAGCAGCGTCGGATGGGAGCTGATCGACAAGTACGACGAGGAGCGAGGAATCAGCGCGATGATGCGCGCGACCGGTTACTCCCTGTCTATCACCGGCCAGATGCAGGCGCGCGGCGAAATCAAGCCGCCCGGCGTACATACGCCCGACGAGGCGGTGCCGCCGGAAAAGTACATCGCGGAACTCGGGAAGCGCGGAGTGGTCATCAAGTCGCTATCGGCGGAACGGCTTTAGACACAGAGACCACAGAAACAGCAACAAAAACTAAAGGGTATGGCAACAACGTCGCGTCACGCGCGCAGTTCCCATGTTTTTTGGGTCTGTGGCCTCTGTGGTCTCTGTGTCTGAAGCAGTTCTCAGCGCGCGAAGTTTGACATGGTCTGACCCATCGCATCCATCATCGACTTCGCCGTCCACCTGTCCCGCCCGTTGTACACGAACGAAAAAGCGATCACCTCTCCGTTCAGCGCGGTCACATAACCGCCCAGTCCCACGACATCGTTGGTCGTGCCGGTTTTCGCGTGGAGGTTGCCCTGCGCGGAGCCTCCTCGCATCCTCCGGCGAAGCAGCTCCGACTCGCCCGCCACCGGAAGTGACGCGTGGAAATAAGGTCCCCACGGCGCGCGATGCGCATAGCCTAGCATCTGCACCATCGATCTCGCGGTAACTCTGTCGAGTGTTGAAAGGCCACTCCCATCGGCAATCTGCAGAGCGATACTGTCCGCGCCGACCTTGTCCCTGAAGAACTGCCGCAGCAGCGAGCGCGAATTGGCGATGGTTCCCACGGCGTTCCGCTCCGGACCGCGCGCCGCGTTACGCAGAACCAGCTCCGCATAGTGATTGATGCTCTCGCGGTTCATCGCCGCGAGAATCCGGTCCAGCGTCGGCGACGCAACGCTGGCGACCTTCGTTGCTCCTTGCGGCGTTTTTCCGAGACGGATTCCTCCCGCCACAGCGATTCCTTTCGTCACCAGCGCACTTCTGAGCGCCCCGGTTGCGAACGGCGCGGGATGCTCGACTACATAGACATAGCGGCGGGGTGGAGAGCGGGAGCCGATCGTGCCGGACACCGTGATCGCCCCCTCAGTTGTGCGTCGAATTGAGAGACGGGCACCACCGCCTTTGACGGTTCGCACATTATTGAAGATCGGAATAGCGCTCGTGGCCGGCTCCAGCTTCGCACCTTGTCCGGGCACTATGGTGACCCAGATCAGATTCTCATTCAATGAAAGGCCGGAAACCCGCGCCGCGTAACCGGATTGCAGATACCTGGACAACCAGCCTTCGGGAATTCTCTGATCGTCGAAGGCGGTGGCATCACCGATCACCTCACCGGTCACCGTCCGGATTCCGCGTGCCGCGATCTGGTCGGCGAGGAGATTCATCGGCGCTGCCGGCCCGCCACTGAGATATCGCCCGCCCAGCGTGGGATCACCGTCGCCGCGAAGGTAGATATTGCCGTTGAGCGTTCCATCTGCTCCGAGCGTACCGTCGTACAGAACGTCGGTGCTGAACTGATAGCGCGGACCCAGTCGCTCGAGTGCCACCGCGGCGGTCAGCATCTTCAGGGTCGAAGCCGGCACGAGCGGTGTACCGGCGTTGTGCGTGAAGAGAGTGTCGCCACGCGTTAGCGACACGGCCATGATTCCGAACAGTCCGCCGCGAACGCGGTTCGCCATCACTCCCATGTCGGATTGGAGAGCCATGGCCGATCGTGGAAATGTCGCGACGACGGGCGGCACTGCTGGAACGACAGGGCGCCGCACAGTCCTCCGAGCCGTCCTCCGACCTTTTGCGCTTGACTGCCGCGATCGCGAAGCCGCCCTTTTTTTCGCCGTCGATGTTGCGGCTCTCTTTTTAGCCGTCGATGTTGCGGCTCTCTTTTTCGCCGCTGCGGCGGCGGCCTTCTTCTTCGCGGCCGACGATACTGTTGCTTTCTTAGTGGTCTTGCGCCGCGTCTGCCCGTCTACGGGGAGCGCGGTGACCGCGGCCAGCAGGACGACGGCGAAAATTCTCAACTTGCGATACAGCATCGAATCAGGTCTGAGTGTGCGTGCGAACAGGACAGATTGTCAGAGTTGCCAATGACTCGGAACGTAATACCCCGCACACCACCGGACTGCCTATGCAAACCTGTATGCTTTGGGTAATTTCCCGATAACGACACGATTCGAGGGCATGATTGATGGCTGACCGCCACAATTCCGTACGTGAAGGTGTGTATGCAGGATTTATCGGAGCCACCGCTGTAGCGGTCTGGTTCCTCATCATCGACACAATTGGCGGCAAGCCCCTGCACACTCCGGACATCCTTGGCCAGGGGTTGATCAGCATACTTGGCAAGATGCCGATGATGGCCGACTCGATGATAATGCGAGTCTTCGCGTACACGATCTTTCACTACATTGCCTTCTCGCTTGTCGGAATACTCGTTGCCAGCATAGTCCATCAGTCGCATCGCACGCCCGCCATCCTCGCCGGGTTTCTGATCGCGTTCGTTGCGTTCGAGCTGGGCGCCATTGGACTGACGACACTGTTCACCGAATCCCGCTTTGGGGGCATGGCCTGGTACCAGATCTTTCTCGCCAACCTACTGGCTGCGGGGCTGATGTTCTGGTTCATGTGGCGGCGTCATCCGGCGCTGGGCCACGACATCAATGTCGCCCTCACTGGAACCGACGACTGGGAGACATCGGACGCAAATCCGGACAGGGTCGCTCCCGCCGACAACCGCCGCTAGGCGGCGCTGGGCTTCCAGTCCACCTGTGCCGCCGCCGCGTGGTCCTCACCGAGTGCGGCCCACTTGAAGAACACGACCGTCATTATCAGCGTGAAGACCAGCCCGCCCGGGATCCACATGATCAACCCGCCGAGCATCTGGTCGTCCATCGGCGATAGTCCCCACAGCCGGGGCGCCGATGAATACGCCGGGTATAGAACGCGGTCGGACATCACGATGTACACCGCGATGATCGACATCGGAATGCTCATCAGGAAGCAGTAGAGCATCTGCCCCGGGTAGGCGAGCCGAGGGAGCTCCGGCAGCTGGCTCGTCAACGGCCACCACATGAGAACAGCGGCCGACATGAACATCAGGTGCTCGAAGATGTGGACGTTGTGATCGGCCATTGCGGCGTTGTAGAACGCGGGCACATGCCAGAGCGCCATCACGAGATTGAAAACAGCGAAGCATACCATCGGGCGGGTAAGGCGCCGGGCGATGGCGGCGACTGTCCGATTCGCCATGACTGGCCGGATCATCCAGCCAGGTGTTCCACCAATCAGTAACGGTGGCATCGCGAGAGTGAGCAGCAGGTGCTGCACCATGTGTCCACTGAACAGGTATACGTCGCTCAGGTCGTGCAGCGGACCGTTGAGCGAAGCGAAGATCACGAACAGGGCAAGCAGAAATGACGCTATGCGAACAGAGCTCAGCTGTTCATCGGCTTTGCGCCGGCGCGCTCTCCAGAAATAAAGTCCGGCGATGCCGGCGAGCCCGATGACGGTGCTGGGATGAATGGACCACGACACCCAGCTGAGCGGTGTGAACGGATGAAGGAGAGCGAGCACCATCGCGGTACCTATCTGCCGAACCGCGCCACCAGCTGACCGAACAGAAAGAGCAGCGAGATGAGCGTGAGCGCCGCGATGAGTAGTGGACCGGTGAAGAGCGCACGGAACAGCTTGTGGTCGTATTTAAGATGCATGTAGAACGCGACCACGATGACAAACTTGACTGCCGACATGATCAGCAGGCTGGGTACGAATGCGCGCGACGCCACGAACGACGGGATGTAGTAGGCCCACACTTCCGCCACCGTTATCAGCGTAAGAATCAGCGCGACCTTCCAATAGGTCGACCATCCCGGGTGATGTTGCTCTTCACCGTGCGCTTCCGGGGTGGTGGCGGCAGGGTCCGAGTGATTCGGTTGGTGTTCCATCGTCTCCTACTGGATCAGGTAAATCAGCGTAAAGATCACAATCCACACCACGTCGACGAAGTGCCAGTACAGCGCGGCGAGGTCGACGTTCATCGCATCGGCGGGGCCGAGCCCGCGGCGATAATCGATTGCGAGGAGTGTCACGAGCCAGATCACGCCGGCGGTCACGTGGGCCCCGTGAAAACCGGTAAGTGTAAAAAAGGACGAACCGAAGAGATTCGTGCGAATCGTGAGGCCTTCATGCACGAACGACGTGAACTCGTAGGCCTGGAACGCGAGAAAGGTCGTCCCGGCGATTGCTGTGCCCCAAAGCCACAGCTTCGAGGAGCCGAGAATCCTGTCGCCCCTCGTGCGCTTGGGCAGGTTCTTGTTCTGCACCGCCGAGAGTGCGAGCACCATGAACAGCGACGACATCAGAAGCACGAACGTCGATGCGGACGTCACCGGGATGTTCAGGATCGGCTTGAATACTTCGCCCGACGGACTGGTGTAGATGTCGTGCGGGTACGGCCCGACGAGACTTCGTCCCTTGTAGATGAGGTACGTGGATATGAGCGAGACGAACAGCATGCACTCCGAGCCGATGAAGGCCCAGATTGCGATCTTGCGGCTGTCGAGTCCGGTGCTCGTGTAGTGGTGCGCGGCTGGCGCTGACATTCTAGTGGTGCTCCGGCTCGAGCGGGCTCAGCAGCCAGCTGTACAATGCAAACACCATCACCCCGGCGCCCACGAAAGTGAGCGCCATGCTCGTGAGCAGCCCGCAGAACATGATCACCATCGCACCCGCAACCACCAGCGGCTTGATGGTGCTGTAAGGAAGGACGATGTCCAGATCCTCGGGAGTCTTTCCTTCCTGGGAATTGATGCGCGCGCTCTCCATGTCCTTCTCGTTACCCTCCCACAGCGGATAACGCGACGTGACAGTCGGAATGGTCGCGAAGTTGTACTCCGGCGGAGGAGACGGAATAGTCCACTCCAGGGTTCCCGCGCCCCAGGGGTTGGAACCGGCGACCTCACCGCGCTTGCGGCTGAGGAAGAAGTTGTAGACGAAGATTGCGGTTGCCACGACCAGCATGTAGGCGCCGATGCTGGAGATGAGGTTGAAGGTGTCCCAGCCCTGGCCCGAGTCGTAGGTGTAGATGCGACGCGGCATTCCCAGCATTCCCGAGAAGTGCATCGGGAAGAAGGTCAGGTTCATGGCGATGAAGTTCAGCCAGAAGTGATACTTGCCGAGCTTCTCGTTCAGCAGGCGGCCGGTGATCTTGGGGAAATAGTGGTAAATGCCGGCGAAGATCCCCATGATCGAGCCGCCGAACAGCACGTAATGGAAGTGGGCTACGATGAAGTAGCTGTCCGTCTGCTGAAGATCGGCCGGCGGCGAGGAATGCATGACACCCGAGATTCCGCCGATGGTGAACAGCCCGATCAGCCCGATTCCGAACATCATCGACGTCGTGAACCGGAGAGAGCCCTGCGCCATCGTACCGATCCAGTTGAA
>Ga0136617_10001043_pt1 | contig 24276 bp, 12 predicted proteins | sample AntDrymUQ3222106_2_FD_129672 | JGI IMG/M metagenome (GOLD analysis project Ga0136617, IMG submission 129672) | Polar desert sand microbial communities from Dry Valleys, Antarctica - metaG UQ322 (21.06) | ecosystem: Environmental > Terrestrial > Soil > Desert | place: Antarctica: Dry Valley...
ATCATCATCGCGATCTCCTTGCGACCACCAGCCTCGAGCAGTGCCCTCTTGCCCGCCTCGCGCACGTCGACGGCTTGGGCCCGCAGCACCTCCGCCAGCGGAGTCCCCCGCTCCACCGCGATAGCGACGCCGTCGACGAACCGAGCAAGCGGCGGCAGACTGGTGCGGGTCGCGATGCCCTGCAGGGCCTGCACGAGCGATGCTCCGGCACGGGCGTCGGCGAGCGCTCGGCCGAGCTCGCGGGACAGCTCGCCGCGACTGATCCGGGTCACCCGCTCCAGCGCCCCGATCGCGCCCTCACCCGCCGCGACTGCCAGCGCCAGCAGCTCGGCGATGGTCGGGAACTCCGCCATCATCCGTTCCTCCCGCCGCGCCACCTCCCGGGACAGCCAGCGATCGCGGGCCAGCACGCCGGTCGCGGTGCAGATCAGGCACAGCACCAGGAGGGGAACCGGGCGGAAGCTGCCGTTGGCGCTGAACAGCAGGCTCGCGGCGATGCCGGCCAGCAGGCCGCCGCCACCCCACAGGACCTGTTCGGCCCGGAACTCCTCCAGGGTCATCCCGCGCCCGGACTGCTCCAACCGGTGCCTGATCGACGCGGTCCCCCCGAGGAAACGCTCCAGCAACCGCGCGGCGTCGGTGACGAAGGGGCCGAGGATGCGTTCCAGAGTCGGGAACGGCGTTAGCGCCCGGCCGCTCGCGAGCAGGCGCGACGGCCGGGACGCATCCCGCAGGTAGGGGGCGAGCCGGTCGTCCAGGGTGGGCCGGCGCAGCGCGGGGACCCGCAGCGCCGCGAGCACCAGTCCGAGGCCGGCGACCAGCCCCAGCCCTGCGCCGGTCAGCACCGTCGTCATCTCAGCACCCGCTCCTCGTGCGGCAGCCGGCCGATGCGGACCATGACGCGGTAGGCGACCAGGCACAGGCCACCGCCGATGGCGAGTACGACGAGGCCTTGCGGTGTGTTGTAGGCGTCGACCGCCTCCGGTCGCAGGGAGAGCAGGCCCAGCACGATCCACGGGGCGGCGACCGCGAGCCGCGCGGCGTTGACCGTCCAGCCCTGTCGCGTCTCCAGCTCGGCGCGGGTGCGGGCGTCCTCGCGCAAAAAGGCCGACAACGTGCGCAGCAGCCGGCCGAGGTCACTGCCGCCGACGTCGCGGGCCATCCGCAGCGACTCCACGATGCGGTCCCCGACCGGGTCGGCCAGCGACGCCTTCAACCGGTCGAGGCACTCATAGAACCGCCCGGTCGCGCGGTAGTCCTCACCGAACCGGGCGAACGGCCGGTGCAGCTCGTTGGGACCGCGCAGCCCCACCTGGGTGAGCGCCTCGGGCAGGGACAGGCCGGCCCGCACCCCGGACGCCAGGTTGTCGACGACCTCGGGCCAGAGGTCGCGCAGCTCGGCCCGGCGCTGTCGTTGCCGGAACCGCACCAGCGCGAACGGTGCGGAGGAGGCGATCATTGCAAAGGCCAACGCGATCGAAGGTGACCGGGACACGACGAGCATCCCCACGAGCACGAACCCGCCGACCCCGACGCACGAGGCGAGCAGGGCCCCGGGGGTGACCGACTCGATGCCGGCCTGGGCGAGCATCTCGGCGATCTTGTCGCGCCGCGTCACCTTGTGCGGCTTGGGCGGCGCCGGCGGCCCGAACGACCGCCACACGAGGAACACCCCCAGCCCGAAGAGCAGCCCGACGAGGGCGCCCATCAGTCGTCGTACCCGTCGTAGGGCGAGAGCAGCCGCGCGAGGTCGAAGCCCGCGCGGTCGAACCGCTCGGGGTGCGGTGGCCAGCCATCGGCACGGACCAGCCGGTCGCCCTTTGTCGTGAACACGTCGGCGGTCTCGACGATGTCGCCCTCGACCCGGCCGGGGATCGCGATGACCTCGCTGACGACGCGACGGCCATCGCGCTCGGAGGTGATCTGCACGACCAGGTCGATGCACCCGGCGACGGTGGGGACCACGAACTTGTGGCCGACGTTCTCGCCGGCGAGCAGCGGCAGTGTGCACATCTTGGTGACGGCCTCGCGCGCGGAGTTGGCGTGAATGGTGCACATGCCGGGGAGCCCGGAGTTCAGGGCGATGAGCAGGTCGAGGCTCTCCTCCTGGCGGACCTCGCCGACGATGATGCGGGACGGCCGCATCCGCAGCGCCTCCTTGACCAGCCGGCGCAGCTTGATCTCGCCGGTGCCTTCGAGGCTGGGCTGGCGGCACTGCATGCTCACGACGTCGGGCAAAGGGATCTTGAGCTCGAACACCTCCTCGCAGGTGACCACCCGCTCCCGAGGCGGGATGGCCGCCGCCAGGCAGTTGAGCAGCGTCGTCTTGCCGGCCTGGGTGCCGCCCGCGACCAGCACGTTGAGCCCGCTGGCGACGGCTGCATCGAGGAACCGGGCCGCCTGACCGGTCAGCGTGCCGAGCTGGACGAGGTCATCGAGGTGGGTCGCGCGCACGACGAACTTGCGGATGTTGACCGACCAGTGTGCCCGGGTGATGTCGGGGATGGTGACGTGCAGGCGGCTGCCGTCGGGAAGCATCGCATCGACGAACGGGGTGGAGAGGTCCACCCGGCGGCCGGAGGACTTCAGCATCTTCTCGACCAGGTCGCGCACCTCGTCGGCGGTCAGGATCGTGGTGGTGAGCTCGTGCACGCCACGGCGGGCGATGAACACCTTGGTCGGCTCGTTGACCCAGATCTCCTCCACGGTCGGGTCGTCGAGGTACTTCTGCAGCGGACCGAAGCCGGCGACCGCGTCGAACACCTGCCGGGCCGCGAGGCGCAGGTCGACCAGCTGCGGGAGGCTGCCGGTCAGGCTGCGGTCGTCGTACTCCGCGATCACCTCGTCGACCAGCCGGCGCACCGCACCGGGGTCGGCGGCGGGGTCGAGGCCGCGGCGGCGGACCAGCTCGCGGACCTCGTCCTCGACCACGGCGATGGCGTTCACGGGCTCCCCCCGCATCTGGCGGTAGTGAACTCACCGCTGCCCCGGCGCGGCTTGCAGGGTCCCGAGACTATCCAGCAGGACCCCCGCGTCAGACTCTCATCGCGGCGACCTGTGGACAACGGTTCCCGGTGGACGACCTGGGCTGGTCTCGGAATCGGCAGGATCGACGCGCCACCCGTCGGCCCCGAGGGGTGAACAGACCGGAGCCTAGGCCCCGTAGTGTCCGAAGAATATTCGCGCCGTGTCGCGCCGCCCCACCACGCGGGCTTGGTCGGGTCGAGAGGCGCCCGCGGCCGGCTCGGTGGCGAGTTCGGCGGGCTCGACCCGCGCTCGAGGCCGATGCGAGCTTCGGCGACCACTGTGTCCGCCCCTCGCGGAGGCGCCGTCATCAGACGAGACTCACCCCCCGGCCTCTGTCGTGGGGCTGGTTGACCTGGGCAGCGTCTCGTACATGCGCACGGCCACGACCACTCCGGAGGCGGCGGTCAACGCGGCGACGGCCCACACGGCGGCCCGGATGCCGAAGGCGTCGGCGAGGACGCCGGCGAGCAGGGCGCCGACGGCGAACCCGCCGTCGCGCCACAGCCGGTAGACGCCGACGGCGCGGGCCCGCCACGCCGGGTGCGCGACGTCGGTAACCGCCGCAAGCAGCGTCGGGTACACAAGTGCGGTGCCCGCGCCGAGGAGGACGGCTGCGACAGCCCACACGGTGAACGTGTGCGCGGCGGCGACCAGCGCGAGGGCGACGGCCTGGGTGAGCATCCCGCCCACGATCAGCGGCTTGCGGCCGATGAGGTCCGACCAGGCGCCGGTCAGCAGCTGCCCGGCTCCCCACACGGCCGGGTACAGCGCGGCGAGCACCCCGATGCGAGTCACGGAAAGTCCGGCGGCGGCGAACAGGACGGGGAACAGGCCCCAGGCGAGTCCGTCGTTGAGGTTGTTCACCAGCCCAGCCTGGCTCGCGGCGGACAGCGCGGGTTCTCGCAGGCTGGTCTGGGCGAACACCTCCCGGTCGGTCAGCTCCGCGTGCACGTGGTCGCGGCGGCCGTCTGCGCGGGCGGTGCGCGCGCCGTCGAGCCGGGCGTGGCCCCGGGTCTCCCGCACCGCGAGGGTGGACACGCCGAGACCGAGGGCGGCGTAGGCGATGCCGAGGTAGAAGGGCTCCGGGCGCAGCCCGTAGCGGGCGGCGAGGTAGCCGGTGCCCAGCGCGGTCGCGGCGAGGGCGCCGTACCCGGCGGCCTCGTTGAACCCCATGGCCAGCCCGCGCCGACCAGGGCCGACGAGGTCGATCTTCATGATGACCGTGGTGGACCAGGTAAGTCCCTGGCTGATGCCGAGCAGCATGTTTGCGGCCACGACCCAGCCCCAGGTGGGGGCCCAGATGAGCAGCAGTGGCACCGGCAGCGCGACGAGCCAGCCGGCGACCAGCACCGGCTTTCGCCCGAACCGGTCCGACCAGGTGCCGGCTAAGTAGTTCGTGGCGGCCTTCGTGAGGCCAAACGCCAGGATGAAGGTGAGCGCCGCGGTGTGGGCGGTGAGGTGGAAGGTGCGCGTGGCGAGCAGCGGTAGGACGGTGCGTTCCTGGCCGAGCATCCCGCCGACGAGCGCGTTGACCGCGACCAGCAGCGCGAACTGGGCGGCGTTCTCCCGCAACCCCAGTCGCAGCGGCCCGGTGCCGGCGTTGCGGCGAGCCGGCGAGGGGTTGGTCACGCGCCGGTCTCCAACGGCTGCTGGTGCACGGTGGCCCAGTCGTCGGGTCCGCCGGCCAGTACCGCGACATCGCGGCGACCGGCGCGGGCGAGCAGGCTCGCGCCGGTCATGGCGCGTTCCCCGTGTCCGCACATCACGACGGTCGGCCCGGCCGGCAGGTCGGTCGCGCGTGCAGGGAGGTCGCCGAGCTCCAGGTGGTCGGCGCCGGGCACGTGCCCGTCGGTGAACTCGGCGTCCTGGCGGATGTCGAGCACCCGGTTGTCACCGAGGTCGGTCGGTGTGACCATCGGGATGCTGCCGATCGTCATCCCGGCGCCGGGGGCGGCGTCGAGGCCGCCGGCGAGCTCCCCGGCCAGGTTGTCGTAGCCGACCTTCGCGGCCTGCCACACGACCTCGTCGAGGTCCTGGTCCGCGTCGCGGACGATGATCAGCGGCCGGTCGGGGGGTGCGACCCAGCCCAGCCAGGTGGCGAAAGCGTCGCGCAGGGGGATGGACAGCGAGCCGGTGATGTGCGCGGCCGCGAATGCAACAACCGGGCGGACGTCGATGAGCTGGCCCCCGCCGGCCAGCAGATGGCGCACGTCTCCGGCGGTCAGCGGCGGCAGGGTCGGGGTGCCGTCGAGCAGGTCGGGGCCGCGGCGGTTCACCTCGCCCAGCCGCAGAAAGTACCGCGGGAACGAGCCCAGCGACCCGAGGAGTTGGGCGACGAACGCATCCTCGTCGGGTGCCCGCAGCAGCGGGTTCGTCGCTTTCTCGGTGCCGATGCTGCTGGTCCGCTCCGCACCCGGCGGGGCGGAACAGAAGGACCCGGCACCGTGCGTGGGCCACACCGCGACGTCGTTCGGCAGCTGCGCAAGGCGGTGCAAGGACCGGTACTGCGCGCGCGCCAGCTCCTCGGTCCGGCCCGGGTCGACCAGATCGGTGCGGGCGGCGGAGCCGACGATGAGAGACCCGCCGGTGAAGACGCCGAGCGGGCGGTCCCCGTCCAGGAGGAGGAATGCGACGTGCTCGTCGGTGTGCCCTGGAGTGGTCAGTGCCCGCAGGCGCAGCCCACCGAGGTCCACCTCGTCCCCGTCACCCAGCCCGGTGTAGGAGAACGTCCGACCGCCGACCGCCGAGGCCAGCACGGTGGCACCTTCGGTCGCGGCCAGCTGGGTGGCACCGGACAGGAAGTCGGCGTGCAAGTGCGTGTCGGCCGCGTACGCGACCCGCAGCCCCTGTCGCCCGGCCGTGGCCCGGATTGCTCTCAGGTCGCGGCTCGGGTCCACAGCCAGGACACGCCCGTCGCCGAGGTTGACCAGGTAGCTGCTGTTGCCCAGCCCTTCGTCGACCAGCGGCACCACCAGCGGTTCGCTCACGCCCCACGCCTCCCGGCACTGTTCAATAAAACGCTTGAATTTTGCTCGAGAAGGGCTACTCTCGTCAAGAGAAGGCTTGAACAGAACCGGTTGGTGGAGGGTCGATGGGTGACCGCGCCGCGAAGGACGCGCTGTTCGCCGGGCTGGCCGGGGTAGCCAAGGCGCTCGGCAACGGGCGCCGGGCCGAGTTGGTCGACGTGCTCGGCCAGGGAGAGCGGTCGGTGGAGGCGCTGGCCGGCGAGCTCGGCCAGTCCGTAGCAAACGCCTCCCAGCACCTGCAGGTGCTGCTGCGCCACGGCCTGGTCCGCACCCGCAGGGACGGTAACCGGGTCTACTACGCGCTGGCGAGCCCCCGGGTCAGCGCGTTGTGGGCGTCGGTGCGCGAGGTGGCCTCCGAGCACGTCGCCGAGCTCGACGAGCTGGCTGCGGCCTACCTCGGGGACCGGTCGACCCTTGACGTCGTCACCCGCGACGAGCTGACCCAGCGGCTACGTGCCGGGGACATCGTGGTGCTCGACGTCCGTCCCGAACCGGAGTACCGCGCCGGACACGTCAGCGGCGCGCTGTCCCTGCCGGCCGCAGAGCTGCATCGGCGGTTGCGCGAGGTGCCCAAGGACCGCGACGTCGTAGCGTACTGCCGCGGCCCATACTGCGTGTACGCCGACGACGCCGTGCGCACCCTGCGCCGCCGGGGCTACCGCGCGGCCCGCCTCGAGGACGGCTACCCCGAGTGGGCCACCGCCGGCCTCCCCGTGGAGGTGGCCCATGACTGAGCGGGCGTTCCGGTCCCAACGGCGGTCCGCGCCTGCCGTGCGAGGGCTGGCAAGCGATGCTCGACCAGTGCGGCTTCATCGACGTCTTGATCGGACCGCCGTCGCCACATTCCCGGAGCTCGGGGTGAGGACAAGGCGCGTTCCTTCGAGGTCTTCGGCTACGCGTTCCTGGCCCGTCGACGCTGACCTCACCCAATTCAGGCGCGACATCCGCCGCGTCACCATCAAAAGGAAGGTCTCATCATGAGCAAAGCAGTGATCAGCCTCACCACAGGCCTCGAGGACTCTGAGAAGGTGACAGTCGCCTTCCTGGTCGCGGTCGGGGCATCCGAGAGCGGGCGGGACACATTGATGTTCCTCACCAAGGAGGCGGTCCGGCTGGCGATCCCCGGATTTGCGGTCGCCGTCGCATGCGACGGGTGCCCGCCCCTCGACGGCCTCTTGGAGCGCTATGAGAAGGCCGGGGGACGCTTCATGGTGTGCCCGATCTGCTTCGACGCCCGGAAGCTCGACAAGGGCAACCTCGTAGGCAATGCGGAGGTCGCGGGCACCGTCCCGATGTGGGAGTGGATCGGCGACGAGGGCGCAACGACGTTCAGCTACTGACCGACTTACGCCGTCGCACCCGTCTCTGAGCCGCAGATCCAGTGGCAACCAGCCGTCGCCGCGGCGTACCCGGGTCGGCTCCAGAGACTGCTCCACGGTGTAGGAACCGTCCGCCTCAGCAAAGGTCGAGTCAGTCTCGGTGCGGCCTCCGTGACCTCCACCCGCGATCCCTGGAGAGCCAGCTGGGGCGGGCTGCCGGTCAGGCTGCGGTCGTCGTACTCCGCGATCCCCTCGTCGACCAGGCGGTGTACTGCACCGGGGTCGGCGAGGGGGTCGAGGCCGCGGCGGCGGACCAGCTCAAACGGGCCCTGTGGATAACTCCGGTTGAAGATCGGCAAACCCGACCAGGGGTGTGATTCGCGACACAGATGGGAATACGGCCGCCTATGACGCAGACAGAGGAACCGGATCGCCGTACCCGGATCGAGAAGGCCCTGCTGGGCGGCGCGACCTACAAGAGCCTCGGCGAGCAAAAGCTGTCACCCGCGGAGGAGCGCTTCGAGAAGGGTCGCCGCACCGTCGGGCTGTTCCTCGCGCCCGCGGTGGCGCTGATCTTCCTCGCGCTCCCGCTGGACATGCCGGCGGCACAGCAGACCCTGGCCGGCGTGCTGCTGGGCGTGATCGTGCTGTGGATCACCGAGGCGGTTCCCATCCCGGTGGGCGGCCTGCTGGGCGTGGCCGCGATCGTGATGCTCGGCGTCGCGCCGGTCGACGACGTGCTGGCGCCGTTCGGCTCATCCACTGTCTTCACCTTCATCGGCGCCTTCATCCTGGCCCAGGCGATGCTGGCTCACGGGCTGGCCCGACGGTTCGCCTTCCGCCTGCTGTCCCTGCCGGGTGTGGGCAAGACAACCAACCGCGTCATCATCGCGTTCGGCGTCATCACGGCTCTGCTCTCCGCCTTCGTGTCCAACACCGCCACCGTCGCGATGCTGCTGCCGACCGCGCTAGGCATCCTCGCCGTCATCGCCGGGCTGATGGAGGAACGCGGAGACGTCCGGGAGGGCTTCGACCCCACCCGGCTTCGGGTCGGAGTCGCCCTGATGCTGATGCTCGCCTACGGCGCCAGCGTGGGCGGCCTGCTGACCCCGGTCGGCAGCCCGCCGAACCTGATCGGGCGCGGGCTGATCGAGGAAGCCACCGGCGAGCGCATCTCTTTCGCGCAGTGGACCGCGACCGCGCTGCCCATCTGCGCCGTCATGTTCGTCGCGCTGGCCGTCATCCTGCTGCTGCTCAACAAGCCCGAGATCCAGCAGATCAGCGGCGTCGAGGAATACGTCGCGGCCGAGCGGCAACGCATGGGCAAGCTGTCCCGGGCCGAGATCAACACCCTGGTCGCCTTCGGGGTGACCGTGACCCTCTGGATCTTCCCGGGCATCGTCGCGCTGGTGGCCGGGACGGAGTCCGACGTCTACACGACGATCAGCGAACGGCTCAACGAGGGGATCGTGGCCGTCCTCGGCGCCTCACTGCTGTTCCTCCTGCCGACCAACTGGGAGCGTCGCGAGTTCACGCTCACCTGGACCGAGGCCGCCCGCATCGACTGGGGCACGATCCTGCTCTTCGGCACCGGCATCATCTTCGGCTCCCTCCTCGCCGACACCGGACTGGCCGAGACGATCGGCCAGTCGAGCTCGGAGGCGCTCGGTCTGGGCAGCATCGTGCCCATCACGATCTTCGCGGTGGTCCTGGCGATCGTGGTGTCCGAGACGACGAGCAACACGGCGTCGGCCGCCGTCGTGGTCCCGATCATCATTCCGATCGCGGTGGCAGCAAGCGTCGACCCCTTCGTGCCCGCCCTGGCCGCCACGTTCGCAGCGTCCTTCGGCTTCATGCTGCCCGTGTCGACGCCGCAGAACGCTGTGGTCTACGGGTCCGGCGTCGTCCCGATCACGAAAATGATCCGTTCCGGCATCAGCTTCGACGTGATCGGGGCCATCCTCATCATCATCGCGCTGCCGGTCATGGTGGCGATCATCGGCATCGGGTGATGCCGCAGCGCGTCGCAGTGATCCCCGGCGACGGGATCGGCGTCGAGGTGGTCGCAGCCGCGCGGCGGGTTCTCGACGCGGTCAGCGGGCGTCATGACATCGATCTGACGTACGACGACTTCGACTGGTCCTGCCGCAGGTATGCCGACACCGGGTCGATGATGCCCGCCGACGCGCTCGACATCCTGCGTGACTACGACGCCATCCTGCTCGGTGCGGTCGGCTGGCCCGGTGTCCCCGACCACGCATCGCTCTGGGGCCTGCTCATCCCGATCCGCCGCACCTTCCGCCAGTACGTCAACCTGCGGCCCGCGCGGATCTTCGAGGGGGTGGACAGTCCCCTCCGTGGAGCCGAAGCCGGGTCCGTCGACCTGGTGGTGGTGCGCGAGAACGTCGAGGGTGAGTACAGCGAGATCGGCGGCCGGCTCAACCGCGGTTTCCCGGACGAGATGGCGGTCCAGGAGTCGGTGTTCACCCGGGTAGGGGTGACCCGGATCGTCGACCACGCCTTCGAGCTGGCCCGCACTCGTCGCGGCCGGGTCACATCTGCGACGAAGTCCAACGGCATCGTGCACACGCTGCCGTTCTGGGACGAGATCGTGCGGGAGCGGGCCGAGCGGTTCCCCGACGTCGAGTGGGACCAGGAGCACATCGACGCTCTCGCCGCGAAGTTCGTCCTCGACCCGGCGCGCTTCGACGTCGTGGTCGGCTCCAACCTGTTCGGCGATATCCTCAGCGACCTGGCTGCCGCTGTCGCGGGCTCGATCGGGATCGCCCCGTCAGCCAACCTCGACCCCACCCACACCTACCCATCGATGTTCGAGCCGGTCCACGGATCCGCGCCGGACATCGCCGGGCAGGGAGTCGCCAACCCGGTCGGCGCCGTGTGGTCGTGCGTCCTGATGCTCGACCACCTCGGCCACGGCGCGGCGGCAGCTGGGCTGATGACGGCGATCGAAGCCTCGCTGCGGGACAAGACCAGCCGGACCCGCGACCTGGGCGGGACAGCCAGCACCGACGACGTCACGTCGGCCCTGGTCGAGCTGGTGGGCCGCTGAACGGCGGGATGCCGACTCGGCCAGCCGGACGGACTCCGCTGAGTCCCGCCCAGCGCCAAGCGGCCCTGACCGCGGCCGCAGGGCGGGAGCTCGACCTGGTTGTCCTCGGCGGGGGCGTGGTCGGCGCGGGCACCGCTCTGGACGCAGTCACCCGGGGCCTGTCGGTGGGGCTCTTCGAGGCCCGCGACTGGGCCAGCGGCACGTCCAGCCGCTCCAGCAAACTGATCCACGGCGGCCTCCGCTACCTGGAGATGCTCGACTTCCGGCTGGTCCGCGAGGCACTGCGCGAGCGCGGCCTGCTGAGCCAGACGCTGGCCCCGCACCTTGTGCGCCCGGTCCAGTTCCTCTACCCGCTCAAGCACCGCGGGTGGGAGCGGCTCTACGCCGGCGCCGGCCTGCTCCTCTACGACACACTCGCGTCGTCGTCGGGCAGCACCCGCGGGCTGCCCCGCCACCGGCACCTGAGCCGCCGCGCCGCGCTGCGAGCCGTTCCGTCCTTGCGCACTGACGCGCTGGTGGGCGGGATCTCCTACTACGACGCGCAGGTCGACGACGCCAGGCACACGATGGCCGTCGTGCGCACCGCCGCGGCCTACGGAGCGCTGTGCGCGAACCGGGCGAGGGTCACCGGCTTCCTCCGCGAGGGCGAGCGGGTCACCGGGGTGCGGGTGCGCGACCTGGAGGCGGGCCGTGACATCGACGTCAGGGCGCGGCAGGTCGTCAACGCGACCGGCGTGTGGACCGACGACACCCAGCAGATGATCGGCGAGCGCGGCCAGTTCCACGTCCGGGCGTCCAAGGGCATCCACCTGGTGGTCCCGCGGGACCGCATCCAGTCATCCACCGGACTGATCCTGCGCACGGAGACCTCGGTGCTCTTCGTCATCCCGTGGGGCCGGCACTGGATCATCGGCACCACCGACACCGACTGGCACCTCGACAAGGCCCATCCCGCGGCGTCGCGGTCGGACATCGACTACCTGCTCGCTCACGTCAACGAGGTGCTGGTCACCCCGTTGACGCGCGAGGACGTGGAGGGCGTGTACGCCGGGTTGCGCCCACTCCTGTCGGGTGAGTCGGAGCCGACGTCGAAGCTGTCGCGGGAGCACACGGTGGCCCATCCGGTGCCGGGGCTCGTCGTGGTGGCGGGCGGCAAGTACACGACGTACCGGGTGATGGCCAAGGACGCCGTCGACGCCGTGTGCCAGAGCCTCGGCGGGTCGGCGCCCGCCAGCTGCACCGACCTCGTGCCGCTCGTGGGGGCCGAGGGCTTTCCGGTGCTGTGGAACGCCAGGCACCGCCTCGCCGCGGACCACGGCCTGCCCGTCGCGAGCATCGAGCACCTGCTGGGCCGGCACGGCTCGATGGTGCACGAGGTGCTCGCACTCGTCGACGGCGACCCGTCGCTGGGCGATGTGCTGGCCGGTGCGGACGACTACCTGCGCGCCGAGGTCGTCTACGCGGCCAGCCACGAGGGCGCTCGCCATCTCGACGACGTGCTGACTCGTCGTACCCGCATCTCGATCGAGACCTTCGACCGCGGCGTCGCCGCAGCGCCCGTCGTCGCGCACCTCGTCGCCGGTGTGCTCGGGTGGAGCGACGCGCAGGTGCACAAGGAGATCGAGCACTACCTGGCGCGGGTGCAGGCCGAGCGGCTCTCGCAGGTGCAGCCCGACGACCAGACGGCCGACTCGGCCCGCCTCGGCGCACCGGAGATCGTGCCGCTGGCCTGACCGGTCACCCCACCGGCTCGACGGCGGTCGGCTGGTCGAACTGCGTGCGGTAAAGCTCCTCGTAGCGACCGCCGGCGGCGAGCAGGTCGGTGTGGACGCCGCGCTCCACGACCCTGCCGTCCTCGATCACCAGGATCAGGTCGGCTGCGCGCACGGTGGAGAGCCGGTGGGCGATGACCAGCGCCGTCCGTCCCGCGAGCGCCTCGCCGAGCGCCGCCTGCACTGCCGCCTCCGAGGTGGAGTCCAGGTGGGCGGTGGCCTCGTCGAGAATGACCACCCGAGGCCGGGCCAGTAGCAGCCGGGCGATGGTCAGCCGCTGCCGCTCACCGCCGGAGAGGCGATAGCCGCGCTCGCCGACGACGGTGTCGAGCCCGTCGGGCAGCGCCGTGACGAGATCGACCAGCCGGGCCCGGCGCAGCGCGTCCCACAGGTCGTCATCGGTGGCGTCCGGGCGGGCGATCAGCAGGTTGGCACGCACCGACTCGTGGAAGAGGTGCCCGTCCTGGGTCACCATCCCGATCGTCTGGCGGATGGACTCGGCGGACAGGTCGCGGACGTCGATGCCGGCCAGGCGGACGGCACCCTCGTCGACGTCGTAGAGCCGGGGCAGCAGCTGCGCGATGGTCGACTTGCCGGCGCCGGAGGAGCCGACCAGCGCCACCACCTGTCCGGGCTCGGCCCGGAACGACACCCCGTGCAGGACCTCGACGCCACCGCGGGAGTCAAGGATCGCGACCTCTTCCAGCGACGCGATCGAGACCTTGTCCGCCGACGGGTAGCCGAAGTGCACGTCGTCGAACTCCACCGACACCGGCCCGGCGGGCACCTGCCGGCTGTCGGGCTTCTCGGTGATCAGCGGCTCGAGGTCGAGCACCTCGAAGACCCGCTCGAAGCTCACGAGTGCGCTCATCACCTCCACCCGCGCGCTGGCCAGGGCGGTCAGCGGCGCGTAGAGGCGGGTGAGCAGCAGCGCGAGGGCCACCACGGCGCCCGGATCCAGATCGCCCCGCAGTGCGTAGAAGCCGCCGAGCCCGTAGACCAGGGCCAGCGCCAGGGCGGAGACCAGCGTGAGGGCCGTGACGAACACCCACTGCACCATCGCGGTCCGCAGCCCGATGTCGCGCACCCGCCGTGCCCGCGCCGCGAACTCCGCCGACTCCTGCGCGGGCCGGCTGAAGAGCTTCACCAGCGTCGCGCCCGGCGCCGAGAAGCGCTCCGTCATCTGGGTGCTCATCATCGCGTTGTGGTTGGCCGACTCGCGCTCGAGCCGTGCCAGCCGGGTGCCCATCTGCCGAGCGGGCAGCACGAAGACCGGCAGCAGCACCAGCGCCAGCAGGGTGATCCGCCAGGAGATCCCGAGCATCACAATGAGCGTGAGCACCAGGGTCACGATGTTGCCGACGACGCCGGACAGGGTGCCGCTGAAGGCTGCCTGCGCGCCGATGACGTCGTTGTTGAGCCGGCTGACGAGCGCGCCGGTGCGGGTGCGGGTGAAGAACGCGATCGGCATCCGCTGCACGTGGTCGAACACCGTGGTGCGCAGGTCCAGGATCAGGCCCTCGCCGATGCTCGCCGAGAGCCACCTGCCCACCAGCCCGAGCCCGGCCTCGACGACGGCGATGATGGCGATCACCACGGCGAGCCCGATGACCTCGTCCGTCGCCGCGCCCTCCACGATCGCGTTGACGACCCGGCCCGCCAGCACCGGTGTCGCGACCGCCAGCACCGCCACCACGACGCTGAGCACCAGGAACCACGTCAGCTCCCGACGGTGCGGCCGCGCGAACGTACCGATGCGGCGCAGGGTGGCCTTGGAAAACGGGCGCTTGTCCTCCTGGGCGTTCATCGCGTTGTAGAGCGACATCCACGCGGTGACTTCCATGTCCATCGCGGACCACCAGATCTCTCTTCGTGCCGGCGCCGGGCCGATGGGCCGCGGCGTCAATGCAGGGACGACGCTAGAACCTCAACGAGGGTTGATGTCTACCTTTTCGGGGGGCGGCCTCCCGGTGGGCGTCCGGGCTCCCCTTCCTGGTCAGACCGTCGGACGGTCCCGGACTCATCGCTGCCCTTCCTGTGGACAACTCGGGACGGCTGACGGTCGTGGCGCCGGAGGATGGACGGGCCGACGTCGATCCCGAGGAGGCGGCCCGTCATGCACCTGCGGTTCACCGTGGTCGACCCGGCCGGGCCCGCCGGGGGGGTCGACTGCCACGTGGATGCGGCGGAGGGCACCGTGCTGGGCGAGGTCCGGCCGCAGCTGCAGCGCGCCGCCGGCATCGAGGCTGCCCGCGACGGCCGGCTGTTCTGCGGCATCGAACGACTCGACGAGCAGACCACCCTGGGGGTGCCGCCGCTGGTCGACGGAGCGGTCCTCACGGTGGACCGGCCGGTCGGGCGCACACCGGGCGCCCTGCTCGAGCTGCACGTGAGCGCGGGGCCGGACGCGGGTGCCGTTCACCCGGTCGGACCGGGCGAGCACGGGATCGGCCGGTCGATCGAGGCGGCCGTGCGCGTCGAGGACCCCGATGTGTCCCGGCTGCACGCCGTGCTGCGGGTGGGGCCGCAGGGCTTCACGGTCCACGACCTGGACTCCACGAACGGCACCATCGTGGCCGGCCGGTGCGCCACCCGGGCCGGCACCCCGCTGGCCTGCGGCGAGGTGCTGCAGGTCGGCGCGACGCGGCTGGAGCTGGTCGCGCCGCAGCCGTCCCGCGCCGACGCCCGACCCGACGGGGCGGGCCGGCTGCAGCTCAACCGGCCACCCCGACTGACGCCCCCCGCGCCGGCGGCCACGGTGGCGCTCCCGACTCCCCCGGCCACGCGCGACACGCCGCGCCTTCCGGTGATCGCGCTCGTCGTACCGCTCATCGCGGGTCTGGGTCTGGTCGCGGTCACCGGCAACCCGACCTATCTGCTGTTCGTGCTGCTCTCGCCGATGATGATCCTCGGCACGTTCCTCAGCGACCGGGTCGGCGGGCGCCGCAGCACAAGAGCACAACAGCGGGCGTACGACGAGGCGCTGGCCGTTGCGCAGGGGTGCATCGATGCGGCGCTGGCCGCCGAGTCGGTCGCGCGGCACCACGCGCACCCCGGCGCAGCGGCACTGCTGCAGACGGCCACCGGCCCGCGCCCGCGGCTGTGGGAGCGGCGCCGCGGCGACCCCGACTACCTGGCGCTGCGGGTCGGGCTCGCCGATCTGCCCGCCGACGTCGTCGTCAGCACCGCATCGAGCGGCGAGCCGGTCCAACGCCCGGTGGTGGGCTCGGTGCCGGTCGTGGTGCCGCTCGGTGAGGTGGGAGTGGTGGGCCTTGCCGGGCCGAGGGACCGGGTGCTCGCCATCGCCCGCTTCCTGCTCGCCCAGGTCGCCGGCTGGCACAGCCCGAGGCAGCTTGGCGTCACCCTGCTGGTGGACGACATCGCCCGGGCGACGGACTGGGAGTGGACCCGGTGGCTGCCGCACCTGCGACCCGCCGGGGAGGACACCGACCTGCTGGTCGGCCTGGACGGGTCGCAGGTGCGCGCCCGGCTGGCCGAGCTGACGGCACTGCTCGACGCACGAACCGAGCAGGCCGAGAGGGGACGGCTCGGGCCGAGTGGTCGCGGGGCCGGCCGGACTGTCGTCGTGGTGCTCGACGGCGCCCGCGCGCTGCGGCGGCTCCCCGGCGTCGCCCGGCTGCTGGCCGAGGGACCCGCGGTCGGGATGCACTTCCTCTGCCTCGACGACCAGTCGGTGGCGCTGCCGGTCGAGTGCCGCGCCACCATCGAGGTGGTCGGTCCGACCGCGACCACGCTGCGGGTAGCCGTGCAGGAGGGCTCCCCCGTCGACGGTGTCGCCATGGATGGTGTCGGCGAGGCGTGGGCTCAGCGGTTCGCCCGGGCGCTCGCGCCGCTGCAGGACGCGACGCCCGACGACGCCGACACCGAGCTGCCCGCGCACGCGCGGCTGCTGAACCTGCTGCCGTTCGACGCCACCGACGCAGCCGCCCTGGAGACCGCCTGGCGGGTGAGCCCCCGCGGGACCGCGGTCACTCTCGGCGTGGGCAGCGACGGTGCGGCCTTCTCGGTCGACCTGCGCGTGGACGGCCCGCACGCGCTGATCGCCGGAACGACCGGGGCCGGGAAGTCCGAGCTGCTGCAGACCCTCGTCGCGGGCCTGGCCGTCGCCAACCGGCCGGACGAGCTGGCCTTCGTCCTGATCGACTACAAGGGCGGCGCCGCGTTCAAGGACTGCGCCCGGTTGCCGCACACGGTCGGCACCGTGACCGACCTCGACGGACACCTGACCGAGCGGGCCCTGACCTCGCTGGGTGCCGAGCTGCGCCGGCGCGAGCGGGTGCTGCGCGACGCCGGCTGCAAGGACATCGACGACCTCCTCTCCAGTGGGTTCGCCACGGGTGGGACATTGCCGCGGCTGGTGCTGGTGGTCGACGAGTTCGCGACGCTGGCGGAAGAGCTGCCTGACTTCGTCGGTGGTCTCGTGGGCATCGCGCAACGGGGTCGCTCTCTCGGCGTACATCTCGTTCTTGCCACCCAACGTCCCAGCGGCGTCGTGAGCGCCGACATCCGCGCCAACACCAACCTGCGGGTGGCGCTGCGGGTGACCGACCCGGCCGAGTCAGCCGACGTCGTGGACGTCAAGGACGCGGCCGCCATCAGCCGGGCGACCCCGGGGCGAGCCGTCGCACGGGTCGGCGCCGGCGGTGTCATCGGCTTCCAGTCCGCCCGGGTCGGCGGCTGCGCCACTGTCGCCGAACCGCTGGCGCGGGTGCGGGTGCTTGCATGGGGCCGAGCCGGTGACCCAAATCCTCCCCGTGATCGCGCATCGGTGGCAGGGCCGACAGACCTCGCCCGCCTCGTCGATGCAGCGCGGCAGGCGGCCGACTCTCTCGGGGCCAGGTCGGTGGACAGTCCGTGGCTGCCGCCGCTGCCCTCGGTGGTGACGGTGACGGAGCTGCCAACGGTCAACTCGCCCGCGGCCGTGCCCTTCGGGCTCCTGGACCTGCCGGGTGAGCAGCGCCGGTCGCCGCTGGTGCTCGACCTCGAGCACGGCGGTCACCTGCTCGTGGCTGGTGGCCCTCGCAGCGGCCGTTCGACTGTGCTGCGCTCCCTGGCGGGCTCGCTGGCGGAACGGCTGTCGCCCCGTGACGCCCACCTCTACGTCATCGACGGCGGCAGCGGTGGGATGGCGGGACTGGCCGCCTTGCCCCACTGCGGCGCTGTGGTGAGCCGCGACCAGCCGGCCCGCGGTGACCGGTTGCTGACCCGGCTGGTGACCGAGGTCGAGCGGCGGCAGGCGCTGCTGAGCGCTGCCGGGTTTGCATCCACGGCGGAGCAGCGCGCTGTCGCCGCCCCGGACGAGCGGCTGCCGTGGATGGTCCTGCTGGTCGACGGGTGGGAAGGCGTCCAGAGCACGTACGACGAGATCGACCACGGCCGTCCGCTGGATGCCTTGCACCTGCTGGTCCGCGAGGGCGGTGCGGTCGGTCTGCGCGTCGTGCTGACCGGTGATCGTGGGGTGCTGACGAGCCGGGTCGGCGCTCCTATCGGCGATCGGTTGGTCCTGCGGTTGGCCGACCCCGGGGACTACGGGCTGGCAGGCGTGCCCAGCCGGTCCGTGCCGGTCTCGATGCCCGCGGGGCGGGCGCTGCTGTGCGGTGAGTCGACGGAGGTCCAGGTCGCCCTGCTCGACCCCGATCCCAGTGGTCCAGCCCAACAGGCGGCGCTTTCGGCGATCGCGACCTCGGCGTGCTCGCACGAGCGCACCAGCGCCTCTGCGTGTCAGGACCCCCTGCGGGTCGAGCCGCTGCCTGCCCGCGTCCGTGCCGACGAGATCAGCACGGCGGCGAAGGAGGCGGCGACCGGGCCGCTCTGGGCGCTGCTCGGGGTGGGCGGCGACGAGCTCGGGCCGCTGGGCGTGGACCTCGCCGCTGACGGCCCGGCGTTCGTGGTGGCCGGCCAGCCGGGCACCGGGCGGTCCACGGCACTGCTCACCATGGCGCGATGGCTCGGACATCAAGGGGTGAGCACCATCGTGGTCGGGCAACCACGGTCACCGTTGTCGACCCTCGCTGGGGAGCCGGGGGTGCTGGGCGTGGTTCAGCGCGACGAGCAAGAGGCGCTGGAGCGCATCGCGGGATCGGCACGGTCCCCGCTGGTGGTTTTCGCCGACGATGCCGAGACCCTGCATGACACACCCGTCGAGCGCACCCTGTGCGAGCTGATGCGATCCGGCGACAGCACATCGACGGCGGTCGTGCTGGCGGGGTCGTCGAGTGAGATGTCGGGCTTCTTCCGTGGGCTGACCGTCGAAGCGCGACGCAACCGGTGCGGCCTGCTGCTGGGCCCGGTCGGTCCCGTCGACGGCGACCTGTTCGGAGTGCGGCTCGCACGTGGCGGAGAAGCGCGTGCTGGTCGCGGACTCCTCGTGGTCCGCAGACACGTGCAACCGATCCAGGTAGGGCTCGTGGACTAGCGCTAGATCAACGGGAGGGCATCTAGCAGGAGTTCTGCTTGTATATGTAGCTAATAGCTTGGCCCAGCCGGATTACCGAGCCTGCTGAGACGCCCTGCGACGCAATGGTGTCGGGAGGAAGCGGGCCCTTGGTCGTGCAGCCATTGCCGGCGACGGAAATGGCCGAGATGTTGGGCACGGACTCGGAGCAACCCCGGTCGCCGTCGCAGCCGTACTTCCCGTAGTAGTTCGGCATGATCCGGTGCGTATCCCGGATGCGCCATGTCACGGTGCGGGACGCCGACTTCTTGCCGTCGCTGACCCGCACGGTGACATTGAACGTCTGGGTTCGGAGTCCGTCCCGGCGATCCGTCGTGGCGTTTGACGCGTTGTGGGACACAGTTCCGGAGATGGTGCCGTTCGACGAGATGCGCAGCCCGTCGGGAAGTCCGGAGGCGCTGTAGGTGAGGCGGTCACCGTCGGGGTCGCTGCCGCGGGCGCGCACCGAGACACCGGAGCGCTCGTCGTTCTGCTGGCTGCTGACAGACGACAGCGTCGGCGCCCGGTTCGCGGGCGGAGCCGCCGGCTTCGGCGCCGTCGTCCCGGCAGGTGCAACCGGCGGGATCGTGACAGGAGGCAGAGGTTGGGGTTGTGCCGGAGCCCGAGTCTTGGCGGTCTTCGGCGCCTTGGATGGCGACGCGACCGAACCCCCCGCGGCTGAGGAGGTAGCGGTCGTCACCGCGGTAGACGTGCTCGCCGCGGACGTCTTCTCGGTGTCGGCGCCGGCTTTCACATCGGGTGAACTGCCGTCGTTGGTCACGGCCCAGGCCGCCCCGGCGAGAACGAGCAGCGCCGCTGTCGCTGCGGCGCCGACGGCCAGCACGCCCCGCCGCCGCTGCGGCGGCACCACCGCGGCGGCTGCCTGAGCGTCACGGCGGCGACCGACCACGCCAGTGTCCGAGTCCCACCCGGTGACCGCGCCAGCGGCGGAAACGACCGGCAGGATCGCCGGAGGGATCTCGGCGCCGGCCTCCAGCGCGGCAGACACCAGAGCGTCGGCGAAGGCCTCGGCGGTCACGGGGCGTGTCCCGGCGTCCTTCGCGAGCGCCGACTCGACGACCGCCGCGACGCCGTCGGGGACCCCGAAAGGTCGAAGGTCAGGCGGCGGGGCGGTGGCGATTCTGGCGATCAACGGGACGAGCGTCTCGTCGGCGTCGTCGGAGAACGGCGCTCGGCCCGCGAGTGCGAAGAACAGGGTGCTGGCCAGGGCGTAGACGTCGCTGGCGGCACTGGCCCGCGATCCTGCGATCACCTCGGGTGCGGCGTGAGCGAGGCTCGCCGTGATGGCGCTGCTTCGCGTCTCGTAGCCGCCCCGCACCGCGGCGATCCCGAAGTCCACCAGCACGGGCGCCTTGAAAGCCGAAAACAGGATGTTCTCCGGTTTGACGTCACGATGCATGACACCGGCTCGGTGGGCCGTCTCCAAGGCACCGGCAAGGGCGACACCGAGCGCTACGGCCTCCCGCCACGGCATCCGTTCCGCTGACGCCCGAGCGGCCAGCGAGCCGCCGGTGAGCAGCTCCATCACGAGATAGGCGTTGCCTTCGTCGGTGACCCCCGACCGGTGCACCGCGACGATGTGGGGGTGGTTGGAGATGACGCCCACTGCCGCGCACTCGCGCTGGAACCGCGCAAGTCCCTCGCTGTCCAGCCGCGTCTGCAGGATCTTGACGGCGACGTCTCGACCGAAGTCGGTGTCGTGCGCTTTGTAGACGACCGCGAAGCCGCCGCGCCCGATCTCCTCCTGGATCGAAAGGCCGTCGGCGTTCACTCCCCCTGCACCCATCTGCGTGCCTTTCCCCCTCGTGGTGGTCCGGGTCAGTATGGGGCCCGCAGACGCGCCGTGTGGGCGAAATGCACCAAGTGCGAAGTGGCATCGGTTGGTCACCAATAGTGACCAACCGAGGCAGCGGTCGGGCGACGGTCGCAGCGCCTCCACGGAAAGGGTCGTGCCGCCACGCACCCGCGCCTCGGGGCGTTAGCGTGACCACCCGCATGAGCGCGGGCGCCGCCCGGCGTCGGCAACGGGGAGGTGAAAGGCGTGGAGCTGTGGCTGCGCGCTTCTCCCGTCCCGGGCCAGGAGAGGGACGTGGCCCTCGACGCTCAGGCCACCCACACTGTCGGCGAGCTCGCCGGCGAGCTGGGCTTTGCCCCCGGCGACCGCGTGATCCTGGCGCGCACGGGGGAATGGCTCGATCTCTCCCTCGGTATAGATGCGGCGGGGGTTCGCAGTGGGGACCTCCTGCGCTCGGACCCACCACCCACGCAGCCGCACGCACGGCCGGGCCAGTGGTGCGTGGTCGTAGCGGGCGGGCCGTCTGCCGGCAGAGTCATTCCACTGGACGAGGGATCCACCGTTCTTGGGCGAAGCCCCCAGGCGGATGTCGCCCTCGAGGATCCGAACCTCTCCCGGCGGCATCTTCGGCTCACGGTGACCGGCGACTCGGTGCGGCTCGCCGACGAGAACTCGAAGAACGGCACCTTCGTTCACGGCGCTCGCGTCGAGGGGGAAGTGGAGCTCCGAGCAGGTGTCGTCGTCGAGGCCGGGGACACCGCGCTGCGGCTGCACCGGCACACACGCGACGTCGTACCGGGTCTCGTCCGCGACGGTCGGGTGAACTTCAGTCGGCCACCGCGGCTGCGACCACCGCGCACCCCACCGACCCACCGACTCCCGGCGCCACCAGAGATCCCGGTCAAGCGGCGCATCCCGCTCGCTTCCGCTCTGGTGCCGCTCGTCGCCGCCCCTGTCGTCGCGCAGTCGGCGGGGCCGGCCGGCTATCTCGTAGCCGCCTTGTCACCGGTGATGGTGGGGGCGTCGTACTGGGAGGAGCGACGGTCGGGACGGAAAGACCACCGCAAGCAGCTGGCCGACTTCAACGCGGCAGTGGACAACACTGCGCAAGCGATGGCGGCCGACCTGCAGAAGGAATCAACTGACCGGTGGGCCGACCTCCCGGACGTCGCCGAGCTGACCAGCCGCGCGACCGGTCCGTCCTCGCGCCTCTGGGAGCGCCGCGCCGCTGACGTCGACTTCCTGCACCTACGGGTCGGGTGGGCCGACCAGCCGTCTACGGGGACGTGGACGATCAGCGATGGGGGCGAGCCAGAGGCGCGGCGATCGGCTGCCGCCGTCCTTGACCAGCACACGGTCGTGCCGAGCACGCCGGTCGTGATCGATCTGTCCTCCTCCCCCGTCGTGGGGATCGCCGGCCCTGAGGAGAGGGTGGCCGAGCTGGCCCGGTGGATGGCCACCCAGGCAGCGGTGCTGCACAGTCCTCGAGACGTTGTGGTCGCAGCAGCTGTCTCTGACGCGTCGGCGCCCGCCTGGGAGTGGGTCACCTGGCTGCCGCACGCGCGCCCGGATGCCGCCCCGTTCTCGGCTCATCCCCTTGCCGTTGGCGACAGCGAGGCTCGGGGGCTGGTCGCATCGCTCAACGACTTGGTCGCTGCACGTGTCGAGCAGACCCGCAACCGCTCGGCGGCGGACGGTGCCCTGCCCGTCGTGCTGCTGGTGTTCGACGAGAGACTCAAGGTGCCACGCGCCGCCGTCGCAGGCCTGCTGGAGTCCGGTCCGTCCGTCGGGGTGCGCGTGGTGTGGCTGGGATCGCGGATCGACGGCCTGCCGGGCGAGACCCAGACGATCCTCGACGCGCGTCGGCCGGCGCTGACCTTGACCGATGTGGCAACCGGTCGGATCGTGCCGGACGCCCAGCAGGACCGACTGTCCCTCGACCAGGCCGGGGCGATCGCCCGGTCCCTGGCAGGAGTCCGGGACGCCACGGCACGGGCTCGCGGGGTCGGGCAGCTGCCGTCGTACGTCTCGCTTCCCGACCTTCTCGGCGGCGACCCGTCATCGACTGGTGTTCAGGCAGCCTGGTCCCGGCACGACGGCAGCCTCGCCGCACCTGTCGGTGTGTCCGAGACCGGCTTGTTCTCGGTCGACGTGCGGCGGGACGGGCCACATGCCCTCCTCGGAGGGACGACCGGCGCGGGAAAGTCCGAGATGCTGCAGACCCTGGTCGCGTCGCTGGCCGCGCACATCCCGCCCACGCGGCTGACATTTCTGCTCGTCGACTACAAGGGCGGCGCAGCGTTCAAGGACTGCATCGAACTGCCCCACGTGGTCGGCTTCGTCACTGACCTCGACAGCCATCTCGTGCACCGAGCGCTGGTATCGCTGAACGCCGAGCTGCACCGCCGCGAGCGGGTGCTGGCGGCGGCCGGCGCGAAAGACCTGATCGAGATGGAACGCAAGGCTCCGGACGACGCACCTGCAAGCCTGCTCCTGGTGGTCGACGAGTTCGCGACGCTCGCCAAGGAGCTCCCGGAGTTCGTCGACGGGGTCGTGAACGTCGCCCAGCGCGGGCGTTCGCTCGGCATCCACATGCTGCTCGCGACCCAACGTCCTGCCGGCGCCATCAACGACAACATCCGCGCCAACACCAACCTGCGGATGGCGCTGCGGATGAATGACGAGGCCGACTCACAGGACGTCATCAATGCAAAGAGCGCGGCGGCACTCCCCCGGTCGCTGCCCGGCCGCGCCTTCGTCCGCACCGGCGCGAGCGAGCTCACGGAAGTGCAGATCGGTTACGCCGGGGGGCATTCCCTGGCAGGCGGCGACACGACTCCACTGCGGGTTTACCCACTGCGCCGAGGTCTGGTCGAGCGGCCGACGGTCGCTCAGGTCGAGGAGGACGACGAGCGCCCTACCGACCTGCAGCGGGTGGTTGCCATCATTCGCGACGCCCAGGCCGTCGTCGAGCTGCCCGAACAGCCAGCGCCGTGGCTGCCGCCGTTGCCCGATCTGCTGCCCCTCGCAGAACTCGCCGCTGCCGACCAGTCGACCAGCACCACGATCGGGCTGGTCGACGTGCCGTCGCGACAGAGCCAGCAGCGGTACGACGTCGACCTCCCATCTGACGGTCACCTGCTCGTGGTCGGTGCCTCCGGGTCCGGCAAGACGACGCTGCTCAGGACGCTGGCGCTCTCGCTCGCGCAAGGTGCGCCCGCAGACCGATTGCACCTGTATGCGCTGGACTTCGCCTCGCGGGGCCTCGGCAGCCTCGAGGCGCTGCCCCACTGCGGAGCGGTCATCAACGGCGACGACGTGGAGCGCGTGCAGCGGCTGTTCGGGCTGCTCGAGCGCTGGATGTCCGAGCGCAAGCGACTCTTCGGTGCCGTGGGCGTCAGCAGTCTCGAGGAGTACCAGCGAAGCCCCACCGCCGACCTGCCGCTGCCGCGGGTCGTCGTACTCCTCGACTCCTACGGTGGCTTCGCGTCGGTGTTCGAACGGATCGACTACGGCGCTCGCCTCGAATCCTTCCCTCATCTGCTGGCCGAAGGCCGCCCGCTCGGCATCCACTTCGTGATCACCGCCGACAGACCCAGTGCCGTACCGCTCGGCATCCAGTCCTCGATCCCGGCGAGGATCGTGCTGCGGCTCGCCGATCCCGACGATTACGCGATGCTCGGGCTGGACGCGCGAGTAGCGCGCCAGGCGAAGCTGCCGCCGGGAAGGGGCTTCGACCAGCGCACCGCGGAGGTGCAGATCGCGCTCGTCGGCGACGACCCGGCCGGCGAC
>Ga0136617_10001044_pt1 | contig 24270 bp, 22 predicted proteins | sample AntDrymUQ3222106_2_FD_129672 | JGI IMG/M metagenome (GOLD analysis project Ga0136617, IMG submission 129672) | Polar desert sand microbial communities from Dry Valleys, Antarctica - metaG UQ322 (21.06) | ecosystem: Environmental > Terrestrial > Soil > Desert | place: Antarctica: Dry Valley...
AATTTCGCGGCCTTGCAACTTTCTCGCGAGGCCGGCGCACTCTTGGTCTCTGACGCCCGCGGCCGGGGCGGCTGCATCGCTCGACCCGGCGGTCCCTAACGTGGCCTCCCGCGACGTGCAGACGGCCCCTCGAGACGCTCATCGCAGAGGGCGTCACAGCAGGTCGTCGACCGCTGCGACCAACCCGTCGACCTGCTCCGGGGTGGTGACCAGGCTCGGCCCGACGCGGACGTAGCCGGTGCGGTACGGCGTCAGGCCGGCGACAAAGCCCGCCTCGCGCAAGGTCAGCACCGACTCGAAGGGGTCCAGCGAGTCGAAGGCCAGGCTCACGATCCCGCTGGACAGCTCCGCGGCCATCGGCGTGACCACGCGGACGCCGGCCAGCCCGGCAAGGCCCTCCTTGAGCTGGGCGGCCTGGGTGTGCGTCCACTCCTGGACGCGGTCCTTGCCGATGGCCAGGTGGAAGCGGAGGGCTTCGGCCAGCGCCCAGCGGTACTCGAAGGTGTGGAAGCCGCCCGGTGTCCCTGCCTGGCCGGGCCGGTCGACCACCGGCGGGACCCCGTCGAGCCAGGCCTGGAAGTTGACGATGTCGAAGGACGGGATGACCGGGGCGATCAGCGACCAAGCGGACTCGTTCGCCCACACCAGACCGGTGCCGCGCGGTCCGAACAGCCACTTGTGGGTTCCCGAGACGAGCACGTCGCAGCCGAGGTCGGCCACGGTGACGTCCTCGACGCCGAACCCGTGCACGCCGTCGACGAACAGCAGCGCGCGGTCGGCCTCGGCGCGGCCGGCGTTCGCGGTGGCCACGGCGGCGGCAATGTCGGGGACCGGCAGTTTCACCCCGGTGCCCGAGTGGACCCAGGTCACCGCGACGACGCGGGTCTGTGGGGTGATCCCGGCGATGAGCCGGGCCACGATGTCCTCCGCCGAGGCCGACGCCGGGTCGTCGTACAGGCTCACCCGGTTCACCGTCGCCCCGGTCCGCTCGGCGGTCAGCCGCAGCGCCTCGTGGGTGGAGTAGAAGTCATGCTCGGTGGTGAGGACCTGCTGATCGGGTCGCAGCCGCAGCCCGCCGTAGACCATGCCCAGGCCCATGGTCGTGCTGTCGGTGAGGGCGAGTTGGGCCGGGTCGGCGTCGAGGTACTCCCCGGCCGCGGCCAGGGTGTCGACGTCCAGCGTGCCTTCGTTCTCCTCCTGATACGCCATTGTGTCCGCGTCCAGACCGGCCCGGTGACGCGAGATGGCCTCACCCACCACCCGCGGCGGCGAGGCGAACACCCACGCGTTGAAGTGCGCGCTGTCGGGCGCTAGCGAGAATTGCGCACGTACCGAGGCCCAGTCGGCGGGGTCGAATGCGGCGGCCGGGTCGCCGGTCCCGCTGCCGGTAGTCGCCGCAGGCGAGCCAGCCTGGCCGTTGTCGGTGCAGCCGGCGAGCACGGCGGCCCCCGCGGCCGCCCCCGAACCGACCAGGAATCCGCGCCGGGTGAGCTTCGCCATCGCCGCAGCTTAGGCAGCCGAGAGGCGATGTGGGGCCCGACCCTGGCACCGCTGCATCTCCTCGGCGCGGACGCTCGTCGTTGCCACGGTCCGCGCGCTGATCGGCGACACGGCGAAGGGCCCCGAGTACCGGGCAACCTTGCAGGTCGTTGCGCTGCTGCAAACACATCGGCATTAGACGCCGGGTGAAGTGTTCCCTGTAGCGGGCCGGCGGGGTGATGAGCAGGATCCGGCCACCGCGCGCGGCGAGAGCGAACACGTGTACTCCCGCGGTGAGTCGGAGAAGATCGTGGGTGAGGCACTGAAGGGTCCCGCGACTGCATCGACCTCAACCAGATCCATCACCCCGACCCACGGACTGACTGTCCCTTCAGAAGTCGATCCGCATGACGACCCGCCGCTTGGACGGCCGGCTGACCTCGCGCAGCCCCGCCTTCTCGTACACGCTCAGCGCCCCGACGTGGAGCTCGCCCCAGGCGATCTCCTTGCCGGGCTCGGTGATCATCGCGTAGGCCTCGAGCGCGGCCGCCCCGCGCTCGCGCGCGAACTCGACGGCGGCTTTGGCCAGCGGGTAGGTGATACCGCGCTTGCGGTAGCCCCCGCGGGTGACGAAGCAGGTGACCGCCCAGACGCTGTCGTCGGTCTTGTCCTCCCTGCGGCCCGCCCAGGGGACGCGGTAGTTGCGCACCAGGCCCGCGTAGGCGGTGCGCGGCTCGACCGCGCACCAGCCGACGGGCTCGCCCTCGAGGTAGGCGACGAGGCCGCTCGTCGTGCCCGACCCCCGATGGCCGCAGTCGGTCTGCTGGCGCAGCCGGTCGGCGCGTTCTTCGGCGGGGAACGAGGCAAAGGACTCCCGCGGCCGCAGCTTGTACCGCTGGCACTGGCACCTGGAGGCATCGCCGCGCGTGCCGAAGACCGTCTGCAGGTCTTCCCAGCTCGCCTCGTTGGCCGGTACGACGGTGATCCCGCCCGCCATCACCCCTCGTCCCGCCCCGGCGGATCCTCGCCCACCAGGCCGTCGATCGATTCGCGGATCAGGTCGGCGTGGCCGTTGTGGCGGGCGTACTCGTCGATCATGTCGAGCACGAGCCGGCGCAGGTTGGCGTGCTCGCCGTCGTTCCCGATGTGCACCGGTTGATTCAGGTCGCCGTGGGTCAGCGCCTCCGCGACGCTGGCCCGGGAGCGCTCGACCGCGGCCTGCCAGAGCGTGAGGAGTTCCTCCGGGGTGTCGTCAGCGGCACTGCCCCACTCCCACGCCCACTCGACGGTGTCCCACGGCGGCGTCGGCCGGGACCCGCTCAGCTTCCACAGGAAGGAATCGGCCTCGACCCGGGCCATGTGCTTGAGCAGGCCGCCGAGGGTCACGGCGGACGGGCCGAGCGTCGTGCGCAGACCCGCGGCGTCGAGCCCGCCGCACTTCCACGCGAGGACACTTCGGGTGCGGTCCAGGATGCCGAGGAGCTGTTCGGTCTCAGTGCCGACGATTGGCGGCTCTTGAAAGGTGATTGCGTCCACGTCGCTGACGGTATCGTCGTTCCCGGACGACTCCCGTCCGGGATCGAGGAGGGTTCGACAGGATGGATACTGCGAGCCCGACCGCCCGGGCACTGTTGGTCCTGCAGGTGCTCCAGGACAACCCCGGCGTCTCGGCCGAGCGGCTGGCCGGGCGGCTCGGCGTCACAGACCGGGCCGTCCGCCGCTACGTGACCGTGCTGCGCGACGCCGGCATCCCGATCGAGTCCACTACCGGCCGGTACGGCGGCTACCGACTCGGCCGCGGGACCCGGCCTCCACCGCTGATGCTGTCGGCGGCCGAGGCGATCGGCCTGGTGATGGCGGTGCTGGAGGGGCGCCCCGGCGCCGCCGACGCCGCCGAACCGGTGGGCAGCGCGATCGGCAAGATCATCCGCGTGCTGCCGACAGCGGTGGCCGAGGCGGTCGCGGCGATCCGACAAGTGACCACGGCCCAGACGGCATCCACGGCCGCGTCCCCCGACCCGGAGATCACCGCGGTCCTGGTGCGCGCGGCAGAGGCCCGGCGCCGGGTGCGCCTCACCTACCGGCTGCGGCAGGAGCGCGTCATGGACATCGACCCGTGGGCGGTGTCGGTGTGGCGCGGCCGGTGGTACCTGCTGGGCTGGTCCCACACCGCCGGCGCCCGGCGGGTGCTCCGCGTCGACCGGGTCACCTCCGTCGTCGTGCTCGACGAGGGGTTCACCCCACCCGACGACCTCGACCCGATCGCCACGATCGAGGAGCACCTGAGCACCGGTTGGCGGTACGACGTGGAGGTCGTGATCGACGCCCCCGTGGATGCGGTGGCGCATTGGCTGCCCCGCCAGCTCGGGCGGCTGGAGCCGACCGGTGACGGCAGCACTCGGCTCGTCGGCACCACCGACGAGCCGTTCTGGTACGCCCGCCAGCTCACCGCGCTCCAGGCGCCGTACCTCATCGCGTCGTCGCCCGAGCTGCGCGAGGCCGCCGGCGACCTCGGCCGGCGCCTGACCCGAGCCGGCTCGGCCGGCTAGACCTGATCGCGATGACGCGGCGTTCCCCGGTCCGTAGCCGGCAGGACCGCCTGCACATGGCTGGCCTGATGCGCTCGGTAACGTGCCTCGATGAAGCGAATTCTCCTTACTGGTATGTCGGGGGTCGGCAAGTCCACGGTGATCAGCCAGCTCGAGGCGAAGGGGTACAAGGCGATCGATGTCGACGATCTCGCGTGGTCCGAGTGGGCGGACAGTGTGGATGGCGGCGAGGGGCCATCACCGCTCCACCCGGGCAAGGACTGGGTCTGGCGCGAAGACCGCATTCAAAGCCTGCTGGCCACTGAAGATGTGGACGTGCTCATCGTTAGCGGATGCGCGTCCAACCAAGCGAGGTTTCACGAACAGTTCGACTACATCGTCTTGTTGAGTGCACCTGCGGCTGTCATGGTTGAGCGCTTGACCGATAGAGAAGGCGACCTCTACGGCAAACATCCGGAGGAGGTTGCCCGCAGTCTGTACTTCAAGGAAACAGTCGAGCCGAGGCTGAGATCTCTGGCCCACCTCGAGATCGACGCCAGCGGCCCGCTCGATGACGTCGTAGCGGCTGTCCTCAGGCTCGTGCACCACTGAGGCCACAATGCGACGGCGAGAACATGATCGTCAGGTTGGAATGGTTCGGTGGGAGCCAGAACGTCCTGACGATCACGCCAGCCTGGCGGCGAGCCTGCCGGAGCGCTCTGCCGCGCTCGAGACATCCGGATCAACCTCGTCGAGCAGCAGTTTGGCGCGCCGGAACATTGTGAACGTCGCATCCCATCGACCGTGCGCCACGAAAGGTAGATGAAACGCCCGCCCAGGCCCAGCAACTCGGCTGGCCGACCCGACACTGGCCCTCGATCCGAATCTGCTCACCATGGTGAATCACCGCGCCAAGCGGGTCCACGTCCGCGTCAGAGGGTCGTTGCCCCAGCGCCTTGGCGTAGATGTCGCGGACGGCGTCGTTGTCGGCCGTCCAGGTTCGTGGACTCGGAGGCGAACACCACCCGGCGGCCGTCGGCAGACAAGATCGGCAAGGTGCTGCTGCCGTTGCCCTTGGCGCCGGAGTAGAACGCCACCGTCGTGCCGTCGGCGGACAGGCTGGGAAGGCCATCGACGAAGCTGCCGGCGTTCTCCAGCACGGATCCGCCGCGCAGCCGCAGCGCCTCGACGCAGCCGACGGGCGCGAACGTCCCGCGGTTCAGCACCCGCGAGCCGCCATTCGAAGGTGCGGCGCCTCGAGGACGTACCGGTCGGCCGCTGCCTGGCTGACGGACACCCCGCCCGCGGCATTGCCCAGGCGGAGCCATCGGTGCCGTCGGAGAGCAGCACCTTGGTGTCGCACTCGGTAGCGACGGTGAAGCGGCCGGCGTTCTCGATCACCGCGCCGTTGCGGAGTAGAGGTAGTCGTAGCAGCCGTTGTGGGTCAGGCTCCTGCACCAGGAGCCGTCGGCCGTTGTCCAGGATGAGGCCGTTTGTGACGGCGTCACTGCCGGCCGCGAGTGTCGTCGTACCGGGGCCGTCGAGTACGGCGTTGTCCGACAGGACGGCTGACCGGTCAAGACGTAGTCGGCGCTGCCGGTGAGGACCGATCGGGACAGCAACTGCAGGTCATGGATCACCGAGTCGTACGCGCCACCGGCCGAGCCGATCCGCAAGATGCCACCGTCGGCGGTCAGCCGCGGCTGGACATCCCCGCGTGCTGACAGGTCGATTCCGGCGATGGTCCGGCCGATGGATGTGTAGAGGATCCCCGGCCTGGTCGGGGGCGTTGGCCACCCAAACGATGTCCGTGGCCTTGGGCAGCTGGTCCGGGATGGTCCCCCCGCGGCCGTGTTTGCCCATTTCGAGCGGACGGCGTACGTCGTGCTTGTTCCTGGTCCAGTAGATCGAGAAGTGCTCGACGGCGGCTGCCGATTCGGCAGGCTACCCCAGAAGTAGACCCTCGGTATCTGGATCGCTGCTGAGGGTTGTAACGGTTCGATCACGAGGAGCAACTATCTCATCACGATACGTGTGCGGCACGGTACCGTCTCGCTGCCTTCCCCCTAGAACTGGAATCGGGCCGCCATGCCTCCGCTCCTCGCAGAACGCCCGTTAACCAGCTCCGCATCGGTTCTGTCCGACGATCCCGATCTGCACATGTTGCGCAGGGCGACGATGGGGCCGACGCCTGCCTTGCTTGCCGATATCCGCCGGCGCGGGGCAACCGCGTGGCTGGAGGATCAGCTGCACCCTGAGCGGATCGACGATGCGGCGATGAACTCACTGCTGTCGAAGTACCCGCTGATCACCGCCCCGCTGAGCCAGCTCAACGCGCTCGAGCAGCCACGAACGGCGGCCTTGCAGCTGATCGAGGCAACGCTGGCTCGGCAGATCTGGAGCCGCCGGCAGCTCTTCGAGATCATGGTCGACTTCTGGAGCAACCACCTCAACGTCCTCACCCTGCAATCGGCGGGCCACCTCACGAAGCCGATCGAGGACCGGACGGTGATTCGCACGCACGCCATGGGGCGCTTTGAGAACCTGCTGCTCGCCGACGCCAAGAGCCCGGCAATGCTGCGCTACCTGGACAACAACGACTCAAGGATCCCGACCCCGAACGAGAACTACGGGCGCGAGCTGCTGCAGCTGCACACGGTGGGGTCGTCGGCAGGCTTTACCGAGGAGGACGTCAGGAACAGCGCCCTGATCCTCACCGGTCGCTCCGTCACCCTCGAGGGCGCATTCGTGTACAAGCCCGAGTGGCACTACGTCGGGCGGGTACAGGTGATGGGCTGGTCGTCGGCGAACGCCTCTTCCTCGGCGGGGATGAGCACGGGGGACGGGTACCTGCGCTACCTCGCCCGGCACGAGCAGACCGCGCTGTCGCTGTCGCGCAAGCTGGCGATCCGTTTCGTCAGCGACACTCCGTCGCCCGCACTCATCGAGCAGCTGGCCGAGGTGTACCTAAATTCCGGTACGGCGATCGTCCCGTGGCTGAAGGCCCTGTTCGACTCACCCGAGTTCGATGCCGCCGTGGGCCAGAAGATGCGTCGGCCGCTGGAGGGCATCGTCGCCACCGTCCGGGCGCTGGGAATCCAACCTCCGACCGGGACCAACACCGATGCGATCGGGAAGCTCGCCACCGACACGATCAAGCTCGGCCACCAGCCGTTGAACGCCGCCCCTCCGACCGGCTACCCCGACGTGGCCGCCGGCTGGTGGGCGATCGGCGGCCTGCTGAGCCGGTGCAACTGGCACCGCATCATGTCCCGCGGCCATCCCGACGGTCTGCCTCGACCGGCCCTGAGTGCTCTGCTCGCCGGGCCACCCATGGCCACCCACGGCGAGATGGCCGACCGGCTCACCGTGTCGCTAACCGGTCAGATGTTTCGCCCGGACCACCGCGAGGCGCTGCTCAACTTCGCCGGCTTGACGTCCGCTGAGCCGTACAGCAAGAGAAAAGTTGACCGGTGGTTGAAGGACCTCACCGAAATGGTGTTCAACTCCCCGTACTGGGTCCTCCGGTGAGGCACGATCTGCCTCGCCAGCGCGCCATCCTGTGTGCGGCCGGCGAAGTCCAGGCGCAGCTGGAGGAGCAGCGCCGACTGTGGGACAGGGGTTTCACCCGCCGGCGGTTTCTCGCCGGTGCAGGCATGGCGGCCGCGGCCTCCCTGGGCTCGCAGCTGGTGACCACAAGGCATGCCTTCGCCGCGGCGGGCACCGGCACCGGCAAGACCCTCGTCTCGATCTTCCTGCGCGGCGGCATGGACGGGTTGACCACCGTCGTACCGCGAAACGACCCGCATTACCTCGACGCCCGACCCGGCGTCGGCGTCCGGGACTCCGAGCTCCTGGCCCTGGACAGCGTGTTCGGCCTGCACCCGGCGATGGCGCCCGTATACGGGTACTGGCAGAGCAAGCAGCTGGCATTCGTGCATGCGGTCGGCTCGCCGGATGCCAATCGCGACCATTTCGCGGCCCAGGCGCTGATCGAACGCGGGGACAAGACGTTGAGTACCCCCAGCGGATGGCTGGATCGAGTGCTCATGGCGGACGGACCGGGGACGACGTTCCGAGCGGTGTGCGAGGGTTCGACGGTCACCGCGGCCCTGCGCGCGACGCTGGACGCCATCGCGATGCGGGGCATCGACACGCTGGACTTCGCCAACCCGTCCACCAACATCGCCACCGCGCTGCGATCGCTGTATACCGGCCTGGACCATCCAATCGAGGATCTGATGGACACGACCGTGCGCGCGGTCGCCGACGCGGTGCCGATCCGAGCTCAGGACCCGAACTGGCAGCCACGGCCCGAGTACACGGCGGACCCCTTCGGTGCGGCCCTGGCTGACATCGCCCGCCTGGTCAAGGCCAACGCGGGCTTGCGGGTGGCCACCGTCGACGTCGGCGGTTGGGACCTGCACACGAACCAGGGCACCGCAGCCAGTGGTCAGATGGTCGACCACCTGACGAGCCTGGCGCAGAACCTGAACGCCATCGCCACTGATCTCGGCAGCCGGATCGCCGACGTCACTCTCGTCGCGATGTCGGAGTTCGGGCGGCGGGTGGTCGAGAACACCAGCGGGGGAACTGATCACGGGAGCGGCGGCCTGATGCTGCTGCTCGGCGGCGGTGTCCAGGGCGGCCAGATCCACGGCGGTTGGCCCGGACTGGCTCCGGGGGACCTGGACAACGGCGACCTGGCGGTACGCAACGACTGCCGAGACGTCCTCGGCGAGGTCGCCGGCAGGACCCTCAACCTCGGGTCCCTTACGAGCCTCTTTCCGGGTCATCAAGTGAGCCCGCTGGGCGTGATGAAATAGGTTCAGCGGACGCTGAACGCCTCGAATCTCCACCCCAGCTTCACCCCGGCGGGGCCGCGGTGAATTTCGGCTTGGCAGGCGCGGTGCCGCCTCCATCCACTAGTTGACCTCATTGTTGGCGGTGGGCAGCAAGTGAAACGCCACGTTCAGTTTGGCTCATGGCTGCGTCATCGACAACGCTGCGGCAGCGGATTTGGTGCGGACGCCGCGAACTCGGCCATAGGCGAGAAGTTGCCCCGCGACCCGGTCACCGGCGGCTGGGCTCCGAGGGCCACCGCCCTGGTGGGAGCGGGCACGCCTATTGCGCCGGGACCGGCTGCTGGTAGCTACCAGTCAGGGCGGAGCGGGTAGTCCGCCGTACCTCCGACCGTCTTGACGCCGAGCAGCTGGTGCAGCTGGATGTGGTTGCGCTCGAACCCGATCCGCGAGCCCGTCATGTACAGCGACCAGATCCGGGCCCGGGCCAGGCCGACGTCGGCGACCGCCTCGTCCCAATGCTCGTCCAGGTTCGCGCACCAGGCCGCCAGCGTCATCGCGTAGTGCTCACGCAGGCACTCCATGTGCCGCAGTTCGAAGCCGCTGTCCTGCATGACCGAGGCGAGCTTGCCGACACCCAGCAGTTCGCCGTCGGGGAAGACGTAGCGGGGAATGAAGCCGGACGCGCGCACCCCCTCGGTCGTCGTCGGGCGGGTGATGCAGTGGTTGAGCAGCCGACCCTGCGGGCGCAGCTTGCTGTACAGCAGCCGGAAGTACGACGGGAGCTCGCGCTCACCGACGTGCTCGGTCAACCCGATCGAGGACACCGCGTCGAACTCATCGTCCGGGGCGTCACGGTAGTCGAGGTGCCGCACCTCGGCGAGATCGGCGAGACCCTCCTGGGCGATCCATTTCTGCGCGAACTCCGCCTGCTGCGTGGACAGCGTCACCCCGAGAGCACGCACGCCGTACCGCGCCGCCGCGTGGATCACCATGCCGCCCCACCCGCAGCCGACGTCCAGCAGCCGCATCCCCGGAGCGAGCCCGAGCTTGCGGGCCACCAGGTCGTACTTGGCCTCCTGCGCTTGCGCCAGCGTCGACTCCGCGGTCGGATAGACAGCGCAGGTGTAGGTCATCGATTCGCCCAGCACCCAGCCGTAGAACCGGTTGGACACGTCGTAGTGATGCGAGATCGCGGTACTGTCGCGGCTGTGCGAATGCCGCCACCCATGCATCCGCACCTCCTCCGGTGGCGGCGCAACCGGTCGCAGCGTGCCCAGTCCGAGCCCGCGCAACACCTCCATCCGGGCCGCCCACGACAAGGCGCCGACCTCGTCACCGGTCAGCAGCACGAGCGTGGTGTAGAGATCGCCATGAACAGTCAGATCCCCGGCCACGAACGCGCGGGCGAGGCCCAGCTCCTGCGGCGAGGTCACCAGATAGTTCAGCGCCCGCGGCGTGCGGACCTCTATTCGCACCTCCGCGTCCGGCGGTCCGGAACTGCTGCCGTCGAAGGCGTCGACCGCGATCGGCACGTTGCCGAGAGCTAGGCGGAGCACCTCGGCCACCGGTCGTCGTGGGTTGACCACCTCAGTCCCTCCTTCCTCCTCATCGTCCCCGGACGGTCTTGCTGAACAGGTCGAGCAGGCGGCCCCCGGCGTCGTAACGATCCTTGAGCTTGCGATATGCCGGGCCGTTGTAAAGGTGCCAGAACTCCTCCTCGGGGTAGCTGGAGGTCGAATAGAGGGACTTGCGTCCGCCGAGGCGGGTGACCTCGACCTCCACCCGTCGATTGTGGGTGTCCGCAGCCTCGCCCGGCCGCAACGGCACCGTCGACCAGAAGCCGACATTGATGTACAACGTGCCGGGGTCGAGCTGGTAGAGATCCCACCCGGCATCGGGATCGCGTTGGCGCAGGGGACAGATCCAGACCGGTCGGATATCGGTGTCGCGGTGCAGAAAGTCGAGGAACTCCGCCGCCCGGTCGACCGGGACCTCGATGTCCTGGACGACGCGCTCCTCGACCGGCTTGCCGCGAGCGGCCTCGAGCCGGCGCACCACGCCGTACCGTTGCTCGAGGGCGATCAGCCGCCAGTAGGTGTCGGAGCGCAGGTATCGCTTCGGGACGATCCGGCGGACCCACGGCGTTTGTACGCCGAACGCCCGCGAACACCAGAACCAGTCGGTGTCCCATCGCCACAGGTAGTCGCGGACGGTCAAGAAGTCCTCGCGCCGGTGCTGCACCGACTGGTAGTAGATGTTCATTCCGGTGTAGTCGCTGGTGTAGGGGGCGTTGGCGACGAACGTGCCGATCGTGCAGTAGAGCTCGTCCGGGGCGAACACCGTCCCGTCGACGAAGTCCACGCGCTGACCGTCGTGTCGCCCGGTGCGGCAGATCTCGGCGACGGCAGCGAAGTATGCCGCCGGCTCACGATGATGCAGGTGCCGCAGCTGAACGTAACGGCGCACCGGCTCCAACTCGATCCGCAACCTCAATGCGTAGCCGAGGGTGCCGTAGGAGTTCGGAAATCCGTAGAACAGGTCCCGGTGCTCGTTGTCGGCGCGGGCCGTGACGACCTGACCGTCACCGGTCAGTACATCGACGTCGAGCACCGATTCGTGCGGTGTGCCGTTGCGGAAGGACGCGGACTCGATTCCGAGTCCACTGACCGCGCCGCCGAGCGTGATCGTCTTGAGCTGCGGGACGACGAGCGGCATCAGGTCATGCGCGAGAGTCGCGTCGACCAGCTGCTCGTACGTCGTCATCCCCAACACGTCGGCGGTGCGGGCCACCGGATCCACATCCAGTACGCCGGCGAACGACGACACGTCAAGCAACCCGCCCGGTGCCGGCAGGCGCGGCCGGAAGAGATTGGACGTCCGCTTCGCGAGCCGGACCGGCTCCGTTGCAGGCAGCGCGGTGTAGGAGCGGCGCAAATCCTTGACCGCGTCGTCGTAGCGCTGCTGCACCACCGGAACGCTCACTGGCACGCCTCGCTCATCGCCGCTTCCCTCCGGTCCTCATCTTGGCCGATGGGCAGGTCAGGCCCTCATCAGGCGGGCCGCTAGCCGCCGGTCCCGACCGCCGCCACGATCGCGTCGATGCGGGCAGCCAGATCGGTGTCCTTGCCGGTCACGCCGTTGTCCGAGTGGGTGGAGCAGGCAAAGTGCAGGGTGCGCCATCGGATGTCGATGTCGGGGTGATGGTCCAGTTCTTCGGCGGCGCCCCCGACCTGGCGGACGACCTCGATCGCGGCCTCGAAGCTGGGCAATACCGCTGTCCGCCGGATCGCCGTGGTGTCACCCTCCCAGCCGTCGAGCTGCACCAAGGCGGTTCTGACCTGGTCATCGCTCAGCAGCTGCGGCATCGCCTGCTCCTCTTCACTCGACCCTGGCCACAGTCTGGCAGGGTGTCCGGGGTGGCTGCCGCCGGTGTCGTCGGGGCGGCGATCCTGGATGGTGATGGACGGGTGCTCGCCGCGCAACGGGCGGCACCGCCCGAACTGGCCGGGCGTTGGGAGTTTCCGGGCGGCAAGCTGCACCCGGGCGAGACCGAGCACGAGGGACTCGTCCGCGAGTGCGTCGAGGAACTCGGCGTGGTCGTCGTGCCGCAGCAGTTCGTCGGTGAGGTGCCCATCCCCGGCGATCGTCGACTGCGCGTGTGGACGGCGCGCATCACCCACGGCGAGCCGATCGCGACCGAGCACCGGGCACTGCGCTGGGTGACCGCCGGTGAGCTGCACGACCTCGATTGGCTTGACGCCGACCGCCCCCTCCTTGAACCGCTGAGTCGGATACTCCTGCATGAGTAAGGCATACTCAGAGGATGAGTAAGCGACTGCAGGTGATCATGCCTGACGGTGAGTTCGACGAGCTGCGCCGCACAGCGGCCCGGCATGGAACGACCGTGTCCGAGTGGGTGCGTCAAGTACTCCGCCGGGCGGGTAAGGACGATGCATCTGGGGATGTCGAACGGCAGCTCGCCGCCGTCCGCGCCGCGGCACAATATTCGTTCCCCACGGGAGACATCGACGTCATGCTCAGTGACATCGAGCGGGGATACCTCGGCGAGTGATCTTCGTCGACTCCAACATCCCCATGTACCTCGTAGGTGGCGAGCACCCGAACAAGCATCGGGCCCGATTGCTGCTGGATACCGCGATCTCGAGGAAGCAAAGGCGGGTCACCTCGTCGGAAGTTCTGCAAGAAATCCTGCATCGCTACGGCTCGATCGGTCGGCTGGAAGCCGTCCAGCCAGCATTCGATGTCCTTCTCTCGGTTGTTCTAGAGGTACTACCCGTCGACCTGGAGGCGGTGCAGATCGCGAAACGCATCATGATGGGACGGCCGGGCCTGTCTGCTCGGGACGCGGTTCATCTAGCGGTCATGGAGCAGGCCGGGATCACTCGAATCATGAGTTTCGACGCCGGCTTCGACGCGTATCCGCACGCTGAGCGGCTCAGCTGAGTGCCGTGGGGCGGCGAGGCTAGCCGGCGGCCCCCCCGGTGATGTTCCACGACGCCAGGCGCAGCGACGGCACGACGAGAGAGCCGCAACCCCAGGCGACCGGCGCAATGATCGTCGGCGGGCTCTCGGTGGCTCGCGAGACTCCCAGTACCGCCCCGGGCCGCAGCGCGTCCACATAGGACTGCGTGAACCGCAGCGTGCTCACCGCGGCACCGAGCCGGCCGTCCTCGATCAGCCAGACGCCATTGCGGGTGAGACCGGTGTAGACCAGCGTCTTGGGGTCCAGAGCGCGGGTGTACCAGAGGTCGCTGATCAGCAGGCCGCGCTCGACCTCGGCCACCAGATCCTCAGCTGAACCGGCGGCCAGCCGGACGTCGTTGGGGAATGCACCCAATTGTTGGCCCCCCGCCACGGCGTGCCCTGTCGTCTCCGCGCCGCAGGCGGCCGCCGTACGTCGGTCGTGCGGGATCCCGGTGGTGACACCGTCGGTCACCAGGTCGACCCGGTGCTTCGGCGTTCCCTCGGCATCGAAGGCCAGGCCGGTTGCGCGCTCATCTGTGCTGTCGTCCCACATCGAGACCGCAGGGTCGAACTGCTGCTCACCGAGCTGCGCGAACGAGCGGCCCTCGACGACGGCCTTGCCGTTCAGGCCATGCCAGAACAGGCCGGCGACGAGGTCGGAGACGGCGCCGGGCTCCAGCACTACCTCGTACCGGCCGGGATCGAGCTCGACCTGCTCTTCGCCGGCGCGAGCCTTTGCCGCCGCGGCGGCACCCAACGCGGCTCCGTCCACCTCGGACAGTGCGCAGGACGCGGTCCGGGCGGCACCATCCGAGCGACCGGTCCGGGCAATGGCGTCCATGCTGGCCTGCGTCGACCGACCGGTGACCGCCTGCCCTGCCGAGTTCGCGAATGCAGCCTGCATGCTCAACGTCTGGCAGTAGCCGGCACAGGCCAACCCGGTGGCAGCGTCCACGAACGCCCGTACGGCCCGTGCACGCGCATCCGGATCTGCCGTTCCCGTTGCCTCGTCCCAGTTTCCTGCACTGTGGACACCCGCCGGCGGGGTCAAACCTGCCCAGCGCGAGTCGACCGGGCACATGGCAATGGCGGCAAGGACTGAGGACACCAAAGCCGACAAGGCCTCTTGTGACGTGCGGTTCGTGGTCGCGGACGCCGTACGCCCGTCGACGTGGATCTGCAGGGCGACCCGGTCGGACTCGTCGGCGACGTTCTGGTGGATGAAGGATTCGGCGAATCGGGTCAGCGCAAGGGATGTCCGGGAGACGGTCACCGCGGCCACCGCGGCGGGATTCGACTTGCCGACCAGCTCAACGACCTGAGCAGCCACATCGCTCGATGTCATCCGCGGACACCGACCCGGACGTTGCGGAATCGGGCCGGCATGGCCGGGTGCCCGGTGTGACCGGTCTGCCCGGGCTGACCCTTGCCGCAGTTCGGCGTACCCCAGAATCGGCGCTCGGCCTCGCCTGCCAGCATGTCCATGGACGCCCAGAAATCCGGGCCGATCCCGGTGTACGTCGGATTGCGCAGCAGCCGCCCACGGGTGCCGTTCTTGACTTCCCAGGAGATCTCACAGCCGAACTGGAAGTTGCGGCGCTTGTCGTCGATCGACCAGGACCGGTTGTGCTCCATGAAGATGCCGTCGTCGGTCGCGGCGATCATCGACTCCAGACTGTCCGGTCCCGGCAGCAAACCGACGTTCGTCATCCGCACCATCGGGATCCGCGCATAGCCGTCGGCGCGCACCGCGCCGGCGTAGTCCAGTCCGGCCATCGCGGCGGAGTCCCGTCCGGCGAGCACGCCCACCCACGTGCCGTCTCGCACGATGTCGTGTGCGGTGGCCGGCGTTCCCTCGTCGTCGTACCCGAACGACCCGAGGGCCCCTGGCAGCGTCGGATCGGCGGTGACGGTCATCAGGTCGGAGCCGTAGCGCAACGCGCCGAGCTTGGACAGGTCCAGCCAGGAAGTGCCCGCGTAGCCGGCCTCCCAGCCGAGGATCCGGTCGAGTTCGACCGCGTGCCCGACCGACTCGTGGATCTGCAGCGACATCTGCTCTCCGCCGAGGATCAGGTCGGTCGTCCCGGCCGGACACTCCGGTGCGGTGAGCAACGCGGTCGCCTCCGCGGCGATCCGCTCGGCGTGTGCGGGCAGGTCGATCGAGCGGATCAGCTCCCAGCCGGCGGTCCCGTACTGACCGCGGAAGCTGGGATACGAGCGGCGCTGGGTGAAGCCGTCGCCGTACGTCATGCAGTGCATCCCGGCGCCGCACTCACGGATCCGCTGGTCGATCCGGTGCCCCTCGGAGGATACGAACCACTTCTCGGTGTCCCAGATCTGATAGAGCGCAGATGCGAGCGCAACTCCGGCCGCCCGCATGGTGGCGGTGACGCCGACGAGCAGGTCCGCCTTGTCTGCCAGCGACACCGACAGCGGGTCCTCTTCGCAGCCGCTGGCCCAGCTGCCCTGCCGGACCTCGGTGGTGACCAGCTCGAGATCCGAACCGGGCACCACCGCGGACGCCCGGGCGATCTCGGTGGCCCGCTCGCCGGCCCGGCGGACGGCGGCGTCATCGAGGTCGGACGCGGCGAAGAAACCCCACGACGACCCGACCAGCGCCCGGACACCCACACCGACCGTGTCCAGCTGGGAGAGGTCCTCCACCTCGCCGTTCTGCGCCGTCATCGACTCGTACCGGCTGTGCATCACCCGGGCGTCGGCGTACCGCGCACCTGCGCCGACGGCCGCCTCGACCGCCCGCGTCGCCGCGTCAAACACCGGTCACACGTTCTCGCGGCGACGGATCCTGCTGCCCAGCCACACCAGCGGGTCGAACTTGCGGTCGACCACGCGTTCCTTCATCGGGATCAGTGCGTTGTCGGTGATCTTGATGTGCTCGGGACAGACCTCGGTGCAGCACTTGGTGATGTTGCAGTAGCCGAGTCCGTGCTCGTCCTGCGCCTGCTTCGTGCGGTCCATCTCGTCGAGGGGGTGCATGTCCAGTTCGGCGATGCGCATCAGGTAGCGCGGTCCGGCGAAGGAATCCTTGTTGTCCTCGTGATCCCGGACGACGTGGCACACGTTCTGGCACAGGAAGCACTCGATGCACTTGCGGAACTCCTGTGAACGCTCGACGTCGATCTGTTCCATCCGGTAATCACCCGCGGCAACCCCCTTCGGGGGCGCGAACGCGGGGATCTCACGAGCCTTGACGTAGTTGAACGACACGTCGGTCACCAGGTCGCGGATGACCGGGAACGCCCGCAGCGGGGTGACCGTGATCGTGTCGGCCTCGGTGAACGTGCTCATCCGGGTCATGCACAGCAGCCGTGGCCGCCCGTTGATCTCCGCGCTGCAGGAACCGCACTTGCCGGCCTTGCAGTTCCACCGCACCGCCAGATCGCCGGCTTGGGTGGCCTGCAGCCGGTGGATGATGTCGAGGACGACTTCGCCCTCGTTCACCTCGACGGAGAAGTCCTGCAGTTCCCCGCCGCCCGCGTCGCCACGCCAGACCCGGAAGTGCGCTGCATAACTCATGTCGTCAGATCCCCTTCCGGTAACCCGGCCATCTCCTCGTCGGTGAGATACTTGGCCAGCTCACCTCGGTCGAACAGCGCGATCAGATCCACCCGGATGGCCGGCACCGGCTGCTGCTTCACCTCGACCTCGACCGAACCGGCGGGGTGCGAACAGATCAGGTTGACCTGGCGCCAAACGGCGTCCATGGCCGGGTAGTCGTCGCGGGTGTGTCCACCGCGGCTCTCCTGGCGCTCGAGCGCCGACTTCGCGACGCACTCGCTGACGATGACCATGTTGCGCAGGTCCAGCGCGAGGTGCCAACCGGGGTTGAACTGGCGGCGGCCCTCGACCTTGACCTTGGTGGCGCGCTCACGGAACTTCTCCAGCCGGGCCAGCGCGTCCTCGATCTCTTCGGGCCGCCGGATGATGCCGACCAGATCCTGCATCGCCTGCTGCAGCTCCTGGTGGATCTCGTACGGGTTCTCGCCCACGTCGGTCTCGAACGGCTGCAGGGCGAACCCCATCACGTCGTCCAGATCCGACTCCCGTACGGCGGGGCGCTGGCGGCTGAGCGAGTCGACGTACTGTGCCGCGCCCAGGCCGGCCCGACGGCCGAACACGAGCAGGTCGGACAGCGAGTTGCCGCCGAGCCGGTTCGAGCCGTGCATCCCGCCGGCCACCTCACCGGCCGCGAAGAGGCCAGGAACCGACGCCGCGGCGGTGTCCGGGTCGACCTCGACGCCGCCCATCACGTAGTGGCAGGTGGGGCCAACCTCCATCGGTTCCTTGGTGATGTCGACGTCGGCGAGTTCCTTGAACTGGTGCCACATCGACGGCAGCCGCCGCTTGATCTCCTCGGCGGGAAGCCGGGTGGACACGTCGAGGAAGACACCCCCGTGCGGCGAGCCGCGGTCGGCCTTGACCTCGCTGTTGATCGCTCGGGCGACCTCGTCGCGGGGGAGCAGCTCCGGCGGGCGCTTGTTGTTCTCCGGGTCGGTGTACCAGCGGTCGCCCTCGTCCTCGGTCTCGGCGTACTGCTTCTTGAAGACGTCCGGGATGTAGTCGAACATGAAGCGCTTGCCCTCGGAGTTGCGCAGCACGCCGCCGTCTCCGCGCACCGACTCGGTGACCAGGATGCCCTTCACCGAGGGAGGCCAGACCATGCCGGTCGGGTGGAACTGGACGAACTCCATGTTGAGCAGCGAGGCGCCCGCGCGCATCGCGAGCGCGTGGCCGTCGCCGGTGTACTCCCAGGAGTTGCTGGTCACCTTGAAGGACTTGCCGATGCCGCCGGTCGCCAGTACGACGGCCGGGGCCTCGAACAGGACGAAGTCCCCGGTTTCGCGGAAGTAGCCGAAGGCGCCGGCGATGCGCGGTCCGTCCAGCAGCAGGTCGGTGATCGCGCACTCGGCGAAGACCCGGATCATCGCCTCGTAGTCACCGTGGTCGCGCTGGTCTTCCTGCTGCATCGACACGATTTTCTGCTGCAGGGTGCGGATCAGCTCCAGGCCGGTCCGGTCGCCGACGTGGGCCAGCCGCGGGTACTCGTGGCCACCGAAGTTGCGCTGGCTGATCTTGCCTTCCTTGGTGCGGTCGAAGAGGGCGCCGTACGTCTCCAGCTCCCAGACCCGGTCCGGCGCCTCCTTGGCGTGAAGTTCGGCCATCCGCGGGTTGTTGAGGAACTTGCCCCCCCGCATCGTGTCGCGGAAGTGCACCTGCCAGTTGTCGCGTGGGTTTGCGTTTCCCATGGAGGCGGCGATGCCACCCTCGGCCATGACCGTGTGCGCCTTGCCGAACAGCGACTTGCTGATGATGGCCGTACGCATACCGAGCTCGCGCGCCTCGATCGCCGCCCGGAGCCCGGCGCCACCGGCACCGATGACGACGACGTCGTACTCGTGCCTGTGCATTGTCAGATCAGTCATGAGACCGCCTCCGTCCGGGAGCACACACTGAGCACACCCTGTGCGGAGCACACGAGAGCGGACTGGACGGAGGCGGGCGGGGTCTCGGTCACTGCGTGCCCCTAGCCGACGATCCGGAGGTCGGAGATCCAGCCGGCGGAGACGGCGAGGATGTAGAGGTCGGTGACCATCACGGACACCAACGATATCCACGCGAACTGCATGTGCCGGGCGTTGAGCTTGCTGATGATCGTCCAGGCCTTGTACCGCAGCGGATGCTTCGAGAAGTGCTTGAGCCGGCCCCCGGTGATGTGGCGGCAGCTGTGGCAGGACAGCGAATAGCCCCAGAGCAGGGCGACGTTCGCGACCAGGATCAGGGAGCCCAGCCCGATGCCGAAGCCGGTGTCGGGGAAAAAGGCCAGGATCGCGTCGTAGGTGTTGATCAGCAGCAGGAGGCTTGCGGCGAAGAAGAAGTAGCGGTGTGCGTTCTGCACGAGCAGTGGGAAGCGGGTCTCGCCGGAATAGCGCGTGTGCGGCTCGGCGACGGCGCACGCGGGCGGGGAGAGCCAGAAGGACCGGTAGTACGCCTTGCGGTAGTAGTAGCAGGTCGCCCGGAACCCGGCCAGGATCGGGAAGATCAGGAACGGCAAGGGGATGAAGAACGGCAGCTCCGGCAGCGGCGTCCCCAGGTGCGAGGAACCGGGAGCGCACGAGTCGCTCAGGCACGGCGAGAACAGCGGCGTGAGGTAGCTGTACTCCTCGACCCAGTAGTAGTCGCGCATGAAGATGCGGACGCCGGTGTAGAGGATGAAGATCCCCAGCACCGTGACGGTGACGAGCGGCTGCAACCACCAACGGTCCGTTCGCAGCGTGCGCTCGCCGATCCGCGCCCGCCCGGGAAAGTCGGTGCCGGCCCGCTGCGGAGCCGAGGCATCGACCGACGGCAGGGTGGGAGCAGAGTCGCCGCGCAGCGGTGGCGTGGAAGACACAGTTGACAACGAGACCTCCGGATGGCTGCGCGCAGGTTGCGCCCAGGTGTCCTAGCCTGAGTCTCGTCGTCACACGCGGCACAGGCAAAGCTGGGGGTCGGTGTCGTTGGGCACATCATCGAGGGCGTGTCGCAGATGCCTGGCGTGATCCTCGTCGGAGCCAATCCGGGATTGCTCCTCCGCCAAGCCGGCCGGCCCACGGCGTTCGCCTCGGTGTGGCAGGTCGACTGGTCCGTCGCCGGCCCCGGCCACGCCCTGATCGTCTGCCGGGACGGCCGGACATTGGCCTACGGCACGGACGAGCGGCTCTGCCGTTGGCTGCTCGAGCGGTTCACCCGCCACTTCCCGGAAAGCGCCGAAACCGGCGGTGCAGAAGAGTACGTCGAGGCGGCCGTCGAGATTCGCATCGACCTGGGTGCTGGGATGCGGGCGAGCGCCGCGGATGTCGTGGTCGAGTTGGCTCGGCCGCTGGACCTGCGCATCTTCCGCGCCGATCGGATCGACCTGGCGGGTATCGCCCACGAGCTGTCCAACGTCTTCGTCCCGTGCGCGGAGGGATCCATCACCGTTGACGGTCTGCGGCTACCCGGCGCCCCGTCCCTGAGCGACGACGACGGCCGACCCGGCTCCTCCGGGTTCCTCGCCGTGGCCGAGGTCTGGTCCGAACTGGATTGATCGACCAAGCAAGCACGGGCGCCTCCCCGTGGGAGAGACGCCCGTGACCTTGCACCGGAGCCGCTACTTGAAGGCGTCCTTGACCTTCTCGCCGGCCTGCTTCAGATTGCTCCCAGCCTGCTCGTTGCGGCCTTCCTGAGCCAGCGACTCGTCGTCGGTGGCCTCGCCGGTCTTCTCCTTGCCCTTGCCGAGCATCTCCTCGGCCTTGTTCTTGATCTTGTCCTCCGCGCTCATGGTGAGCCTCCTTCGCTGGATGGACCTCTATCTTAGTCCGGTCAGCGCCGGATACCCAGGGTGCTGTGGCTGAGCAGCTGTCGTCGGCCCGTGAGCTGCGCTCCGACGTGGCGCTGGCCACGTTCGCCGTACCATGGGCTTGCCGTCCCCGTGCACATGCCCACGGCGCCCCTCGTTCCTGGAGTTGTCTGTCTTGTCTGTGTCCAGCCGCGACGACTTGCGCAATGTCGCGATCGTCGCCCACGTCGACCACGGCAAGACGACCCTGGTGGACGCGATGCTGTGGCAGTCGGGCGCATTTCGCGACAACGCCGACATCGCTGACCGGGTCATGGACTCGATGGATCTGGAGCGCGAGAAGGGCATCACAATCCTCGCCAAGAACACCGCGGTCCGTCACGGCGGCCTCACCATCAACATCATCGACACACCCGGTCACGCCGACTTCGGTGGGGAGGTGGAGCGGGGATTGTCCATGGTGGACGGCGTACTGCTGCTCGTCGATGCCAGCGAGGGCCCGCTTCCGCAGACCCGGTTCGTGCTGCGCAAGGCGCTGGAGGCCCGGCTCCCGGTCGTACTCGTCATCAACAAGGTGGATCGATCGGACGCGCGCATAGCCGAGGTGGTCGACGAGACGTACGAGCTGTTCCTGGACCTCGACGCCGACGAGCAGCAGATCGACTTCCCGATCGTCTACTGCCAGGCCAGGACCGGTCAGGCGTCCGTGACCCGGCCGGACAACGGACAAAGCCCCGACTCGCCGAACCTCGAGCCGCTCTTCGACGTACTCCGGAACACCGTCCCGGCGCCGACCTTCGACCCGGATTCCCCCCTGCAGGCCCACGTCACCAACCTCGACGCCTCGCCGTACCTCGGCCGGCTGGCCCTGTTGCGGATCCACAACGGGTATCTCAAGAAGGGCCAGACGGTCGCCTGGTGCAAGACCGACGGGAGCGTCGAGCGGGTCCGCCTGACCGAGTTGCTCGGCACCGAGGCGTTGACCAGGGTGCCGATCGACGAGGCCGGGCCGGGGGACATCGTGGCCATCGCGGGGATCCCCGGCATCACCATCGGCGAGACGCTGACCGACCCGGAACGGCCCCGGCCGCTACCGGTCATCACGATCGACGAGCCCTCGATCAGCATGACGATCGGCATCAACACCTCGCCGCTGGCCGGTCAGAGCGGTTCCAAGCTCACCGCCCGTCTCGTCCAGTCCCGCTTGGACAGCGAGCTGGTCGGCAACATCTCGATCCGGGTGGGTCCGACCGAGCGGCCCGACACGTGGGAGGTCCAGGGCCGAGGTGAGCTGCAACTCGCGATCCTGGTCGAGATCATGCGCCGGGAGGGCTTCGAGCTGACCGTGGGCAAGCCCCAGGTCGTGACGAGGACGATCGACGGGAAGCTGCACGAGCCCATGGAGCGGCTGACCATCGACGCGCCGGCGGACTACCAGGGTGTGCTGATCCAGCTGCTCGCACTTCGCAAGGGTCGGCTGGAGCAGATGGTCGATCACGGCAGCGGCTGGCTGCGAATGGAGTACGTCGTGCCGGCTCGTGGGTTTATCGGATTCCGCACCGAGTTCCTCACCGAGACCCGCGGCACCGGACTGCTGCACCACGTCCACGAGCGGTACGAGCCGTGGCACGGTGAGCTGCGGACCCGGCCAACGGGTTCCCTGGTGGCCGACCGAAAGGGCCCGACTACCGGCTTCGCGCTGGCCAATCTGCAAGAACGCGGGACGATGTTCGTCGGTCCGGGCACGGAGGTCTACGAGGGGATGATCGTCGGCGAGAACTCCCGCTCGGACGACATGGACGTCAACCCGACCAAGGAAAAGAAGCTGACGAACATGCGTCAGTCCTCCGGGGACGTCCTCGTGCCGCTGATCCCGCATCGGCTGCTGTCACTCGAGCAGGCGCTGGAGTTCTGCCGCGAGGACGAATGTGTCGAGGTCACCCCCGCGACCGTGCGGATGCGCAAGGTGGTGCTGGCTGGGCACCAGCGCGACAAGCAACGCAGCCGGCGGGCCAAAGCCGGCAGCTGACTACGCAGATCCCGGTAGTCCGCAGGCGCCCCGGCGGCCGGTACCTGTCCGGTCCGCAGCGGAGGCTGGTGCTCGTCACGCACATCATGGCCGCGGCCGGCTGGCTGGGGATAACGGTCGCCCAGCTGGTGGTGGCGGCGGCTCGTCGCATCACGGGCGGATAACCCGCCGGTAACGGGGCGATTCCGTCAGTCGCGGACCGGTCAAGCTTCGGTCTCCTGCCCGTCACGATTGGCCGCGCGCGCTCGCGCGGGCTGCTTTCCTCCCTACGTTCGAGCTGCTCGGGGCCGGTCATTGGGCTCCCATCCGCCACCGAGATCAAGGAGGCGCAGCACCATGAAAGCGACGAGGCGCACAGTCACCATCACCGCATCGATTGCCGCGCTGGCGGTGGTGTTGGCCGCCTGCGGTGGCGGTGGCGGTGGTCAACCGACGACCGCGGGCGGGGAGCGGAACGGTCAGCTGATATTCGGTGAGGGGACGGCGTTTCCGGAGAATCTGTACCCGCTGATCGCCGCGGGCAACTCCACGGCCACGGCGAACCTGCTGATCAGGATCTTCCCGTCCCCGTTCATCACCATGCCAGACTTCAGCATCGGCCTGGACGAGGATCTGATGGCTTCCGAGCCGAAGCTCGAGGAGACCGGCACCGGTCAGGTCGTCACGTACGAGATCAATCCCGACGCGGTCTGGAGCGACGGTACCCCGATCACCGCCGACGACTTCAACTTCGTCTGGCGGCTGCAACGCTCCTCCGATCCGGCGACGGCGGCTGCGGGTCGCTCCTCGGCACCACCGGATTTGACCTGATCGAGTCGGTGGAAGGCAGCGACGAGGGAGACGGTCACGGTGACCTTTGGCTCGCCCTTCCCGGACTGGAAGCAGCTGTTCACCCTGTTCCCGCGCGCACTTGCTGGACCAGGGTGACGATGCCGCGAACTGCGAGTCCACGACCGCGGGTTGGCCGATCGCTGACGGAATCCCCGAGGACATCTCCGGTGGCCCGTGGCAGCTCAAGGCCGAGAACATCGATGTCGGCCAGCAGGTGATCACGTTGACGCCGAACCCGCAGTGGTACGGCGAGGGCCCGCTGTTGGACGGGTTGATCTACCAGACGATCGGCGACGAAACGAGCGTGGTCGTCGCGGCTGTCCAGGCCGGTGATGTGCAGCTCGTCCAGCCGCAGCCGCAGCTGGACCTGGTCGGCCAGATCCAGGACCTCGAGCCGAACGTGACCAGCGAGATCACGTTCGGATTGTCCTTCGAGCACTTCGACATGAACACGGCGAACGTGCACCTGGCCAAGCCCGAGGTGCGTCAGGCATTCGGTCTGGCGCTGAACCGGCCCGAACTGGTGGCCTCAACGGTGGGGGCGTTCGACGACCGGGCGCAGGTGTTGAACAACCGGTTTTACGTCAACAACCAGCCGGAGTACGCCGACACCGCTCCCGCGGAGTACAACGCGCAGGACATCGAAGGTGCGCTCGCGCTGCTCGAGGGTGTGGGTTACACGATCGGCGCCGACGGCGTCGCTGTGCACCCGGAGGACGGGCCGCTGGCGTTGAAGATGTCGACAACGCAGAACAACCCGCTGCGTGAGCAGAC
>Ga0136617_10001045_pt1 | contig 24254 bp, 25 predicted proteins | sample AntDrymUQ3222106_2_FD_129672 | JGI IMG/M metagenome (GOLD analysis project Ga0136617, IMG submission 129672) | Polar desert sand microbial communities from Dry Valleys, Antarctica - metaG UQ322 (21.06) | ecosystem: Environmental > Terrestrial > Soil > Desert | place: Antarctica: Dry Valley...
ACGCCCAGCCCGACCCCTACACCGACGCCCAGCCCGACCCCCAGCCCCGAGCCGATCTTTCCCACAGCCGGGGCCACGGCGGCCCCGCTCCCCGCTCCGTTCGTCACGGTGACGCCCGCTCCGGCACCACCCGACGCCATCGCACCCCCGGCCGGACCGTTCCCCGATCTCGATGTCATGGCGATCGAAGTCACCCAGGGGATCCAGGATCTCTCCAACCGCATGCCGCTCGTCGCCGGCCGGCGGACGTACGCGCGGGTCCACCTCGACGTCGGCGGGAAGGACGGCCTGCCGCTGACGTACGGCGCCCTCGAGGCTCGACGGGGCGGCACCTCGCTGGGCTGGATCTGGCCCGAGAACGGCCCCATCACGGCCGTTCCGAGCGGCGGCGACCGGCTCGCGCTCGACGACGCGCTCCTGTTCCGGCTGCCGGCCGGCTGGCTCGACGGCACCGTCGCGCTGACCGCGTTCGTGTACAGCCATGACATCGAGCTGCCGTGGACGCGCGAGCCCACCTCGGAGAACAACTTCGAGACGACGAGCGTCACGTTCCATGAGGCCGATCCGCTGGAGCTGCACCTGGCGACGCTTCATCTCCACCGCTCGTTCCATCCGGACGACCTCGTCCGCGACCTGAACGCCGGCGAGACCGGAGCGTCGTTCGCGACCGAGGGCACCGGCCCCACCGCCCGGACGATCGCCGGGCTCTGGCGCTACCACCCCATCTCCGAGCTCACGGTCGACGTCTTCCCCGAGCCGCTCCTCCCGGCGGCGCACGGCGCCGGCAACGAGTGGGACCTGGGACCGTGCGCCACGATCGTCGCGGATGGCGATGGCGGCGGCCTGTGGCTCGCCGACTGGCGGCCGCTGCTGGACGATCGCGCCGCGCAGCCACCCATCGACGAGTCGATCGTTCCGGACCGCCGCACGATCCACGTCCTCGACTCCACGTTCGAGGCCACGGAATTCTTCGTCCGGAGCACCGGCCGGGCGCAGGTGCTCGGCACGTGGTCCGGTGGCGAGGCCGCGGTCCTGGGCGCCCCCGCGATCATCGAGGGCTGCCTCAATACCGCGGATGAATCGGGCGATCCGGCGAGCATGCTGGGCCTGTTCCGGCTCTTCTACGACGCCCCCGGTGTCCGCGAGTTCTTCGTGGGCCTCGCCGACCCGTCCCTCCACACCCGCTGGCCCGGCTACTCCACGGGTCACGAGGCCGCCTGGATCAGCGCTGATCCAGCGACGGTCGCGGCCCCGTGGTATGTCGAGGGTGCGGCCACGCTCGCCCAGGAGATCGGCCGCCTCGCAGGACTCCGACGCGTCGTGTGCGCGCAGGACGGCGCTGACGGCGTCGCGGTCGACGGGCGCGGTGGCGCGCTCGACGAGACGAACCCCCAGCAGCAGCGCCATCCGGGCTGCTCGCTGGCGGAGATCGACGCGCGCGGCTACTACGGCTTGGACGTCTATCACGACCTGTTCGGGCTGCCCGAGCCGGCCGTCATCTCGAACGACCCGGCGGCGGAAGTCGCGGGTCGCGGCGACCCGTTGATGTCGAACGCCGCGCCGCGCTGGATCGACCCCTTCCACTACTGCCGGCTGCTCGTCTACTACGGCGTCCCGTGCGATCTCGAGGCGATCGACGACACCTGGATCCCGCCGGGTGGTGCCGCGGACGACGACGTGTACGCGCCGCGCGCACCGGTCGACCGGCCGCCGGATCGTGGCGTGCCGGTGCTCATCGCCGGCGGCGCGCTCGATCGCGCTGCCGGCACGGCCACGCTGACGGGCGGGTTCGCCGTCACGGACCCGCCGGCGGCCCTGCTCGAGCACCTGGCCAACCAGGACCGCGTCCCCAGCAGCCAGATCGTCGCGACGCTCGTCGCGCGGAACGCCCAGGACGAGATCGTGCATGAGGCTCTCATCACGGACGAGTCCTCGCTCGAGGTCCGCGGCAACCGGTTCCAGTTCGAGGTGCTGGTCCCGGTCGAGGCCGGGACGACCCGGCTTGACGTGGAGCTCGACGAGCGGGTCATCGCGACGCTGGCGGGGTCGGCCACAGCGCCCGTTGCCCGCTGGACGAGCCTCGCATCGATGCCCGACGGCGGCGCGCCGCTGCTCGAGGCGCAGACCGTCGCCTCGTTCGAGGCCACGGACGCCGACGGCGACCCCCTGACGTGGGCGCTCCTCTACTCCCCTGACGGCGCCGCCTGGCAGCTCATCACGACCGGCACCGACGAGCGATCGCACACCCTGGGCCGTGCGATCGAAGCCCTCCCGGGTGCGCCGGATGGTCGGCTCCGACTGCTCGTGAGTGACGGCTTCCACACCACGATCGCGGCCGACGAGCCGGTCGTCAGGGCCGCCGACCGGCCGCCGGTCGTCCGGAACGACACGCCGGCTGTCCCGATGTCCGTGCCGCTCCAGACCAACGTGACGCTGTCCGGCGCGGCCTGGGACCGCGAGGACGGGCGACTCAGCGACACGGCCCTCGCGTGGCACTCGTCGATCGACGGCGAGCTGGGGACCGGAACCGAGCTGCGCACGCGCGAGCTCTCCGCCGGGCAACACGACATCACGCTCCGGGCGACGGACGCGACCGGTGCGCAGAGCACGGCGGCGGTGATCCTCGTCGTCGACGGCACGCAGCGCCAGCCGCTGCCCGCGGCAGCGACCGACGGGGCGGTCGGGACGATGTTCGAGCGGTTCGCGTCGGGTGGTGATCCGCGTCCACCGCCGCCATCGGCGCGCGTGCCGCTGGTCGAGCCGCCGATCGCCCAGATCCTCGGCGTCGCCGCGGTCACCCTGTCCGTGCTCGTGCTTGCGGTCTGGGCGGCGGTCGTCCGCTTCGATCGACCGCGCGAGGCCAGCTGACCGGCGCTTCCGCGGCGTCTCCGCTACGGTGCGGCCCATGTCCCGTCCCGTTGACGTCCGCCGAGCGGGCGCCCTGGCCGAGCTCCCCCTGCACCCGGTGCTGCTCGCGGCCGTCCCGGTGCTGTTCCTGTTTGCCCAGAACGCCATCCAGCAGGTCACGCTGGACCCGCTCTGGCTGCCGCTGGGCTGGGCGCTCGGCGGGGCGATCGTCGCGCTCGCTGCCGGCACGCTGCTCTTCCGCGACCGGCGGCGGGGTGCGCTGCTCGCGAGCGTGCTCGTGGTCCTCTTCTTCTCGTTCGGCCATGTCTGGAACGTCGCCCGCGAGTCGCACGGCCTGACGGACCGGGATTCGCTCGCCTGGCTGTACGGATTGATCGCGATCGGGGCGGCGTTTCTCGTCTGGCGGGCCGGCCGGTGGGTCGTTCCAGCGACCCATGCCGCGAACGTCCTCGCCATCGTCATGTTCGGGCTCAACGTGGTGCGCGTTGGTCAGTTCGCAGTGGGGTCGACGCCGCCGCTGGCCCCGGCGGCGACCTCGGCCGTGCCGATCTCGACGGTGGCGTCGGATCTCGAGCGCCGCCCCGACGTCTACTACATCATCCTCGACCGCTACTCCAGCGCCGAGACGCTGCGCGACGTGTACGACTTCGACAACCGGCCGTTCCTCGACGAGCTCGAGGCGCGCGGCTTCACGATCGCGGAGGACAGCTGGGCGAACTACTTCAAGACGTCGCTGTCGCTCGTCTCGTCGCTGAGCCTGGACCACCTCGACGGTGAGGCGCTCAAGGCGGCGAGCGGGGGTGGGGCGTCGTTCAAGCCACTCCACGAGGCGCTGCGCGCGCGGCTGGCGGTGCCCGCGACGTTCAAGTCACTTGGCTACGAGTACGTCCATATCGCCAACACGTGGGAGCCGACGGCGACGAACGTCGATGCCGATCGCGTGCTGCGCTGGTCGGAAGGCTCCGAGTTCAGCTCGGCGGTGGTCACGACGACGGCCTGGTCGCTGACCGAGCCGTGGGTGCCGCCGGTCGAGGAGGTCGATCTGGGCGAGGGGGTCGGGCCGGCCGACCTGCTCCGCGAGCACACGCTGTACCAGCTGGATCGCCTCGCCGAGGTCGTCGAGCGACCCGGTCCCACGTTCGCCTTCGCCCACCTCCTGCTGCCGCACAGCCCGTGGCGGTTCAACGCCGACGGCAGCTTCCCGCCCCCCGAGCAGGTCGCGGGCCGTTCGCGCGACGCGAACTATCTGGAGCACCTCCGGTTCACGAACGCCCGGATCATCGAGGTGCTGGACCGGCTGCTCGACGTCCCGCCCGGGGAGGAGCCGGTGATCATCCTCCAGGCCGACGAGGGCGAGTTTCCGGTGGCGTTCGCGCGGAATCAGGCCCGGTTCGACTGGCTGTCCGCGCGACCGATCCAGGTCCAGCAGAAGTTCGGCATCCTGAACGCGTTCCACCTGCCGGGCGTGGACGCGGCGGCCGTCGGCGTGCACGACCGGATCACGCCGGTCAACGCGTTCCGCGTCGTGTTCAACGCCTATTTCGACGCGGATCTGCCGATGCTCCCGGACACGACCTATCTCTCGCCGAGCTACGGCCGCATGTACGACTTCGTGCCCTACGAGCGGCCACCGACCGATCCCTGACGCCGGCGCAGCCGCAGCAGCGTTCGCCGGCTGCCCTCGATCGCCGCCTCCTCGACGAGCTCGAACCGCGCGCCGAGCGCGGCGTGGAAGCCGGCGAGCGTGTAGTCAGGGAAGACGTCGTCGCGAGTGGCGAGGAGGCGCTGGACCATCGGGTCGTCCTTCGGAACGAACTCCACGATGAGGTTCGGGCCCAGGCGAGCGAAGAGGTCGGACAGCATGGGGAACGGCACGTTGCGTGAGATCGCGAGGTGGTGGACCAGCGCCAGCGCGAGCACCGTGTCGGCGTCGGCGCGGTCGAGCAGCGACCGCCGCTCGGTGTGCGCCCAGCCGAGCCCCGGGCTCGGGCTGGCGAGATCGAGGACCAGCGGCAGGACGGTCGCGACGCCGTCGCGCTTCAACGTCCGGTACTGGCGCTCGGTCGCGGCCGGGTCAACGTCCCACGCGACGACCTCGCGACCCAGCCGGGCCGCGACGGCGGAGAACCGTCCCGTGTTCGCGCCGAGGTCCCACACGACGCGGCCGCCGGCCGCTTCGAGATAGCGCTCGACGAGCTCGTCCTTGCTCCGGGCGGCCTCGTCCGTGTAGCTCGTGTGGTCCGCGTAGTCGGCCCATTCGGTACCCGCGGGCTTCCACGAAAGACCCTCGACCGTTCGGCGCAGGTTGTCGATGAGCGCGCTGCGTTGGAGGTCGGTCATGCGTGGCTTCCGCGCGCCCTGGTCGGGCGCACGGGCGTGCCGCGCCTGTGCTCGGGCGTGGGCGTGCACGTGGCTCGCCAGACCCAGGTTCAACCACGTGCGGCGTGGGAGCAGCCCAGCCGCGAGATCGAGCGGGATGCCGTCGATGTAGTCGCGCATGAGCAGGCCCAGGCGGACGTCCCGGTGCGCCATCAGGGCGAGTGGGGCGATGAAGTGCTCGCAGAACTGGCGGTAGCCCATCCATGGGGCCCCCGGCTCCTCCCGCTCGAACGAGAGCGTGTCGATCAGGATGGGCCGGCCGCGATGGAACTGGACGTTGTAGGCCGTGGCGTCGCGCAGGGTGAATCCTTCGGCCATGGCCAGCCGCTGCGCCTCCAGCGTCAGCAGCGCCGCGTCGCGCAGCTGGCCGAACGACCACTCGTACGGATAGGACACGAACCGGACGCGCGCGGGCCGGATCACCGCGTGGGCGCGTGCCGGCTCCGCGGCGAGGCCGGCGTCGATGGTCTCGTGACGGACGAGGGCTTCGGCGTCCTGGAGTCGGGTCAGCAGCCCGCTGGCGACGAGGTCGTCCCACCGCTCGGCGAAGGGTCGATTGACCTGTCGAAGCAGGTCGCCGTCCCGCTCGTAGACAAAGCCGCTGGGGTCGCGGAACGACGCCGGGTCACGATGGGGAGTCGTCAGTGAGACGGGTCTCGCGTCCCGTCCGATCGGTCGTTGCCGTCGGTGCGCCGGACGGCGCGGACGACCCGGGCGATCTGGGTGCGGAAGAAGAACGGGATGGCCACGACCGTCGCGACGACGGCCTGGAAGATCAGGCTGCCGGAACCGGGATCGATATAGGCAAGGGCGTCAAGCATGCAGGCTCCTCCATCTGCTTGACGGAACGTTAACCTTCCCGCGCTGGAGGCGCCTCCGGTCGGGCCGCGTCAACGGCACAGATGCATGACAGTAGCCCGCTACTGGAGCACCGGTAGCTGCCGGCCGCCCGGTTGGCTGGGCGCGAGCGACTCGGCCAGGATCTCGGCGACATCGCGGGCCGCCACCTCGCCGGCCCGCTCAGATCCGCCGGCGGCCGCATCGGCCAGACCGTCCCGCAGCATCACGACGCAGAACGGGCATGAGGTCGCCACCGTCGACGCGCCGGTCTCGAGGGCCCGGCGGGTCCGCTCGGCATTGATCCGGGTGCCGCGGCTCTCCTCCATCCACATCCGGCCGCCCCCGGCCCCGCAGCAGAACGTCTCGCGCCCGCTCTTGTCCATCTCCCGCAACTCCAGCCCGGCCACGGCACCCAGCACCTCGCGCGGCGCCGCGATGACGCCGTTGTAGCGAGCGAGATAGCACGAGTCATGGACCGTGACCGGGGCTCCGCCGTTGGCGCCGTGGCCATCCACGACCCGCAGCCGGCCGTCGGCGAGCAGCTGCGACAGGAACGTCGAATGGTGGACGACCTTGAATGAACCGCCCAGCTGGCCGTACTCGTTGGCGATGGTGTTGAAGCAGTGCGGGCAGGCGGTGACGATCGTCCGCTCGCCCATCGCGTACCGGTTCAGTGTCTCCACGTTCTGGCCGGCGAGGATCTGCCAGACGTACTCGTTGCCCATCCGCCGGGCCGGGTCGCCGGTGCACGACTCCTCCTGGCCCAGGATCGCGAAGCGCACTCCGGCCGCGTCCAGACACGTAGCGAACGCCCGGGCCACCTTCTTGTTGCGCTCGTCGAACGCCGCCGCGCAGCCCACCCAGTACAGCACCTCGAGAGAGCCCAGCTCGCCCGCGCCCATCGAGGCCACCGTCGGCACCTCGAACGGCAGACCCTTCGTCCAGTCGGTCCGTGCGCTGGGCGGTTGGCTCCACGGGTTGCCGACACCCTCCATGCCCCGGAACGCCGCGGTGAGCTCCGTCGGAAAGCGCGACTCCTCGAGCACGAGGTTGCGTCGCAGCCCCACGATCTTGTCGACGTGCTCGATGAGCACCGGGCAGGCCTCGACGCACGCCCCGCAGGTCACGCAGTCCCAGACCGCCTCGTACGGGATCGCGTCGTCGACGATCGGCTTGGTCAGCGCGTCGGCGGCAAGCCCATCGGTTAGGCCGTGCGTCTCGCGCACGATCGGTGAGTTCGGGATCAGGTTGACCCCGTGCTCCGCCTCGACCGACATGTCGCGGATGCCCATGATGAACGTCTTGGGGTTGAGCGGCTTGCCGGTCGCCCAGGCCGGGCAGGCCTGCTGGCAGCGGCCGCATTCGGTGCAGGTGAATCCGTCGAGCAGGTCCTTCCAGCCGAGGTCCTGGAGCGTCTTCAGCCCGAACGTCGCGTTCTCGTCCTCGAGATCGACCGCCGGCAGCTCACCGCGCGGGGCCAGCTTGCGCAGGTAGATGTTGGGGAACGCCGTGGCGATGTGGAGGTGCTTGCTGAACGGCAGGTACACGAGGAACGCGGCGACGAGCAGGATGTGCACCCACCACATCGCCCCGAAGCCCAGCTCCAGCACGCCCGCCGGCAGCACGGCCCGGAGCGGGACGGCCAGACCGGCAGCCACGAAGGCGCCCGGCTCATCGCCATGGCGGGCGAACTCGAACGCCTCCGCGAGCACCTCCGTCGCGACGACCCCGCCGATCATGAGCAGGATCACCAGCGCGTCGCGGTTGAACGTCAGGCGGGCCGGCCGGGTCACGAGCCGCCGGAAGAGCGCCCAGCCGATGCTGCCGAGCACGCCCAGCGCCACCAGGTTCTGCATCGCACTGACGGCCGCCCACAGGGCCCCGTCGAGCGGGGCGCTCACGACCGCCTCGATCAGCCCGCCCGTGACGATGTTGGCCGTCCCGATGGTGAGCAGCACGAAGCCCCAGAAGATGCCCGCGTGGAGGAGCCCCGCCCGCCAGTCGCGGAACATCCGGGTCTGGACGATCGCGTACTGGAACAGGCTGCCCATGCGCGCCGGGACGTTGGCGAACACGTTCGACGGCCGGGCCGCCGCGAACACGCGCAGGTGGCGAGCCATCACGAGCATGAAGATCCCCACGGCGCCGTAGAACACTACGAACACGAGCGGATACGCCGGGACGTCGTGGAACGGCTCGAACATCAGGGGGCGGGTGACACGTCCGGGGCCGGCTCCGAGGCCGGCAGATCGTCCCGGCCGGCCGATCGGGCGCGGGCGTGGTCGAACGGGCCGGCCAGCGTCTCGAGCGCGTGGGGCAGGACCGGCATCAGGGCGTCCAGGGATTCGAGCGCGCCCCTGGGGCTGCCGGGCAGGTTCACGATGAGGGTCCCGGCCCGAACCCCGACGACAGCCCGGCTGAGCGCCGCCATCGGCGTGTGGCGGCGGCCCTCGGCGCGCATCAGCTCGGCCAGACCGGGCACCTCGTAGTCGATCACGGCGAGGGTCGCCTGGGGCGTCACGTCGCGCGGGGTCAGACCCGTGCCGCCGGTGGTGATGACCAGACCGTGCCGGGCGGCCGCCGCGACGAGCGTGGCCTCGATCCGCGACTGATCGTCCGGCACCACCATCCGCTCGACCTCGAGATCGAGCTGGGCCAGCCGCACCGCGACGGCCGCTCCGGACGCGTCCTCGCGGCTGCCCTCGGCCGACCGGTCGCTGGCCGTGATGACGATGGCCGAGCGCCCGCCCGGCCGCTGATCGCTGGTCACGGCGAGCGCCGCCGGCCGCCACCGACGCGCCCGGCGTTGCGCGGTCCGGGCCGCCGCGGCCCGCGCGAGGGCACGGACTGGCCGCGTTCCCACTCGCCGCTCTTGCCGCCGCTCTTCAGGATGAGCCGGACGCTGGAGATCTCCACCTCACGCTCGACGCCCTTGACCATGTCGTAGACCGTCAGTGCGGCGACCGATGCGGCCGTCAGCGCCTCCATCTCGACGCCGGTGGGACCGATCGTCGCCGCCTCGGCCCGGATCCGCAGCCCACCGCCGGCGCGATCCGGCGTGACCGCCACGACCAGGTCGGTCAGCGGCAGCGGGTGGCACAGCGGGATCAGGTCGCTCGTCCGCTTGCCGCCCATGACGCCGGCCAGCTCCGCGACTCCCAGCACGTCGCCCTTCTCGTTGCCCCCGTCGATGACCAGGCTGAGCGTCTCCGGCGAGAGCGTCACGAAGGCCTCGGCGACCGCGCGACGGACCGTCGCGGGCTTGGCCGACACGTCGACCATCCGCGGGCGGCCGCTCCGGTCGAGGTGCGTGAGGCGGCGGCGCTCCGGTCGCGGCGCGACCGTGCCGTGCGGGCGGGGCGGCACCGTGGCCGGCTCTGCGGCCGGGTCGGCCGCCTCGGGCGCCTCGCGCGGGAACGAATCGGTCACGGTATCTCCGTCGTCGGCGTCGGCGTCGGCGTCGGTCACGCGATCACGTCGAGCCACAGCAGGTCGACCTCCGTCCCGGGGGTCACGACGTCCATCGCCTCGGGCACGATCGCGAGCGCCTCGGTCGCAGCCAGCGTCGAAAGCACGTGGCTCCCCTGCCCGCCCGCCAGCCGCGCCTGGACCCGACCCGCGCCGTCGCGCACGGCCCGGCCGACAGCGTCACGCTCGACGCCCACCCGCAGGTACGCGCGCCGGGACCGGCCCTTGGTCGACCCATCGAGCAGGATCGCCCGGTCGAGCGGTCGCTGGAGGGTCGCGTGCCCGGCCAGCCGGCGCAGCGCGGGCCGCACGAACAGCTCGAACGTCACGATGCTCGAGACCGGGTTGCCGGGCAACCCGAACAGCAGGGCCACCTCCCCGGCACCGCGCCGGGCCGTCCCGAAGGCGAACGGCTTGCCGGGCTGGACGGCGACCCGCCACAGGTCGATCCGGCCAATCTCGGCGAAGGCGTTCCGCACGACGTCGAACGGACCAACCGAGACGCCGCCCGATACGACGATCGCGTCGGCGCCCAGCTCGAGCGCCCGGCGGAGGCGCGCGAGGACGTCGTCGAGGCGATCGGTCGCGACCCCCAGATCGATGCCCTCGGCGCCCGCGGCCGCGACCTGCGCCAGCAACGCGGGCCGGTTCGCGTCCGGGATCCCGGCCGGCCCGAGCGGCTCACCGGGCGAGCGCACCTCGTCGCCCGTGGCCAGCACCGCGACCCGTGGCCGGCGATGGACGAGCAGCGTGTCGACGCCCGCGCCGGCGAGAAGTCCAACGGCCGGCGGCGTGACGACCCGCCCGGACGCCACGATCGTCTGGCCGCGGGTCAGGTCGCTGCCGGCCGTCCGGATCGAGCCCCCGGCGGGCACGGCCTCGTGGACCAGGCAAGCGGCGGGGAGCGGACCGGCGGCCTCGCGACCCCGGGCGCCGGGTCGCCACTCGCCATCGAGCGGCGTGGTGGCTTCGACGGGAACGACGGCATCGGCGCCGGGCGGGATGGGGGCTCCGGTGGCGATCCGGACCGCGGTCCCTGGCGCAACCGAGCAGTCGGCGGCCACGCCCGCCCGTACCTCGCCGACAACCCGCAGCTCGATCGGCGCGTCCTCCCGGGCACGGACCGTGTCCTCTGCGCGGATCGCGTAGCCGTCCATCGCGGAGTTGTCCCATGGCGGCAGCGAGGTGACCGCGAGCGCCGGTTCCGCCACCACCCGGCCCAGCGCCGACAGCGGCGTGACGGGCTCCCCGGGGAGCGGCACCGGGATGACCGCGAGCAGCCGATCGAGCGCCTCCTCCACGGAGAGCAGTTCATGGAAGCCGTCGGGTGCGGGCACCGTCGCGCCGTGATCGGGTTCCCTGCGCATGGCCTGGGTGGTCACCGGATCGTCACGCCGCGCAGCTTCGCCCGGTCCTGGATCGCCGTCGCGATGAGGCGCCGCGTGATCAGCCCAACGAACCCTTCGCCCTCCATGACCGGCAGCCCGTCGAGCCCAGTCCGGCGCAGCCGGTCGAGCGCCGACCAGAGGCTGTCGTCCGGGGCCAGCGACGACATCGACGGCGGACCCACCATCACCTGCTCGGCCCGTGTGTTCGGCCAGGCCCGGCGGCCCAGTCGCTTGAGCTGCGCTGCCCCGATCACGCCCACGATCTCGTCATCCCGGACGACCGGCAGCGCCGAGCCCTCGCCACCCTCGATCAGCCGCTCTGCAAAGGTGTCGACGGTGAGCTGGGGTGGAACGCCGGAGGTCTGGCGGTCGAACACGTCCGCCACGCTGATCCCTTCGATCAGCTCCTGCACGGCCAGCCGCCGGGTGATCGCGCGCGACGCGGAGCCAAGCAACCAGCCGGACAGGCCCAGCATCAGCCCGTCCGCGGTCTCGCCCAGCAGGATCACGGCGAGGCCCGCTCCAACGAGGATCCAGCCGACGTAACGGCCCGAGGTTGCCGCCGCACGAGCGCCACGCTTCTCGTCCCCGGAGCGGGCCCAGAAGATCGCCCGGACGAGCCGGCCGCCGTCCAGCGGGTACGCCGGCACGAGATTCGCGACGCCCAGGATCAGGTTGAGCGCCGCGAGCACCAGCGAGACCAGGGCCACCGCCTCGAGCGCCTCGTTGCCGGTCAACCGGGCAATTCCGGCGAACGCCGCGAGGATCGCCCCGATCGCGATGCTGACCGCTGGCCCGGCGAGCGCGACAGCCGCCTCGTCGCGCGGCCGGTCCGATTCGAGCTGGAACGAGGCGCTGCCGCCGAAGAAGAACACGGTGATGGGCCCCACATCGAGACCGCGCCGGCGGGCCACGATCCCGTGGCCCAGCTCGTGGGCGAGCACGGACAGGAAGAACGCGACGGCGATCACGGCGCCCACGATCCAGCGCAGCGGGACCGGAACCGTCGGCGCGTTGGCGTCCAGCTGGCTCACGACGAGGACGGTCACGAGGGCCCCGATGAGGATCCACGACAGGTGGATGCGCACCTCGAACCCGAAGAGCCGAGCAACCGGGAGGCCGTTCATCCGGCCGTCTCGAGCGCGGGCAGGGCGCGGGCCACGGGTCGCCTCGCGTGCAGACGACGGGTGGCGACGGTGGCCACGATGCCCGCCAGCACGAGGATCACGGCACCGACGGCCATCGACGTCTCGAACCAGAACCGCTGCGGGAAGAGCTGCACGAGACGATCCGTCCGGGGATCGAAGGTGTAGCTGCCGCTCGCGAAGAAGAGCCCATGGAACACCTCGAAGGCGACCTCGAAGGCGAACGCGCCCACCAGGCCCAGCACGAACACGCCGGCAGCCAGCCCGACGGCACTGGCTCGGGCGGCTGCCCACCAGCGCCGGCCCCCGATGCGCCGCAGGCCGATCAGCGCGGTCGCGGCACCGAGCGCCAGCAAGCCGAAGACCGTAAAGACGCGTTGGACGTCCTGCATGTGCACGATCTCGCGATCATCGAGGAGCAGCACGCCCGAGCCCATCGGGATCACGAAGCCGCCGCCGGTCAGGAGGTCGCCGAGGACCCGGCCGGTCGCGTCGCTGAGCTCCTGCCGGGTGAAGCCGGTCCAGGCGGTCGCCTCGGCGCGCTCCTGGGCGAACGCGACCCACAACGGGTTGAGGAACGGGACGATGGCCGCGGCAACGAGGACCACGGCGATCGCGACGGCCACGAGGGCGGAGCCTGCGGAACCGGCCAGACGCTCGCTCACCCGGTCATGGTAGCGAGTCCTGCTGCGGGCCCCGTGCCTGGCGCCTCGCGATGCCGGCCTATTCGTCCTCGAGCGTCCTCGCCTGCTCCCACCAGCCTTCGATCATCAGGTCCACCGGCGGATCCTCGCGCAGCTCCCCCGCCGCGCGGCCGATCCGCTCGGTGAACGCGTCGAGGTCGAGCGCGAGGATGTCGCGCAGCCCCTCGATGCGTGCCTGGATCAGCAACTGGTGCTCCGCGGGCCCGAAGCCGGCGAGGTTGAGCATCAGCGCCTCGTCGCGCCAGGTGACGACGTCGTTGGGCGTCGCATCGACCTGGTCGCTGAGGTACTGGCGCCGGGTGGGCGTCTCGGACACCTCGAGCAGCAGACCGGTCGTGAAGATGCCCTGGTGCTCGAGACGCTCGAGGTGGACGGGCTCGATGCGGGTCAGCTCGGTGATGGGCGGCATGGCGGCATTATCTGCGACGGCCGGGTGACGCGGGCCGCGGCCCTGCGCTGGTCCGCCCGGTCGCTCGTATGACGAGCACGTGCGCTCCACTCACTGAGCCGGCTTGTCGCCGAAGATCGTGTAGTGCCAGCTCTTCTCGGGCTTGCCGGTCAGCTCCAGCATCACGTGCTTGACCTGCGTGTACTCCTCGAACGAGTACGCGGACATGTCCTTGCCGGAGCCGGACTGCTTGAACCCGCCGTGCGGCACTCGGAGGTGACCATGAGGTGATCGTTGACCTGGACATGGCCGAAGTTGAGCGTCCGGGCCGCCTCCATCGCCCGGACACGTCGCGCGTCCAGACCGTCGCGGAAGGCCGCCCGTGCCGCCGCCACCGCCCGGTCGACGTCGGCCTCGCCGCCCCGCGGCACGCGCCCCACGAGCTCGCCGGTGGCGGGGCTGTGAACGTCGATCCAGGCGCCTGACGACGCCCCGGAGGGCTCACCTTCGATGACCATCCGCAGCTCGGTGGGTGGCGTCCGGACGGCCATCGTCAGGCCTCCGTCGGGAGCGGACGCTCCTCGAGCGGCACGTCCCAGTGCGCCTCGAGCAGCTCGAAGCGCCGCTGCTCGTCGGTCCGATAGCGGTCCCGGTCGGGGAAGAGCCGCTCGGCGATCTCCGTCTCGGAGTGCTCCTCCATCGCCGCCCAGTCGCGGTACGTGATCGTCACCAGCAGGTCCCAGTCGGCGCGGCCATCGCCGTGAAACCGCGGCACGTGGCGCTTCACGTCCAGGAGCCGCCCGCTCCCCACCTGGTCGCGCAGGATCGGCCAGTGGTTGCGCTCGAAGAGGCGCACGAACTCGTCGTGGGCGCCCCAGCGGGTCCGATAGAAGTACAGGACGGTGACGGCTCCGGACATGCGTGCCTCCGATTCGGGGAACGGGCTCAGCCGAGTGTGGCAGCCTCGCGCCGAAGGAGCTCCCAGGCGCGCGCCACGTGACGCGGCTCCGTTCGCAGGTTGCCGATCGCGATGCGGATCGCGAAGCGGCCGGCGAGACGCGTATGGGACAGGAACACCTCGCCGGTCCGGTTGACCCGGTCCATGAGCTCGGCGTTCTGGTCGTCCGTGCCGTGGCGCCAGCGAAAGCAGACCGTCGAGAACGGGACCGGGGCAAGACGCTCCCAATCTGCATCGGCGTCGATCCACGAGGCGAACGCCTGGGCCAGCTCGATATGGCGCTCGATCCGCCGCCGCAGCCCCTCCAGCCCGAACCAGCGCAGCTGGATCCACAGCTTGAGAGCCCGGAACCGTCGCCCCAGCTGTGGCGTGTACTCGTTGTAGTCACGGACGGGCGTCTCGCGATCGAGCGTCCGCAGGTACTCCGGGACGAGGCTGAACGCGTCGCGCAGCCGGTCCATCCGACGGGTGAGCAGGAGCGACGCGTCGAGCGGCGTGAAGAGCCACTTGTGCGGGTTGACGACGATCGAATCGGCCCGCTCCCAGCCCGCGAACGGGGCGCGGCGCTCCGGGATGATCGCCACGGCGCCGGCGTAGGCCGCGTCGACGTGCAGCCACAACCCCTCGCGCTCGGCCACGTCCGCCATGGCCGCGACCGGGTCGACCGAGGTGGACGAGGTGGTGCCGACCGTGGCGACAATCGCGATGGGGCGCAGGCCGGCCGCCCGGTCGCCGGCGATGGCCGCGGCCAGTGCGTCGGCCCGCAGCGCGAACTGCTCGTCGGCCGGAACCCGCACGACCGACGCCCGCCCCAGACCCAGCGTCATGCACGCCTTCTCGATCGAGCTGTGCGCCTCTGTCGAGGCATAGATCCGGAGCGCGCCGACGTCCGGACGACCGGTCAGCCCAAGCGCTGAGGCGTCGAGCCCGGCTGCTTCGCGCGCAGCTGCCAGGGCGATCAGCGACGACGTCGAGGCCGTGTCGGTCAGCAGGCCGTCGAACGAATCGGGCAGCCCCAGTGCGCGGCGCAGCCAGCCGACCACGACGCCCTCGAGCTCGGTGGCGATCGGCGAGGTCCGCCAGAGCATCGCGTTGGATCCGATGCCCGCCGTCAGCATCTCGCCCAGGATGCCGGGGCCGGACGCCGTTGTCGCGAAGTAGGCCATGAACCCGGGATGCTGCCAGTGGGTCACGTTGGGCTCGACGTACCGCGCGTAGTCGTCGAGGATCGCCTCGATTGGGGCGGGCTCCTCGGGCGGTTCGGCCGGGAAGAGCGGCGCCAGCGAGCCCGGCTCGATGGACGGGAAGACCGCGCGGTCCTCGACCGCTGCGAGGTAGTCGGCGATCCGGTCCACGACGTCGTGGCCGGCGGCCCGGAACGCCTCCGGATCCATGTCGGCCAGCCCGCCGGTCTGCTCGGCATCGAGGCCCTGCCTGGATTCGGGGTGGCGATCCGGTCGGGTCACCGGCCGAGTATCGCCGGTCTCGCCGTGGCGGCGTTCAGACCGCGGTCTCCCACTCGACGCGGCCCCCGTCACGCGGCATGATGGCGGCGATCCGAGGGGGTGGAGGGGAGCCATGCTGCGGATGGTGCGCTGCACGACCGACCGTCATCGCGCGTCCGAGATCGACGCCTTCTTCGCGCGCCAGGTCGCCCGCCTGCGGGGCCTGAGCGGCAACGTCGACGGGTTCGTTGGACGAGCCGAGACCGACGATGGCGTGGCCTATGCCCTCGTGACGGCGTGGGCGGGCTTCGATGCCATGCAGACGGCCATCGGCCCGGACCTCGTCCACGCGCCGCTCCTCGAGCCAGTCGCCGAGCGGCTGCGAGACATCACCGTCGAGCACCTGGAGCGGATGGACCTTCCGCCAAGAGGATCGGGCGGCGACGCGACCGTCCTCCGGATCTACGGCGGCCCCATCCCCCACCGTCAGGCCGAGGCGTTCTACCAGCTCACCCGCGAGCGGGCGTGGGACGAGGTCGGCCGGGCCCAGGGCCTGGTCGCCGCCCACGTGGGGCGGCGGATGGCCGCGGACGTCGACCATGTCGCGCTCGTTACCGCCTGGCGGACCTGGGATGACCTCGTGCGCGCGTTTCCCAACGCCGTCGAGCGAACGCTGGTGCCTCCGGACGACGAGCAGCTCGTGAAGTCGATGCAGATCGAGCACCTCCGGATCGTTCATCCGGAGGCGGCCGGCGGCTGACACCACCGCTGGGGTGGCATGATCCGCCGGTGGCGAAGGACGATGCGGCGCTCCGGCGGCTGGGCGGCGGACGCTGGGAGACACGCGATGGGCGGTTCGCGATCGAGCCGCAATCGGGCACGTGGGTGATCGTCGACAGCGAAACGACCGATGAGCTTGGCCTGCCGCTCGTGCGCGGGCCCTTCCCGTCGCTCACGGCCGCCAGGGAGGCCATCGCCTCGGCCCGCACCGGGGCGCCGGCGGCATCGCCGCTGGCCGGCCGGCTCGAGCAGGCGCGCGCCGCAGCGCCGGAAAAGGCTGCTGATCGCCGCGGCGCTCGGAAGGCAGTGCCGCCTGCACCCGGGCCGCCAGAGCCGAAGTGGTTGACGGAGCTCGGACCCGCGGACCGGCGGCGGGTCAAGGACCTGATCGGGCGGCTCGAGCAGGCGGGCATTGACGGCGCCGAGCGAGTGGCGCGTGACGAGGTGGCCCATGACCGGCCCGCGATCGTGCGTTCGGTGCTCACGCGACGGCTGCGGGCGATCTCCGACGCGGCCGGCGGCACGGAGGGTCGGGCGGCGGTCCGGGCGGCCGTCGCGGCGCTGCTGGCCGGCTCGGAACGCGGCGTCGGCGTCCGCTGGCGGCTCGTCGACGGCGATGGTCGGGAGATCGGCGACCTGGACCTGCCCGGCTGAGCGTCGCCGGTACGTGCGCGTAAAGGGTCAGTAGACCGGCCGGTGAGGCTCGGCCGTCATGGTGAGCGTAGATTCCCGGGGCACCCATCAGCCTGGAGGACTTTTCGATGGCCACCGCCGCGCCGGCGTTCGCCGGCTTCCGGCCCGAGTCGATCCAGTTCCTCGCGGAGCTGGCGGACCACAACGATCGGGCCTGGTTCCAACCCCGCAAGGGCGACTATGAGCGGCTGCTGAAGGAGCCCATGGAGGCGCTGATGGCGGCGCTCGCCGAGCGTTTCGAGGAGCGTGGCATCCCACTCCGCGCGGATCCGAAGCGCTCGATGTTCCGGATCTATCGCGACACCCGGTTCGCCAAGGACAAGTCGCCGTACAAGACGAACGTGGGGGCGAGCTTTCCGTGGGTCGACCAGAAGGGTGGCGCCGACGGCGCGGATGACTCACCGCACGGCAATGGCGGCTACTTCCACTTCCAGCCGGGGAGCATGTATCTCGGCGGCGGGATGTACATGGCCGAACGCCCCCGGATGGAGGCGTTCCGCCGAGCCGTCTTGGACGATGAGGATCGCGTTCGCGAGGCGCTCGAGGAGCCCGGATTTCTGAGCGTGTTCGACCCGGTCCACAGCCACGAGTCGCTCAAGCGCATGCCGCTGGGCTATCCGCCGGACCACCCCCGTGCGGACTGGCTGCGCTTCAAGGACATCGTCTTCGGCCGCAACCTGGCCGATGAGGAGGTTCTCTCGCCGGACCTCCCGGATATCGTGGCCGAGGGGTACCAGGCGGCGCTGCCGGTGTTCCGCTTCCTGGCCACGCTCCGCGGCTAGGACTCGGCGCGTCGACCCGCTAGCAGAGGTCGACGGTGTAGTACACCGCGACCGCATGGGGGTAGTAGGCGCGCCGTCCGGTGTAGCTGCCGGCGCCAACGTCGAACTGGGCGTCGTTGAGCAGCTGCCGGTGGCCGGTGCTGCCCCACCAATCAGTTGCCCAGTTCGTCGAGCTCTGCCAGACAGAACGCCAGGCAAGCGCTTCGCCGACCTTGCACCACTTGATGCCCGCCGCGGTCAGGGCCTTCTTGGCCGGGGCAAGATCGTGGGCGAAGTAGCCCCTGGCGACCATGTCGTACGCCCGGCGCTCGGCCACGCGACACAGGACCGCCAAGGCTCGCAGGTCGGTCGGGGTGCGCCGCACATTGACCGCAGAGGTCATCGCCGCACAACGCTGCGCGCCGGCAGCTTCGGCAGCCGAGGCGGTCGGGGCGTTCGCGGGGATGACGAGGATCGTCGTTGCGAGCGCGAGGCTGATGAGCAGGTGGCGGTTCATGGGTGAGTTCCAGTCTTGCTTCGCTGTGACGGCTCGGGGAGTCGGTCGTCGCGGTCGCCATCCGCGCCTCCGCCGTTCCGTCCAGCGGTTCAGGCCCATGAACCGGTCGACTTGAGTCATAAGTACTGGCGATCAGGACTGTATCCTGCTTCGAAAACAGGACTCCGTCCAGTACTTTGGGAGATTATCTGCTGTGATACACCGCACCGCACCGCATCACAGCGCCCAAAGGCGGTGCAGCGCGTCACCGTATGGTCATGCCCCGTCTGACCACAGGTCAGGCGGACCTACGCCTCAGCGCGACGAAACTGTCGGGTACCGGGCCGGCCCAAACCGGAGTTTCGCGCCCGACGCCGGGTTGATCCAGGCCGGCGCCTCAGCGCTTCGGGGCGTCCTGCGGACGGGCCGGGTCGCCGCTCGGGCCGTTCGCCGCGGGCGGCATCGGCGCATCGGCCTCCTCGCGTGACCGCTTGGCTCCTTCGCGCTCGACGCGCCGGCCTTCACGCTCCTGCTCGCGCTGCTCGCGTCCGGTCTCGGCCTCAGCCTGCTTGCGTTCCTTCTCGGCCTGCTTGGCCTGCTCTGTTTCGTCAATCTTGCGCTCGAGCTCCTCGACGATGACGGCGCCGCCGGACGATTTGTCGACGCTCGCGGTGCTCTCCATCGGGGCGCGCATCTCCTCCTTGGAGAACTCCACGTTGCCCTTGTAGACCGAGCCGAGCAGGCTGTCGAGACCACCCGCCTCGTGGGCGCGCTGCACGGCCTGGTGGGTGATGATGTCGCCGAGGTTGAGGACCACGTTGTCCTCCCGGTCGAGGATCACCTTGGTGACCGGGCGGCCCAGGGCATCCTCGATGTCGCTCAGCCGGCGCTTGGTCTGTTCGGCGTCGACCCGCGCTCCGGTGGCGTCGGTCACCGAGCCGAGCTTCTGGGTGAACTGGTCCCACAGGCTGCTGGCCTTGTCGCCGGCCGAGGAAATGGCATCCTTCGCGTCGGCGCCCGCGGCCTGGCTGTCGCCGAGCGCCGTCGAAGCCGTCAGATCCTTCAGCTTGCCGGCGCCCTTGGCCAGCTCTACGTCCGCGGAGCGCAGCCGGCGACCGGCGGGGATGAGCACGGATCCGTTCGCGTCCTCGACGTCCGAGCCGGTCCGCTTGCCGACCAGTCGCTGCTCCGGCCGCGCCTCGCTGGCGCTCGATTGGGCATCGCCCAGCTTCTGCCCGGCCGCGTCCTTCGCCTCGCCCAGCTTCTGCCCGGCCGACTGGCCTGCCTCGCTGACCTTGTCCTTCGCACCCTGGAGCGCACCCTGAACGCCGCCAACCTGCCCGTCGAGCGTGTCGGCCGTCTCCGGCTGGACGTAGATGACGTCCGGCCCGATGCTCGTGATCTCCTCGGCGGGCAGGTACGACGCGCCCTTGGCGGCATCGCCCAGCGCGCCGCTCGACACCTCGTAGCCCACGATCGAGCCGGTCGGCTCGTCGAAGTAGATGTCCGAGACGGACCCGAGCTTGTCGCCGCCCACGGTGAAGACCTTCTTGCCGAGCAGGCGATCGTCACGGTCGACGAGATTCCTGAGCTCGGCATGGTCGCCCACCGACACCACCGAGGTCTGGCTGCGGATCACGACCGCGTCCTTGCCGTAACTCTGGATCTGCTCGGTTGGAACGACCTTCGAGCTGCTCAGAAATCCGCCTTCGTCAACAACGAGGGCGACCATCCTGAGACCTTCCGGGTCGACCACAACGTCGCTGACGGTCTCGACCTTCGTCCCGTCGGCCAGGCTGAGGACGTCCTTGCCGACGATCGACTTTCCCTTGCGCATCTTGTGTCTCCTTCGACCTAGCGGGGCGGGGCCAGGAGCAGGAGATAGACGATCGCGATCACCACGATGAGCAGCGCGATCGATGCGAGGAGGACGAGCGTCCGGTTGGGCCCGGCGCCTTTGAGTCTCACCCAGGTTCTCCCTTCCGCGCAGGACTGCGCGTCTGGCGGGCAGCCCAATCGGCCGCCACGGCTCAAGGGTGCGGTGCGCGGGCGCACCGGCTCGCTCGGTAGCGGGCCGTCGATCTTGCGAGTCCGTAACACAGGGGCCGATCGGCGCGTGGGACGGTTGGTTCGGTTCGCCAAGCCCTCAGCGGGGGCTGGTCGTACTATCCGTCCTCATCAACGCCAACAGACGAAGATCGTCATGGCCCCACTTCGGGCCGGTCGAGGGGGGCAGCTACGGCGTGACCGCCATCCGAACGACTCTCATGGTCGTCGTTACCGTCCTTGCGGTTTCGATCGCGGCCTGCACCGCTGGCACATCGCCTGACACCACCCCGCAACCAACCGTGTCGACGGCCTGGTCGGCAGACTGGCGCACGTCCGTTTGCGGCGCGGTCAGTCATCTCCGCGACGCACGCGACGCCTTCGCCGCTCTGGGCGACGCCGGCGGGACAGCCGACTTCGACCGCGCCATGGAGTCCGCGAAGTCAGCCGCCACCAACGCGCTGGTTGCCTCGACCCAGCTCGAGGCGGCGGGAGTATGGGGACCTGGCCGAGACCTGCTCAACCACATGCGGAACGCCGCCGCGCACTACCGCAAGGCCGCCGACCGGGTGAAGATCGCCGCGCCGTCGGAGGATGTCGATCTGCTTGGTGAGGCGATCGTCGAGGCCGGACGAGGCACGGCGCGCTTCGAGCTGGGCATCAACGCCCAACTGGCCCTCGGATCCTCGGTCAGTTGGGAGACCTGCTAGTGAGTATGTCCGGCAGAATCAGCTGCCGGGAGGCTTGTACTTGATCGACCGCGCTTTCTCGAGCGCTGCCATCGTCTCTTCGACAGTGACGAGCACGGTTGTCTGGATCGAGCTGAGGGCTCCGCCCGCGCCGATCACTATTGCGACGGCTGCCATCGACACATTGTCGGGGGCCTCCCAAAGGTTGAAGCCGTCCTGGTCGCCGAACGCGTACCAGAATCCGTGCATCTTGCCGCCGACCGACTCGATGTACTGCTGCGCGGCGGCCCGCCGATCCTCCGGCTTCTTGATCAGCTTGGCCCATGTCTCGGGCGTGTAGCTGAACCGGGTGAGATACAACGGCATGACCCCTCCATTCCTGCTGTGCATGTGCGGACGACAGCACATTCTGCGGCCACCGGTCGCCGGCGGTCTAGCCTTCAATGTCCGTCTTTCCCCTCGTATCGCTGCAGGACGCTGTCGAAGACCCCTTGCGCCAGCGACCGGCCGAGCGTCGCTCGCGCAATTCTCCTCTGCGCCATCGAGTCAGGCCGCTCTCCCTCGAAGCAGCGCCCGGGCCGAGACCCGCCGAGTTCGCGCAATGCTGGACCATTCGCCCCCACTGATGAGGCTCATCAAGGCACGCCTGTCGCTGGCGGTGCTCACCGCACTCGCCGTCCCTGGATGCGGGTCCACGGTGGCGTCCCCTACCCCGGCGTCGAGCTCGACGCCGGTGCCCGCGACATCGCCGGAACGTTCGTCCTGTTCAACGGTGAGGCGAAGGAGGTCGACCGGAGCGACGACGACTGCCGTGAAACGGGCGGGTATGACGACGTGCGCATGGACGTGGTCGTGCGCGATGAGTCTGGCGCCATCATCGCCACCGACCGGACCGAAGCCCTACCTCCCAAGGAAGACGGCAACGCCGGTGAGCGGCAGCGCGAACGCTGGACGTGCCGCTACGCATTCACGGTCACGGTCCCCGACGCGCCGTTCTACACCGTCGAGGTCGGGAACCGAGGCGAGCAGACCTACAGCCGCGCCGATCTGGAGGCCGCGGGATGGTCGGTGGAGCTCACGCTCGGCCAGTAGGGCCGCCGGGTCGCCGTTCGGCCTGGCCTGGACGTAAGCCCCCGGTCGGCCGGGCGAGGCTGGACGCCCAACGGCGTGATCGCGACGCCCAGCACAGCACGGCCCCCAGCTGTCACAGGTAGCCGACGCGCGGAGCCGAGCGCGGCGGCCGGCTTCAGCTGCAACCTGCTGATCGGGTCATCATCAAGCCTGACTCGCAGCCAACCCCGTCGTCGTCGCCGTCGAAGCCGTGCGGGTCTGACCGACGACGTCGGAGCGACGGTAGTCGATGTCGCCACAGTCGAGATCGGGCGGCGCTGGGGGCGCCGGCGTGAAAGTGATCGCCGGAGGTTTGGCGTTCGCCGGCGTCGCCCGACGGACGATTCCGCAGGGGGCACGATGGCGGTCAATCAAGAATGGCCGCTGGCCTCGCCGATCACGTCTGGAAATCCCGGCACTGCTGACTAAAGCTCGATCAGCCCTGCCGGCGTCGGCTTGAATCCGCAGGCGTCAAAGTAGAAGGGCGCCAGCTCGTTCTCAAAATCCGCGTGTAACCACTCGCAGCGCGCCTCCCGCGCCTGCTCCGCCGCGATGCGGACCATCTCCTTCCCGACACCTTGGCGACGCGCGCGTTGGGCCACGAGCGTATCCAGAATGAATGCGTGGACTCCGCCGTCCCAAGGCACGTTCACAAAGCCGACCAGGCCGCCCTCGTCGCGCGCACAAACCCACCCGAGACTGTGCCGTTCAACCTGCCCTGTCCAGTCGTCCTCGCTAAGCCGGTGGCCAAATCCTTCGGCATGCAGTTGATCAAGCTCGGCGTTCTCGAAGCTGCCACGCCACTGGTAGATCACGTTCATCGCGGGAGCATAAGTCCGACTTCAACTGAGACACTACCGAGGGCTGCGGCGGCTCGCAGACCGGCTGCCGATCCTGTGGGATGGCGATGGTGGGTCAGTTTGACTTGCCGAGCACGCTGCTCAAAAGCGCAAAACCGTCGGGCGTCCCGAGCCATCGGCGACGGAGCGCATCGTCACCGAGCCGCCGTCGCGTGTAGCGCAACACGATCACCGCCACCACCACATCATCGAGCGGTCCCAACACCGGAATGCACTCCGGGATGAGGTCGATTGGATTCAGCAGCCAGGCAAGCAGCCCGACTAGCGCTGCTCGGACACCGAACGGGACGGACCGATCCCGGATGAGGTCGCGGACAAGCCGCAACACATCCGGCACGATTCGGAGCAGCTCACCTAACTCAACGTTTCGGGGTCGGAATATCCAGAGCAGGATCAGCAACAGCAGCCAGACGCCGATGAGGCTGCCAACCGTGACCCAAACGATGCTCCAATCCACGGCTGCGATCTTGACGGTTAGTCCAGCAGAGCGAAGTCTTCGCAGGTCCAGTTCCGTACCATCGGCCGGGTGAGCCGCCGAGCTGACCCGGAGCGCATCTACGTCGCCCGCCGTGACGCGCATCTCTCGCGCCTGACCGGCTGGCTCCGCACCCAATCTCGCTTCCCCTGGGAACGTACCCTCGTTGACGATGCTTCGGGCCGTCGCGCTCTTGGCCGTTGTCGCGCTGGCTTCGGGATGCGACGTTCTCCTACCGCCCCCTCAGGTCGTATCTCAGGTACGCGACCCGAGCGGGCTCGTCGTAACGTGCACGGGCGATCCGCTGCCCACCACGAACGACTGCCGCGACCAGGGTGAACAAGCGTTGAGCGAGACGACGCGCGCGGGCGACCCGATCACCCGCCTTGCCGTCGAGTTCGGGACGATACGCGAGGACGGCTGTCAGACCATCTCTTGGGTCACGACGTATGCGTCGGGCGACCGCTTGATGACCCCCACCGAGGTCTGCCAACGGGGCGATCCAAACTGACCCACTACCGAGGCGGCGCGTAGGGGCCTTGAGCGGCACGAGGCGACACTCTGGCGCGACGGCGGCCGCTGGATCGACGAGCAGCGCCAGCGGAGCACCCGCACCACCGAGCAGTAACGCGCGTCTACTGAACCGCACTGGGTTTCGTGGAGACTCGGCTGATAGGATTCAGGCGGCCTCGGTGGTCGTCTGTCGGCGATGGTAGGCGGCCTCGAACTCGGCCGGCGGGATGTCGCCGCAGGCGGAGTGG
>Ga0136617_10001047_pt1 | contig 24245 bp, 23 predicted proteins | sample AntDrymUQ3222106_2_FD_129672 | JGI IMG/M metagenome (GOLD analysis project Ga0136617, IMG submission 129672) | Polar desert sand microbial communities from Dry Valleys, Antarctica - metaG UQ322 (21.06) | ecosystem: Environmental > Terrestrial > Soil > Desert | place: Antarctica: Dry Valley...
GCCCGACTGCAGCGTGCCGTTCCGGGACTGCGTCATCCACCACACCATCGACTGGGCCACCAGCAACGGCCCCACCAACCTCGCCCTCCTCATGCCGCTGTGCACCCGCGACCACCACCTCGTCCACGAAGGCGGCTGGCACCTCCAACCGCACCCCGACCGCACCATCACCCTCACCCGACCCGACGGCCAGATCCACTACCACGGCCCCAGCCCCAACCGCCGCCGACCACCCCCGTCGCCAGCCGTAGCCTGAACGGCGAGGAGCGGCGACAGCGAATCCCCACCGAGCATGTCCATCGCATTCGGTCACAGCCACGCCCACCTGTCCGCGCCCGACTGGTGACCAAAGCGGGCCCCCCGGCGACTACCCGTCGCCCGCCACGTCCTCGCCAACCATCGCCGCTCTACCGACCGCCAGCGGCGGCTGCAGCTGCGACTCATCGAGAACCATCGGGTCGACCAGCGCTACGACGAGTCCGCCCCATCACTCGACGAGCTACGCGACGCGCTCGCATCACTGAGCGACGACGACCGCGACGTCGTGATGATGCGGTGCTGGGACGGCCTCGCCGTCAATGAGATCGCGACCGTCCTCGGATGCACTTCCAACGCCGTGTCGGTGCGACTGCACAAGGCACGTCGCAAGTTGATCGACCGGCTCGCCGAACACACAGATCGTGTCCTGGGCGGACATGTGCCGGTCGATCCCCAGCCACGAACGAAGGAATGTCATGGCCACCAATGACCACGAACTCCTCGACCTCGTCGGGCCGCTCGATCCCGCGAGGGCCGAGCACCCACCTGTGCCGGGATCAGACCGCTACCACTCGATCCTGGAGTTCGCCATGCACACTGACACCGACACCCCGCCCATCGACAGCGTCGCTCCGTCGCCTCGGACACCGATCCGACCGCGCTGGCAACGGATCATCGCGCTCTTCGCCGCAACCGCCGCCGCCACCCTCATCGCCGTGGGTGCCTTCGTCGTCGTGCAATCCGACGACGCGCCCACCGCCGAGGCCGCCGTCAGCAGCGCTGCCGACTCGATGGAGACGATCGCCTCGCTCGAAGGCGAGCTCACAGTCTCCGTGCCCGGGCTGAGCGAAGGCACGACCCGCATCCGGGTCAACGGCGACGACCTGGCGATCACCGGCGAGACCCGATTCGCCGACGGTCACACCGAAGCCACGGCGTTCATCGTCGTCGACGGCACCGGCTACGAAACCATCGACGGCCGCACCACCACCTCACCCGTCGGGCCGGGCGACGGCCTCGCCCCGTTCGGCCCGTCCTCCGCGGCAGTCATCGCCGCCGCACTCGAAGGATCCGAGGTCACCGAACGCGGCGACGAGGTCCTCGGCGGCATCACGACGACCCGCTACGACATCCAGCTCACCGACGCCTCGGTCGCCGCGCTCGCCGCCCTCTCCCCGGGCGAGCTGGCCTGGTTCGAACTCGAGTATCCCGACGCCGTCAAGACGCTCAGCGTGTGGGTCGCCGACGACCTCGTCCATCAGGTCGAGATCGCTCAACGCGACCAGACCTCACGCACGAGGTTCTTCAACTTCGGTGAAGAGCAGACCATCACCGCTCCGCCCGGACCCTACGAACCAGCCACGGACGAGTGATCATCTCGGGCTCCGCCGGCCGGCCAAGCCGGACCGGCTGCGCCTGCCGAGCTCGCAGTCTCCGCTCCGCTTCGACGCTCGCCCACCTTGCCCATCGGCCGACGGTCAGCGAATGAGCACCGCGCTGACGGTGTGGATGACGAGGCCGACGAGGGCGCCGACGACGGTGCCGTTGATGCGGATGAACTGAAGGTCGCGGCCGACCTGCAGCTCGATTCGCCGGGACGTGTCGGCCGAGTCCCACCGCTCGACGGTGGTGGCGATGATGTCGGACACCTCGCTGCGGTAGTTCTCGACGACGTAGACGGCCGCCCGCTCGACCCAGTCGTCGACCTTGGCCTGCAACTCGGGGTCGGACTGCAGGCGCCGGCCGACCTTGGCCAGCGCGACGGCGACCCGCTGACGTAGCTCGCTCTGGGGGTCGCCGGCGGCGTCGATGATCGCCTTCTTCAGCTCCAGCCACAGCGAGGCCAGCCAGTCCTGCACGTCGCGGTGGGCGAGCAGGTCGAGCTTGACCTCCTCGGCCTTGGCGATCAATCGAGGGTCGGTGCGCATCCGGTCGGCGAGCACTTTGATGCGTCGGTCGATCGCCTGGCGCATCTCGTGGTCGGGGTCGGAGCCGATGTCGTTGAGGAAGCGATGGACGGCGTCGTAGATCTTGTCGAAGATGCGGTCGTCGATCGACTCCGGCACCCACCACGGCGACTCCTGGTCGAGGCGCTGGCGGAACGTGCCCCGGTTCTCGTCGATGAACGACGCCAACCCGATGAGCACGGAGTCGAGGAGGTGCTGATGGTGGCCACCCTCGACGGCGACGTCGATCGCCTTGCCGGCCAGTGGGGCGACCTCGGTGACACGCAGGCGGTGCTCGACGGCCGAGCCAAGCGCCTCTTGGATGTCGCGGTCGTCGATCACCTCGATCGACCCGCGCAGCGCGTCGGCAGCGGCGTTGGCCGCCCGCTCGGCGTGCGCCGGCTCGGCCAGCCACCCACCGAGGCGCTGACCGAAACGGGCGCCCTGCAGACGGTCGGCGAGGATCTCGGCGGTGAGGAAGTTCTCCTCGACGAACTCCCCAAGGTTGCGCCCGATCTGGTCCTTGCGGCGGGGGATGATGGCCGTGTGCGGGATCGGCAACCCCAGCGGATGGCGGAACAGCGCAGTCACGGCGAACCAGTCGGCCAGCGCGCCGACCATGGCTGCTTCGGCCCCGGCCCGCACGTAGCCGACCCAACCGGCCGCGCCGTCCTCGTTCACGCGCGCCACCAGGTAGACGATCGCGGCCCCGATCAGGAACGACGTCGCCACCACCTTCATCCGCCGCAGTTCGCGCTGGCGGGTGGCGTCGTCGGCGAACTCGCGGGCGGGCACGGCCCGAACGCTACCCACCGGCCCCCGTCGCCCCCCGGCGCCGATCAGACCCGGATGACCTCGAGGCCGGGCACCCCTTCGTAGTCGGCGTCCTGGGTGACGACGGGAACGCCGAGGGCGATGGCCGTCGCCGCGATCCACGAGTCGTTGAGCGGCATCCGTCGCGCGGCCGACCGCAGCTCGATCCGCAGGCGGGCCCACGCGTCAGCGACCGGCTCGTCGATCGGCAACGGCTGCAACTCGGCGGCGCGCGCCAGCGTCGTCAACCGGCGGTCCCGCGTTGCCGTGTCGACGGCGGCGAGGACGCCGACGCGTAGCTCGGCGATCGTGATGATCGACACGGCGAGCTCCTCGGGAAGCTGATCAGCCCGCAGTGCACGACCCGCCTCGTCGGCGATGAACAGGCTGGTGTCGGCGAGCGCCCGGGTCACCACGGGTCTTCGTCGGCGGTCGTGTCCGGGATCAGCTCCCGCAGCTCGCCGGCCAGGGCGACGTCGGCCGGCGCCAACCGGGAGAGGAACTCCTCACGGCGCATCCACGTCCGCCGGCGCCGGACCGGGTGCAGCTCGGCGACGGCGCGACCGTCCACCGTGATCGTCACGACCTCCCCGGCATCGACCCGGTCGAGCAGCGCCCGCGTCGAGTTGCGCAGCTCACGCGAGGCAACCGTCGACATGCGACAACAGTAGCACTCATGCGACGCGACCGAACCAATAGTTGCGCCTGGCCGCCGGCGTGTCGTCGCACGGTTTCCACATCGCGCAGACGAGGGTCAACCACATGTTGCCCGTGCCCGAAGTGGATCCAGACGACGTTGCTGCCGTGCGTGAGACGCTTGGCTTTCATGACCTCATCCTGAACGAGGAGCCCAACGTCCATCTCCGCAAGCAGTTCACGACGATGATTCCGACGCGGGCTTCGGAGGCTGCCGCTCGATGGGAGATCGCCGCGCCGGCCCTTGCGAGGTGGTTCACCGAGCTGCGTAAGCCGAACATCCCTGCCGGGACAAGAGCCCGGATAATGGAGGTCCTCCGAGCGGCCGCGACTGACTTGGAAACGGGAGTGCTGCCCGGAGGCTGGTAGATCGCGTGTCTGGATCCGGCGGGCTTCATCCAGCACGTGCGCCATTTCGACCGGACCCGCGCACGCGAGCCCGGGCGGATGGTCTGAGGACGTCGGCCGTGGTAGCCGACGTCCGAAGCCCCCTGGCAGGGTGGACGCTCTGACGCGCTACGGCGACCGCCGCCAACGGCGGCTAGCGCAGCAGCGAGAGCTGGCCGGCGACGTCGGCGGCGTCGAGCAGCCAGCCGGGCACGATGCCGACGGCGATCGTGAAGGCCACGGCGGCGAAGATGGCCAGCGCCGTCGACAACGGGATCGGTAGCCGGTCGTCCGCCGCGGCATCGCCGTCCTCGTCGTCGGGGTCGTCGGCGATCCACGTGCTGACCATGATCCGCAGGTACAAGAAGGCGGCGACGACGGACGTGACCATGGCGATGATCGCCAGCACGTAGCTGCGCTCCTCGACGGCCGCCCGGATGACGGCGAACTTGGCGATGAAGCCGCTCGTGAACGGTACGCCAGCCTGGGCGACGAGGAACACGGTCAGCGCCACCGCCAGCACCGGACGGCGGCGGGAGAGACCGCGGAAGCTGTCGAGGTCGGTGCGAGCGTCGCCCTCGCGGGACACGAGGGACACGACCCCGAACGTGCCGATGACGATGACGGCGTAGGCGAAGAGGTACACGAGGGTGGCCGACACGCCGAGTCCGGCGTCGATGCTTCCGGCCCGATGACCGGCCGCCTCCACGCCGACGAGCATGAACCCGGCGTGGCTGATCGAGCTGTAGGCGAGCATCCGCTTGACGTCGGTCTGCACGACGGCCAGAAACGAGCCGACGATCAGCGAGGCCACGGCGAGCACCCACACGACCGGGCGCCAATCCTGGCGGTAGTACGGCAGCGCCGACACGAGCACCCGCAACAGGGCGGCGAAGGCGGCGACCTTGCCGGCCGAGGCCATGAACCCGGTGACCGGGCTGGGCGCGCCCTGGTACACGTCGGGCGTCCAGACGTGGAACGGCGCCGCCGCGATCTTGAAGCCGAGCCCGACGATGAGCAGGGCGACACCGGCCAGCACGAGCGCGTCGTTGTCCTCGAAGCGCACGGCCGAGCCGATGGCCTCGCCGATCCCGCTGAAGTTGGTCGAGCCGATGGCCCCGTAGACAAGCGCGATCCCGTAGAGGAAGAACGCCGACGAGAAGCCGCCGAGGACGAAGTACTTGATCCCGGCTTCGCCGCTGCCGGCCCGCCGGCGGTGGCTGGCAGCGAGCACGTACAGCGCCAGCGACAGCGTCTCCAGTCCGATGAACAGCACGATCAGGTCGTTGGCCGCGCCCATCACGATGCCGCCGACGATCGTCACGAGGTAGAGGGCGTAGATCTCGGGCCCCTGCAACTTCTCGCGCTCGAGGTAGTCGTCGGTGATCAGCGCCGTCAGGATCAGCGCCGCGCACAGCACGATCGTGACGAACATGGCGAAGCGGTCGAAGGCCAGGGCCCCCCCGACGAGCGTGCCGGAGCCCTCGTCGGTGATGTCGTCCCAGTTGATCATGGCCAGGGCGGCGGCGCCGGCGCCGGCGGCGACGGTCACCGCGGCGTAGGCCCGCCGGGGCCAGGCCGGGGTGAGCGCCCCGACGACGAGCAGCATGAGGGCGGCGCCGACGAGCACGAGAAGCGGAGACAGGGCGAACCAGTCGACGCTGGGCCCGACGAAGGGCTCCGTCTGCTGGGCCAGGCGCATCAGCCGTCACCCTCGGTCTCGTGGCCGGCCTCGTCCTCCGGCACCTCGACGACCTCGGGCTGGCTCAGGTCGACGCCGGCCCGCTCCTCGATGTGGGCGACGAGGGCGTCGACGCTCGGCTCGATGCGCTCGATCAGCGGCTTGGGAAACACGCCGGTGAACACGATTAGGCCGATGAACACGGCGAGCACGGCGCCCTCGCGCGGACGCAACTCGGCGAACGAGCGGTTGTCGTCGTCGGGCTCGCCGTGGAACACCCGCTGGTACGCCCACAACAGGTAGAGGGCGGCGAGGATCACGCCCGCCGTGGCCACCACCGTCCACCAGCGCGCCGTCAGGAACGAGCCGATGAGGATGAGGTACTCGCCGACAAACCCGTTGAGGCCGGGCACGCCGATCGAGCTGAGCATGACGACCATGAACCCGGCGGCGAAAATCGGCGCCACCGTCTGCAGGCCGCGCAGCTCGTCGATCTGGCGCGTGTGGCGGCGTTCGTAGATCCAGCCGACGAGGAGGAAGAGGGCACCGGTCGACAGGCCGTGGTTGACCATCTGCAACACGCCGCCGGTCAGCGCCTGGCTGGTCATGGCGAACGTGCCGAGCACGATGAAGCCGAGGTGGGCGATCGACGAGTAGGCGACGAGCCGCTTGAGGTCCTTCTGCATCGTCGCGACGACGGCGCCGTAGAGCACGCCGATGACGGCCAGCGTGAGGAGCAACGGGCGGGCCCACCACGCCGCCTCCGGGAACAGGTACAGCCCGAAGCGCACGAGCCCGTACGTGCCGAGCTTCAGCATGACGCCGGCGAGGATCACCGAGCCGGCCGTCGGGGCCTGGGTGTGGGCGTCGGGCAGCCAGGTGTGCAGCGGGAAGATCGGCACCTTGACGGCGAAGGCGATGGCGAAGGCGAAGAACAGCCACCGTCCCGTCGCCGCCGGGAACGTCGCCTGTTCGGCCAGCGTGACGAGGTCGAACGTGACCTCGCCGACGCCGTTGCTTCGAGCGAGGAAGGCGGTGGCGACGATGCCGACGAGCATGAAGGCCGACCCGAACATCGTGAACAGGAAGAACTTCGTCGCCGCGTACACGCGGTCGCCGTAGCCCCACCCACCGATGAGGAAGTACATCGGCACGAGCACGATCTCGAAGAAGATGAAGAACAGGAACAGGTCGAGGCTGAGGAAGCTGCCGATGCAGCCGGCCTCGAGCAGCAGCAACCAGGCCAGGTACGGCTTGTCGTCGTGGTGGGGGTCGGCGCCGAGGATGGCCAGCGGGAACAGGATGCCGGTGAGGGCGACCAGCGGCAGCGAGATGCCGTCGACGCCGAGGTGCCACGAGATGCCCCACGCCTCGATCCAGGGATGGCGGCTGACGAACTGGTAGCCGGCCTCGCCGGTCTCGAAGCTGACGAGCAGCCAGATGCTGAGGGCGGCGATGACGAGACTGGCCAGCAGGCCGACGAGGCGCACCAGCTCCGGCCGGCGACGGCCGGTCAGCATGGTCAGGACCGCCCCGGCCACGGGCACCAGCACGAGCAGCGTGAGGATCGGGCCGGCGCCCGCCCCGGACGCTTCGGGCATCAGAGGATCCCTCGGACGATCACGAACCACGCCAGCAGGGCGACGACGCCGAGGCCGATCAGGCCGGCGTAGGTGCGGATGTAGCCGGTCTGCGCCTTGCGCCCGATGCCGGCGAGCGCGCGCACGCCGCGCCCCGTCCCGGTGACGGCGCCGTCGACGACGTTGGCGTCGAACCACGCCGCCCCCTCGAACGACTGCCGGCCCGGCCCGCCGGCGAAGTCGCTCACCGCCTGGTCGTAGTACCAGCCCTCGGCCATGATCTCCGGCTCGATCGGCTCGACCCGCTGGCGCGAGTAGACGAGCCAGGCGGCGGCCATGCCGGCCAGCGCCACGGCGGTGGCGATGAGCATCAGGATCGTCTTGTTGCCGTCACCCCACGTGCCGTCGATGTGCCGCTCACCGAACTCGATCACCGGTTCCAGCCAGTGCTCCAGGCGGTGGGTGATCGAGTCGGGCAGCCACGTCACGTCGGGCAGTTGGATGATCCCGCCGACGATCGACAAGCCAGCCAGCGCGACGAGCGGCAGGACCATCACGGCCGGCGATTCGTGGGGCGTGGCGTCGCCATGGGCGCCGTGCTCGTCGGCGTGATCGTGCCAGCGGGCCTGGCCAAAGAAGACGAGGATCACCTGGCGGGTCATGTAGTAGCCGGTGAGCAGGGCGGCGGCCAGCCCGACGACGTAAAGCGCCGGGCTCTTGGCCAGGCTGAACAGGAGGACCTCGTCCTTCGACCAGAAGCCTGCGAACGGCGGCACGCCGGCGATCGCCAGCCAGCCGACGATGAACGTGATCGCCGTGATCGGCATCACCGCCCGCAGCGCGCCCATCCGGCGCATGTCCTGCTCGTGGTGCAGGCCGTGGATCACGGACCCGGAGCCGAGGAACAGCAGCGCCTTGAAGAACGCGTGGGTGACCATGTGGAAGATGGCAGCGACGTAGGCACCCGAACCGACCGCGATGAACATGTAGCCGAGCTGGCTGATCGTCGAGTAGGCGAGCACCTTCTTGATGTCGTTCTGGGCGACGGCGATCGTCGCCGCGAACAGCGCCGTGATCGCCCCGACCCAGGCGATCAAGCTCGGCACCCACCCGTCGGCGACGGCGAGGACGGGGTTGATGCGGACCATCAGGAAGACGCCGGCGGTGACCATCGTCGCCGCGTGGATCAAGGCCGACACCGGCGTCGGGCCCTCCATCGCATCGGGCAGCCAGAAGTACAGCGGCAGCTGCGCCGACTTGCCGGTAGCCCCGAGGAACAGCAGCGCGGCGATCGCCGTCGACGTCGTCGCGCTCAGCGCCCCACTCTCGGCGGCGCCGTTCAGGGCGTCGTAGCTGACGCTGCCGATGGCCTGGAACGACAGGAACATCGCCACCATCACGCCGAAGTCGCCGACGCGGTTGGTGACGAAGGCCTTCTTGCCGGCCGTCGCCGCCGTCTCCCGGGTGTGCCAGAACGAGATCAGGAAGTACGAACACGTCCCCACGCCCTCCCACCCGAGGAACGTCACCAGGAGGTTCTCGCCGAGCACGAGCATGAGCATCGAGAAGGCGAACAGGTTGAGGTAGAGGAAGAACTTGGAGAACTTCGCATCGCCGTGCATGTAGCCGACGGCGTAGAGGTGGATCAGCGTGCCGATGCCGGTTACGAACAGGCACATCGTGATGCTCAGCGGGTCGGCGAGGAAGGCCATGTCGACCTGCAGAGCGCCGACGGGCAGCCACGAGAACAGCGTGACGACGTGGTCGCGCTCGTCGGCCGACCGGCCGAGCAGGTCGAAGAACACGCCGGCGCTGACGACGAACGACGCCGCCACCATGGCCGTGGCGAGGTAGCCGGCCTTGGGGTCGCCCAGCCGGCGCCCGAACACCAGGATCAGCAGGAACCCCGCCAACGGCAGCGCCGGGATCATCCACACGACGTCGGTCATCGCTCGCCGCCCGATGTTCGGCTGCTGACGCGGCCCGACAAATCGTGTCCACGGCTGTCGAAGAGCTCAGGAAGCGGTGGAGCGGGGGCGGCGGCGGCGGCGACGCGATCCGGCAACGCGGCCCGGCCAAACTGGGCGCGAAGACTCTCAATCGATGATCTGGGCGCGCCTGGTTGCGAAGATGAGCGAATCCGCCCCCAGATTGCCGATTGAGAAGAATCGCGCCCAGATCGGCGAGGGCGCGTCGCGCCGGCCGCCGGCCACCCGCCTCCAGAGCCTCCTCGACGACAGTGCGGCTCGAGCACTCGAACCCGGCGGTTCATCCGCGCAGCTCGGCGAGGTCGTCGGCGTTCGCGCCGGGGTGCCGTCGGAGGATCGAGACGATGATGCCGAGGCCGACGACGACCTCGGCGGCGGCGACGACGAGGACGAAGAACACCGCCGTCTGGCCGCCGATGTCGCCGAGGCGCCGGGACAGGGCGACGAACGACAGGTTGACGGCGTTGAGCATCAGCTCGATGCACATGAAGATGACCAACGGGTTGCGCCGCACGAGCACGCCGACGGCGCCGATGCCGAAGACGACGGCGGCCAGCACGAGGTACCACGTCGGCGTCGGCGTCACCGCGGCAATCACGGCTCGTCCCCGTCGGTCGACAGCGGCGAGCCCCGCCGGTCCTTGCGGGTCAGGATCACGGTGCCGGCGACGGCCACGATCAAGAGCACCGACGTCAGCTCGAACGCGAACACCTGGTTGCCGAAGAGGTCGACGCCGAGCTGGCGGATGTTGGCGTCGTGGTCGACGACGACATCGATCGGGCGGAACACCTCGGGCGGGGCGTCGACCGACGGCACCCCGGCGACGTCGAGACCACCGCCGAGAGCGCGGGCGGGGATGTCACGGGTGGACACGATGGCGGCGATCAGCAACCCGACGAGGCCGACCCCCATCACGGCGGCCAGCGGCCGCTGGACCGGCAGCGGGTCGATGCGCAAGTCCTCACTGCGGTCGACACCCAGCAGCATGATCACGAACAGGAACAGCACGACGATGGCGCCGGCGTAGACAATCACCTGCACGGCCGCCAGGAAGTGGGCCTCCTGGGCGACGAAGTGCACCGCCACGCCGAACAGCGTCAGCACGAGGCTGAGGGCGGCGTGGACGGGATGGCGGTTGACGACGACGCCGACGGCCCCGCCGACGACCATCAGCGTGGCGACCACGAAGACGACGAGTTGCATTACGGCGCCGGGTCCTCGGGGGGACGGGTGCCGTAGCCGAGGTCGCTGCTCCACCCGACCTGGCCGACGAAGTCGGCGTCGCCGCTCGCCGCCGTCGCCCGCACCCAGCCGCTGGTGTGGGCGTCCTCACCCTCGCGCCAGTCCTCCCACGGCAGGTGCTGGGGGTGTCCGTCGTCGCCGACGAGCAGCTCGGTCTTGGTGTAGATGGCGTCCTGGCGGTTCGTGAACGAGAACTCGAACAGCTTCGACTCGGTGATCGCCTCGGTCGGGCAGGCCTCGACGCAGAGGTCGCAGTGGATGCAACGGAGGTAGTTGATCTCGTAGACGAAGCCGAAGCGCTCCCCCGGTGAGGTCGGGTCGGCCGGGTCGTTGTCGGCCCCACGCACATAGATGCAGTCAGCCGGGCACACGCCGGCGCACAGCTCGCATCCGATGCACTTCTCCATACCGTCCTCGTAGCGCCCGAGGACGTGGCGACCGTGCAGCCGCTCGGGCTTGGGCGCCTTGTCGTCGTCGCGGGCGTCGGGTGACGCCAGCTCGCCGCGCTCGCGCTCCTCCGGGCCCACCGTCTTGCGGGCGGCCCGGCCGCCCGAGTAGCGCTTGGTGTAGCGCCGGCCGCCGAACAGGCGGTGCTGGCGCAGGGTGACGCCGAATCCTTCGAGGTAGCCCATCAGTACGCCGCTCCTTCGCGTTGCCGGTTGCGGGTGCTGACCCTCGTCGCCCACAGCATCAGCCCGTAGCCGGCGACCAGCGCGGCCAGGGTGGCGGCGACGACGGCGACGATGTTCCAGTCCTCGTCGCGGCCGACCCGGATGGCAGCGAGCAGCAGGAACCAGCCGAGAGCGAGGGGGATCATCACCTTCCAGCCGAGGTCCATCAGCTGGTCGTAGCGCAGCCGCGGCAGCGTCGCCCGCAGCCACACGTAGACGTAGAGGAAGATGAACAGCTTCAGCGTGAACCAGATGGTGCCTTCGAGGCCGTTGGGGATCAGGGGGATGTCGAGCGTCGTGTCGCCGAAGCTGATCGGCTGCGGTCCGCCGAGGAACAGCGTGACGATGATGGCGCTCATCGTGATCGTGTTCATGAACTCGGCCAGGAAGAACAGGGCGAAGCCGAACGCCGAGTACTCGGTGTTGAAGCCGCCGACGAGCTCCTGCTCGGCCTCGACGAGGTCGAACGGCGGCCGGTTCAGCTCGGCCGTGGCGGCAATGAGGAAGATGACGAACGGGACGACGCCGGTGGCGACGAGGTGCCAGTCGGCCAGCGAGTCCTGGACGGCGACGATGCCGGCCGTCGACAGCGTCCCGGCCGACAGCAGCACGGCGCCGAGGCTGAGCCCGAGGGCGGCCTCGTAGCTGACCATCTGGGCGCTCGCCCGCACGGCGCCGAGCAAGGGATACTTCGATCCGCTGGACCAGCCGGCGAGCATGATGCCGTAGACGGCGATCGAGGAGAGGGCGAGCACGAGCAGGATGCCGACGGGCGGGTCGGCCAGCTGTACGCGGGTGACGTGGCCGAACCACTCGACCAGGCCGTCGCGGTCGTCACGGAAGTCGCCGCCGAGCGGGATCACGGCCCACACCAAGAAGGCGGGCACGAAGGCGAGGAACGGCGCCAGGCGGTAGATCCAGCGGTCGGCGCGGTCGGGCATGAAGTCTTCCTTGAAGAGCAGCTTCATGCCGTCGGCCAGGGTCTGGAGGAGCCCGAACGGTCCAGCTTTGTTGGGTCCGATGCGGTTCTGCATCCCGGCGATGACCTTGCGCTCGAACCAGACCATGAACATCGTGCCGACGAGGCCGACCGTGAAGATGACGAGGATCTTGACGACGACGAGGATGATCGGCATCCAGCGCAACTCGCCGAACAGCAGCGGGTCGATGCCGATCACGAGCTCAGCCTTTCGATGTGGACGTCGTGCACCGGTGCGCTTCCGTCGACGATGTCGTTGACGGAGGATCCGGCGTTGAACGGGATGCGCACCGAGCCGCGGGGCACGGCCGCGTCGGCGGCGATCGGCATCACGACACTGCCGCGCGGGCCTGAGAGCGTCACGTCGGAACCGGCGGCGATGCCCAGCCCGTCGAGGTCGAGCGGATGGATCGTGGCGGCGACGTCGCCGACCAACGGCGCCAGCGACGGCGACTTGGCCGTGCCGACGGCCCGGTCGTAGAGCCGGCGGCTGACGACGAGGCGATAGTCGTAGCGGTTGCGCTCGGATGCCGCCGGGCGATCGGCGCCGAACGCGCCCCCGTCGCCGGTGGCAACGGCCAGCACGTCGGCACCGGCGGCCAGCGCCGCCCGTGTGGCCCCCGCGTAGGCGGGCACGTTGGCGGCGATGGCGTCGGTGATGGCCTCCAGCGATGCCAGTTCGGCGGCGAGATCCTCGAGCCCCAGTCGGTCGGCCAGCTCGGCGGCGATCATCCAATCGGGCCGGCTGGTGCCGGCCGGCGTGACCTTCTGGCCGAGGGTCGTGACGCGCCCTTCGAGGTTGGTGGTCGTTCCGCCCTGTTCGGCGTAGGCGGCCGCGGCGAGGACGACATCGGCCTGCGACGACGAGTCGGTGAGGAACGTGTCGATGGCGATCACGCGGCGGGCGCCGGCGAGGGCGCGGCGGGCGAGATCGGTGTCGGGGCAGTCGGCGATCGGGTCGACGCCGAGCAGCACGAGCAGGTCGATGCGCCCTGCGGCCGCCGCCGCCAGGATCCCCAGCCCGTCCTGGTCGCCCTCGGCCACCGGGCGCAGGCCGAGCTGCAGGGCGCCGACGACGTTGCCGCGCCGCAGCGCCGGCAGAACCTTGGCCCCAGGGGCCGCATCGAGCACGGCCCGGATCATCGCCGCCGCCGACGACTCGGATTCGGCGAGGTTGCTCCGCCCGGCGACGACCACGACGGGCCCGGTGCCGAGCTGCTCGGCCACGTCGACCGCGCTGAGTGCGGCCGTCACGGCGGCGACGTCGCCGGACTCCACGCGCACCGAGCGCCAGGCATGACGGGTGAGGCCGGTGTCAGCCACGGCCAGCTCGACCAGCTTCGTCGTGTTGTTGGTGGCGGCGTGGCGCAACCGGAGGTAGAGGACCGGCAGCTCCTCTTTCAGGTCGGGGCCGACGAGGACGACCGTCGCCGCCGCCGCCGCTTCGTCGATCGTCGCCCGCGGCAGGTCGACCACGGCGGCCGGCAGCCCGTCGCCGAGCTGGGCGTCGCGGTGGGTGACGCCGAGGGCGGCGGCCAGCTGAGCCCAGGCGTAGGCGCTCTCGTTGGAACCGCGGGCGCCACCGAGCACGGCGACGCCGTCACCGCCGCCAGCATCGAGGGCATCGTCGAAGAGTTGGGTTGCCGCCTCCATCGCCGTGTTCCACGACGTCGCATCGAGTCCGCCCTCGCCCCGCACGAGCGGCTCGGCGAGGCGGTCCGGGGAGCCGACGGCCTCGAAGTTGAAGCGGCCGCGATCGCACAGCCAGCCCCAGTTGACGGCGTCGACGTCGACGCCTTGGTAGCGCAGCAACTCGTCGCGGCTCGCCTGGACGAGGGTGCGGCAGCCGACCGAACAGGTCGTGCAGGTCGACTCGATCTGGGTGAGGTCCCAGGGCCGCGCCTTGAAGCGGTACGGCTCGGCCGTCAGCGCCCCGACCGGGCAGATCTGCACGGTGTTGCCGGAGAAGTACGACGAGAACGGCTCACCAGGGAACGTCATCACCTGCGTCTCGTTGCCCCGCTGGATGAAGTGGATCAGCGGGTCGCCGGCCACCTCGTCGGCGAAGCGGGTGCAGCGGTCGCAGAGGATGCAGCGCTCGCGGTCGAGGTTGACGAGAGCGCTGATCGGGATCGGCTTCTCGAAGTGGCGCTTCTCCTCGACGAAGCGGCTCTCGCCGGGGCCGTGGGAGTAGGCCTGGTCCTGCAGCGGGCACTCGCCGCCCTTGTCGCACACCGGGCAGTCGAGCGGGTGGTTGGCGAGAAGCATCTCGAGCACGCCCTCCTGCATCCGCTTGGTCGTGTCCGATGCGGTGTCGACCTTCATGTCCGGTGCCACCGTGACCATGCACGAGACCGTGATCTGCGGGCCCCGGCCACTGTCGACCTCGACCAGGCACATGCGGCACATGCCCACGGACGACATCCGTTCGTGCCAGCAGAAGCGGGGGATGTAGGTGCCGGCCCGCTCGACGGCGGCGATCACCAGCTCACCCTTGCGGGCGCTGAACGAGCGGCCGTCGATCGTGATCGGCACGGCGTCCGGGTCGGGCGCCGGCTCGGCCACGCCGGCCTCCTTGGCCTCGTCGGTCGCGGGGTCGGTCGTCGCCGCCTCGACCGCCTCCTTGGGCTGGTTGGCCTCGGCCGGCTTCGGAGTGTCGGTCATGATCCGCCTCCGGCGACTGCGGCGGCGACGACCGGGATCCTTGTGCGTGGCCTGATCTTCGCTTCGAACTCGTCGCGGAACAGCGTCAATGCCGAGTGGATCGGCGCGTAGGCCGAGGGCCCGACGAAGCAGATCGTCGTCATCTTGTAGGGGAACGGCACGGCCTCCAGCCCGAGGCGCTCACTCGCCGCGTGAGGGAAGGCGCCGGGGCAGATCGACTCGCCCACCTCGAGCAACAGGTCGAGGTCCTCCGGCGCGCCGTGACCGTCGATGACCCGCTCGAGGATGCGGGCCAGCCACGTGCCGCCCTCGCGGCACGGCGTGCACTTGCCGCACGACTCGTGGGCGTAGAAGCGGGCCAACGTCAGCGCGGCGTAGGGGATGTCGGTCTGGTCGTCCATCACCATGATCGCCCCGGACCCGAGCATCGAGCCGGCGGCGCCGACGAGCTTGCCCTCGAACGGCAGGTCGAGCTGATCCGGCAGGAACCACGGGGCCGAGCCGCCGCCGGGCACGAACGCCTTCAGCTCACTCCCGTCCCGGATGCCCTGACTGAACTCGTCGCCATAGATGAGGTCGCGGAACGTCGTCGTGCCGTTGACGATCTCGAACACGCCCGGCCGGCGGACGTGACCGGACACGGCGACCATCCGCGTGCCGGGCGACGTCTCCGTGCCGATCGCCGTGTAGGCGGCCGGACCCTTGCGGGCCAGCCACGGCAGGTTGCACAGCGTCTCGACGTTGTTGACGATCGTCGGCTTGCCGTACAGGCCGATGGCGGCCGGGAAGAACGGCGGCTTCAGGCGGGGCATGCCGCGGTTGCCCTCAAGGCTCTCGATCAGCGCGGTCTCCTCGCCGACGACGTAGGCACCCGCCCCCCACTGCAACACGATGTCGACGGAGAAGTCGGTACCGAGGATGTTCTTGCCGACGTAGCCGGCGGCGTAGGCCTCGTTGAGGGCGACGGCGATGCGCTCCTGGGCGAGGGCCATCTCACCGCGCACGTAGAGGAAGCACTGCGACAGTCCGGCGGCGTAGCAAGCGATCAGGCAGCCCTCGATCAGCTGGTGGGGATCGAGCTCCATCAGGAGGCGGTCCTTGTAGGTGCCGGGCTCGCTCTCGTCGCCGTTGACGACGAGGTAGCGCGGCCACACCCCCTGGGGCGTGAGCCCCCACTTGACGCCGGCCGGGAAGCCGGCCCCGCCGCGCCCGAGCACCGTCGCCGACTTGACGTCGTCGTGGATCTGCTGCGGTGTCTTGGCCAACGCCGCTCGCAGGCCCTCGTAGCCCTCGGTCGCCAGGAAGCGCTCGAGCGTGTAGGCGTCCTCGTACTGGAAGCGGGCGGTCACGATCTCGGGACGGTCGCCGGCGATGAAGCCGGCGGCATGGGCGATCGGCGTACCGACGCTCATGCCGTTGCCTCGGCCGGTGGCGGCGCCGGCGGCACCCACGCCGGCGGCGTGGTCACCGTCTCGGGGGCGACGGCACCGACCGCCCGGTCGGCCGGGATGTGCTGGCGCGTACGCTGGAGGGTCCCGTGGGGCGGGATCTCGCCGTCGAGGTGGCCGGCCTGGAGGTCGTCGATCAGCGCGTCGAGCGCGTCCGGTGTGACCCGGTAGCGGAAGCGATAGTTGACCTGCAGGCAGGGGGCCTCGGTGCACGCCGCCTGGCACTCGGCGTGGGCGACGGTGAACAGGCCGTCGGCGGTCGTGCCCCCGGCGGTGACCCCGAGGCGCTGCTCGGCGTGGTGGATCAGCTCGTCGGCGCCCATCAGCGCGCACGACATCGTCTGGCAGATGTTGATGAGGTACTTGCCGACCGGCTCGAACTTGAACATCTCGTAGAACGTGGCCGTCCCGAGGACCTCGGCCGGCGTGACGCCGACGAGCTCGGCGATGTGGGTCATCGCCTCGGTGGTGACGTAGCCGTCCTGTTCCTGGGCCAGGTGGAGCAGCGGGATCAGCGCCGACTTCGGTTTCGGGTACCGCCCGATCATCTCCCGCGCCAACGACACGTTCGCATCGGTCAATCGGGCCATGGGCGCCGCTCCTACCTGTCCACGTCGCCGAGGACGGGGTCGACGGAGGAGATGACGGCGACGGCGTCGGCGACGAGGGCGCCGCGCATCATGTGCGGGAGGCACTGGATGTTGACGAACGACGGCGCCCGCATGTGCAGGCGGTACGGCTTGGGCCCACCGTCGCTGGCGATGTAGCAGCCGAGCTCGCCGCGCGGACTCTCGATGGCCACGTAGACCTCGCCCGCCGGCACCTTGAAGCCTTCGGTGAACAGCTTGAAGTGGTGGATCAATGCCTCCATCGACTCGTCGATCCGGGCTCGCGGCGGTGGCGTCACCTTCTTGTCCTGGATGCGATAGTCGCCGCCGGGCATCTTGTCGAGCACCTGGCGGACGATGCGCATCGACTCGCGCACCTCGTTGAGACGGATGGCGTAGCGGTCGAAGGCATCGCCGTACGAGCCGACGATCACGTCGAACTCGAGCTCGGGATAGCGCAGGTACGGCATCCCTCGGCGGATGTCCCATTCGACGCCGGTCGAGCGCAGCACCGGCCCGGTGGCGCCGAGGGCGACGGCCTCGGTCGGCGTGATCACCCCGACGCCCTGCAGGCGCTCGCGCCAGATCGGCTGGCCCGTCATCAACGTGTCGTACTCGTCGAGACGCTCCGGCAGCAGGTCGAGCAGGGCCAGGACGTCGTCGCGCCAGCCGGGCGGCAGGTCGGCGGCAACGCCACCGGGGCGGACGTAGTTGTGGTTCATCCGCAGGCCGGTCACCTTCTGGAAGAACCGCAGGACCTCCTCCCGCTCGCGCCAGCCGTAGATCATCATCGACACGGCCCCGAGGTCCATGCCGTTGGTGGCGAGGAACAGCAGGTGGCTGGACATCCGGTTGAGCTCGGAGAAGAGGATGCGGATCCACGTCGCCCGCTCGGGGATGTCGCCGTCGATGCCGAGCAGCGACTCGGTGGCCATCGAAAAGGCCAGTTCGTTGAAGAACGGGCTGAGGTAGTCCATGCGGGTCACGTTGGTGCCGCCCTGGAGATAGGTCAGCTGCTCACCCGTCTTCTCCATGCCCGTGTGCAGGTAGCCGATGATCGGCTTGCAGCGCAGCACCGTCTCGCCCTGCAGCTCCAGCATCAGCCGCAGCACGCCGTGGGTGCTCGGGTGCTGGGGGCCCATGTTGATGACCATCGTCTGGTCCTCGTCCGGATCCTCGGGCAGGTCGCCGAGCTGGGCCGCCTCGGCCTCGCTGAGGCGCAGCACGGCCCCGACCTCACGCAGCAGTTCGGCGGCGCCGACCTCCGAGCGCGGCTTCATCTCCTGCCCGCCCTCGGCCGTCTGGAGCACCATCTCACTCATCGGTGCACCATCGAGCCGTGAGCCTCACCGTTGACGTCGGGCGGTGCACCAATGACCGCCTCGCCGCGAGGCGGCGAGGCACCGTGACGATGACTCGCTCGCTGACGCTCGCTCATGTCGGGGCACCCTTGAACTGCACGGGGATCATCCCGACGGCGTAGTCCTTGCGCAGCGGATGCCCCTCCCAGTCCTCGGGCATGAGGATGCGGGTCATGTCGGGATGGTCGGTGAACGTGATCCCGAACAGGTCGTAGACCTCGCGCTCCATCGCCTCGGTGCCGGGGTGGACGTCGAACAGCGTCGGCAACGTGGCGTCGTCGTCGGGCACCTGCACGCGCACCCGCGCCCGCCGGGCGGCGGCCATGTTCAGGAAGTTGACGACGACCTCAAAGCGCGCCGCCTCGACGCCCCCGGGAACGATCCGGCCGGGATGGGCGAGGTAGTCGACCGCGGTGAGATCGACGCACATCGTGTAGCCGTCATCGGTCAACGCCTTGACGACATCGACGTAGCCGTCGCGGGTCGCGTAGAGCACCGTCTGGCCGCGGACTTCTTCGACGAGGGCGCCGTAACGCTCCTCGAGGTCGGTGGGCGCGGCCGCTTCGGGGCGGTCGTCTCCGGTGGTCTCGGGGGCGTCCGCCATCAGCGGCTCCCGAGCAAGACGGGGGTGGGTCGACCCGATGACGGGATCTCCGTCACACGCAGGCTGGCGCCGGCCCCGGTCTCGACCCGACGGCGCAGCAGGTGGCCGTCCTCGATCGACTGGTGCAGCGTCTCGATGGCGTGCAGCAGGGTCTCGGGCGTCGGCGGGCAGCCGGGGGCGTAGACGTCCACCGGCACGACCTGGTCGACGCCCTGCACGATGGCGTAGTTGTTGAACATGCCGCCGGTCGAAGCGCACACGCCCATCGAGATGACCCACTTGGGCTCCATCATCTGGTCGTACACCTGGCGCAGCACGGGGGCCATCTTCTGGCTGACGCGACCGGCGACGATCATGATGTCGGCCTGGCGCGGCGACGCCCGGAAGACCTCCATGCCGAAGCGCGACAGGTCGTAGTGGGCCCCGCCGGTCGCCATCATCTCGATGGCGCAGCAGGCCAGCCCGAAGTTCGCCGGCCACGAGCTGCGCGACCGGGCCCAGTTGATCAGCGTCTCGACCTTGCCGGTGATGATGTTGTGCGACAGGCCGCCCAACCCGTCGTCGAGCACGTCGTTGACGAGGCCCATGACGTCAGGCCGCCTCGCCGCGTCCGTCGGTACCGACGCGACGGATCGTCGTCGTGGTGGTGCGCTCGGGCGTGACCATCGCCGCGTCCTCGCGCAGGTCGCGAGCCCGCTGGAGGGGACCCCAGTCGAGTCCACCGCGCGCCACCTCGTAGACGAACGTCAGGAAGAAGAGCACCGAGAAGATGACGATCGCCCAGAACCCGTACGTGCCGAGCGTCCCTCGCGAGACCGCGTAGGGGTACACGAAGACGATCTCGATGTCGAACATGATGAACAACATCGCCACGATGTAGAAGCTGACTCCGAAGCGTTCGGGCGGCTCTCGGCTCGGCACGATGCCGCACTCGTAGGGCGCCTCCTTGGCCGCCGACGGCCGGCGCGGCGCCAGCAGGTGGGAGGCGGCGAGGCTGAGCGCCCCGAACACGACGGCCAGCACGGCCAACACGACGACGGGCAGGTACTGGCTCATGGCAGGTGAGTCTCAGCCGACCGGGACCGGCGTGGTCTCGAGGTTGGCCCGCACGAAGCGGTCACGGCGGTGGAGCAACCAGCAGAGCGTGAAGAAGATCAGTCCGGCCCCCACGCTCAGCACCGCCGCCGGCTGGCGGCGGGCACCGAGATCGCGGACCATGTAGACGTACTGGTGCTGGCGGGTCTCGTCGATCACGGCCGCCGCCGGGGCGCGACCGGCCTCGGCGCGCGTCGGTTCGAGCGGCGCCACCTCGACGACGGCGAAGTGCGGCTTGTGGAAGAAGGCGAGGAAGTCGAGCGACTCGTTGATCTTCGGGTAGCGCTCGCCGCCGACGTCGAACACGTTGATGACCTGGAACTCGCCGGCCGAGAACGTGCCCGTCTCCTCCAGCAGCACGCCGGCCTCGGAGCCCGCCTGACCGAAGCTCGGGTCGGCTTCCTCCAGCAGCTCCCACCCCTCGCTGCGGAACTGCTCGGCGACGAGTTCGGCCTGCTCGGTGAACGTGGCATCGTCGGGGATGTCGACGGCCGCATCGAGCACCTCGGCCTGGGCCAGTGCCGTCGGATCCTGGATCACGGTCTGGCCGGGCACGGCCTGCCACGACGGCTCCGGGCCGCGCAATCCGATGCCGTAGATCAGCCAGATGATGCCCATCAGGAACATCCACCCGGCCAGGCCGGTCAGGGCGACGAGGAAGCCGAGCCGGGCGCCGATGTTCGTCGCCATGACCAGGTAGAGGGAGCCGCAGAGCGTGAGCACGGCGATGATCACCGTGAGCAGACCGCGGATCTCCGGCTCCCAGCCGATGGCCAGGGTGCTGGCCAGCAACGACGTCACTTTACAGACTCCGCACGTAGTCGACGATGGCGTCGATCTGCTCGTCGGTCAGGAGGGCACCGAACGCCGGCATCCGGCCGCTGCCCTGGCCCTGTTCGCCGTAGCCCTCGCCGTCGACCGAGCCGGTGGCGATGAACTCGGCCATGTCGGCGTCGTTCGGGAAGTGGGCCGTGGTGGCGCCGCCGGTGAGGTTCCAGCCGAGCGCGCCCTGGCCCGACACGCCCGGGTCGCCGTAGCTCCACCCCTCGGTGTGGCAGCGCGCGCAGCTGTAGGCGCCGCTGGCCATCGGGTTGTTGAACAGCGCTTCACCGATGCTGGCGTAGGTGCCGTCGTCGACGAGCGCCTGGGCCGTGGCCTGGATCTCGGCCTGGTCCTCGGCCGGGAGGTGACCGGACTCGCACAGCGGGTCCTCACCCTCCTCCTCGGCGCAGTCCTCGCGGGGGATCTGGATCGAGCGGATGTAGGCGACGAGCGTCTGGACCTGCTGGCGGTTGAGCGGGCCGCCGCCGTCCAGTCCCCAGGGCGACATCGGCGAGCCCGGCCGGCCGTAGTTGATGATGTAGGTCAGCTCCTCGTCGCTGAAGCGGGCGGCTGCGGTGTTGAGAGCCGGAGCCACCCAGTTCGTCAGCTCGACCTCATCGGTGACTGGGTCGGTCACCGCGAAGGCGGCCGAGCCACCGGCGGCGTTCATGCCGCCGTGGCAGCCGGCGCAGTTGAACCCGCCGTCAGCAGTGGGGGCGAACAGGCGCGAGCCCCACGTGACCATCCGGTTGGCCGTGCCCTCGGTGGCCCCGGCCTGGCGGGCCGGCTCGAGCACCCAGTAGAGGGGCAGGGCGATGACGGTGACGGCGAGCAGCACGACGGCGAAGAACTGCACCATCGTCAGGTGCCGGCCCTCGAGCACCTCGTCGTCGTGGTACGGCTTGCGGTTGGCGGCCAGCTCGATCTCGGAGCCGAGCTCGGCGCGGGCCGAGCCGATGTTCAAGACGGCGTAGAGCACCCACCCGAGGAGGATGACGAGCCCGATGATCCACGCGATCGACGTCGTCGTCAGCGCGAGCATCAGTGTTCGCCACCGCCGGTGATGCAGTGGGGGCCCTCGGCCTCCTGGCCGGTGGTGTTCGTCCCGATCGGCGGGCCGTCGATGACCGTGCCGGTGTCGACGGTGACATCACCGTTGCCACCGACGGTCACCGGGAAGCGGTCCATGCCGCGCGGCGCCGGCCCGGCCTTCTTCTCGCCGACCTGGTTGTACTGCGACCCGTGACAGGGGCACTCGAACCACTGGCTGGTGGCGCACTCGGGGACGCGGCAGCCGAGGTGCGGGCACTTCTGATACAGGGCGACGATTCCCTGGCCCATGCCGTCGACCTCGGGCTGGCTGTAGACGGCGCGGGCCTTGGGCAGGGCGTCGGCCGGGTACTCGGTGATCCACGTCCGGGCGCTGGAGGCGTAGAAGAAGCCGTTGCCGGTGCGGATCGTGTCGAGGATGTCGCTGAGCTTGCCGACGACGACGGGCTGGCCGAAGCCGCCCTTGGCCGTCGGCCACAGGAAGCCGACGAAGCTGGCCGCGGCGAAGGCGCCGAGGCCGGCGCTCATCAGCGACACCGACGCCCGGTTGAAGAACATCCGCCGGCTGACGCCGAGCGCCTCGGGATCCGGTGGGACCCAGGGCATCGGGGCCCGCTCGGGGGCCGGCTCGACGTCGGTGCCGCGGCGGGCGAGCACGCCGGCGGCCTCGACCTGGCGGGCGGTCGGGGCGTCCTCGACGATGGCGGCGACGTCCCGGCGCTCGCGGGCGGCCTCGTCCCGGCGGCGGGTCTCGCCGGACAGCGCGCCGGCGCCGCGCACGTCGGTGCGTCGGGCGAGCGTGACGAAGCTCACGGCGGCGAGCACCACGACGGCGACGATGGCGATGGTGATGATGGCGGCAGCAGACATCAGAAGTCCTCAGCTCACAGCTCGAAGAAGAGGCCCTCGGTCCAGGGCATCACGAAGTTGAAGCCCGGTCCTCGGAAGAACGAGCCGATGATCACGAGGACGGCCCAGAACATGAGGTGGACGGTCATCAGGGCGGCGGCGAACTTGCGGTCCTCGGGCTTGTTCGACGGGTTCTTGTCGATGAACGGGGCGAAGATCAGGACGATCAGGCCGACGCCGGGGATCGTCACGCCGGCGATCATCGGGTGGAACATCGTCAGCAGTTCCTGCAGGCCGAGGAAGTACCACGGCGCCTTCGACGGGTTCGGCGTCTGGTTGAAGTTCGCCTCCTGCAGCAGCGGGGCGTTGACGAAGATCGAGAAGACGAACGTGAAGGCGAGGCAGGCCAGCGAGGCGACGAACTCGGCGACGAGCAGATGCGGCCACGTGTGGACCTTGTCGACCGGAGACGCCTTGACGTCCTGGATCGAGCCGCTCTTGACGACGGTCAGGAGGCGCTGGGTGTGTCCCCCGGGGCCGGCGCCCACGGGGACGGGCGCGGCCCCGCCGGCGGCGGGCACGGTGACGAGCCCGGCCGGGCGTTCGGCGACGGCGACACCACCGCCGGTGGGCTCGGCCGCCGGGGCGTCGCCGCCGGCCTGGTTGGCCTTGGCGGCCCGGGAGCGCTCGAGCAGGTGGGCCGGGATGCGCGGGTCGGCGGCCGGCTCGCTCGCCGCCGGCGCGTCGGTGCTGGCCGCCGAGGTCTCGGTCGCCGGCGCCGCGTCGGCCGGCGCCGCGGTCGACCCTGCGTTCTCCCGGGCCGCGGCCGCCCGCTTGAGCAGGTGTTCGGGGATCTCCGTCATACGAACTCCTCCGTCACAGCGGACCGGAGATTCCTCCGTCCTTGCGGACTCGCCAGAAGTGGATGGCCATGAAGATCACGATGATGAACGGGAAGAACAGCACGTGCAGCACGTACCAGCGCAACAGCGTCTCCGGCCCGATCTCGGCCCCGCCGAGCAACACGAAGCGCACCTCGCTGCCGATGACCGGGCTGTAGCCCATCATGTTCGTGCCCACGGTCACGGCCCAGAGCGCGAGCTGATCCCACGGCAGCAGGTAGCCGGTGAACGACAGCAGCAGGGTGAGGGTCAGGAGGATGATCCCGATGACCCAGTTGAACTCCCGCGGCGGCTTGTAGGCGCCGTGGTAGAAGACGCGGGCCATGTGCAAGAACACGGTCAGCACCATCAGGTGGGCTCCCCAGCGATGCATGTTCCGGACCAAGAGGCCGAACGTCACCGACGTGTGCAGGTTCGAGATGTCGTTCCACGCCGCCGTGGCCTCGGGGCGGTAGAAGAACATCAAGAAGATGCCGGTGACCGTCAGCAGAATGAAGAGGAAGAAGCTGAGCCCGCCGAGGCACAGCGTGTAGCTGACCTTGACGGCGTGGCGCTTCACCTTGACCGGGTGCAGGTGGTACAGCACCGAGTTCATGATCAC
>Ga0136617_10001048_pt1 | contig 24242 bp, 18 predicted proteins | sample AntDrymUQ3222106_2_FD_129672 | JGI IMG/M metagenome (GOLD analysis project Ga0136617, IMG submission 129672) | Polar desert sand microbial communities from Dry Valleys, Antarctica - metaG UQ322 (21.06) | ecosystem: Environmental > Terrestrial > Soil > Desert | place: Antarctica: Dry Valley...
CGCACTGGTACTCGTAAAGGGGCATGGTGCAAACGCCAGAATAGCACGCGGGTTCGAGCTACCAGCTATCAGCTGACAGCTGACAGCTGAGAGCTATTCCAGTGCCGCTCCGTTCTGTTCCCCCAGCATCAGGGCCCTGTGTAACCAGATGGGGACGGTGCCGTTGGCCAGCAGCGCGTCATGGAAGCCCCTCAAAGAGTACCGTGCGCCCATCTTCGCCTTGTAGTCCTCGCGCAGCTTCAGGATCATCAGCTTCCCGGCGGTATAGAGGATGTAGGACGGATCGAACGTGCCGCGCTCCGCCTCGCGCCGGGCACTCCCCTCTTCGAGATACGCCTCGTCGCGGAAGAACCGCACGCCCTGCTCGACTGACAGGTCCTCGCAATGGAGCCGGATCCCGACAATGAAGCGGCAGACGCGGATGAGCGCTTCCGCGAGCTGCCCCAGGCGGACACCGGGCTCGCTGCGCCTGAATCCCTCGTCCAGCATCATCTGCTCGCAGTAATGCGCCCATCCCTCGACGAGCGCGATCGACGAAAACAGGATCGACTTGCGCAGCTTCGAGTCGACCTGCCGGAGGTGCTGGTAGTGCAGGAAGTGCCCGGGGAACACCTCGTGGATCGAGATCGACCAGAGCGCCCCGTAGTTGAAGTCGCGCAGGTGCTCAGTCTGCCGGTCCGCGGGCCACGCTGGATCGACGTCGGTGATGTAGTAGGTAGCGCGCAACGGGCGCGCTTCGAACGGTCCGGGCGTCCACATGCTGGCAAACGTCCAGCGGTAGAAGCGAGGCGTCGGCGCGACATCCACCGGCGCGCCCGGCGGGATCGAGACAATGCTCTCTCGCTTGATGAAGTCGACCAGCTCGCCGAGCTGCTGCTGCGCCGTCTGTACGAGTTGTCCGGCCGGCGGATGGTCGGCCTTGGCCCGTTCCCACGCGGCCCGCGGGTCGCCGCCATTGAGCCGTCCCGCCACACGTCGAAACTCCTCCTGCACCAGCCGCAGTTCGCGCGTCGCGATGGCGAGAAGCGCGTCGGCATTGAGCGACAGGCCTTCGCTCGTGCGCAGCTTCTCCTCGAAACGTTCACGCCCCAGCCTGAAGGACCCCTTGCTCCTGGGGGCGAGATCGGTTTCGAGATGCTCGGCAAAGGCGCCCAGTGAGGCGCTGGCTTCGGTCGAGGCGTCCGCAAGATCTCCGAGGATGTGCAGGTCGTCGAGTTTTGAGAACGCCCGCGGCAGGTCCTCGTCGATGAATCGCTGCGTGCCGCGCATGCTCTCGAGGCCGACCTTGACGTAAATGCCGGGGGCGTCGCGGATGTTCTCCCGCGCCGCCTGAATCAGGCGCGGCACCTGGCGGAGCTTTGACACCACCCGCCGGGCGCGCTCGGAGAGCGGCGCGTAATCGAAGAGCGCCTGGCTCGCAAGGCTCGTCGCGATGATGTCGGAGTAGAACTTCGGATTCCGCTCCCACGACCGCGTCTGTTCGAGGTCGAAGAGGCGCGAGCGGATATTGCTCTCGAGGGCAGGGCGCTCGAGCCGCTCGATGTCGGTCAATCGCGCCGGGTCGATCGCGGCGAGCCTGCGCGCAAACCCACCGAGATCCCGTACCTGGCCGTCGATGGCCCGCCGGCTGAGATCCTCGAGGAGGTCGTCGTGGACGTGGACGCCGTCGAAAGTCGCGTCGGTCGGATGCACTTCGCGCAGGTACGCGAGGTATTCGTCGACAAAATGGGGAAGGGGTTCAGCTGAATACATGCGCTACAATTCGGCCCGGCTCACATGCCCGGGACCCTCTATGTGGTCGCCACTCCTATCGGCAACCTGGAGGATGTCACGCTCCGAGCGCTCCGGGTGCTCCGCGAAGTCGCGGTGGTGGCGGCGGAAGACACCCGCCGCACTGCTCGACTCCTCCAACACTACTCCATCTCCACGCCGACCACGAGCCTGCACGAACACAATGAGCAGGCGCGCACGCCCGGGCTGATCGAACGGCTACGTGCCGGCGAGTCTATCGCGCTGGTGTCGGACGCCGGAACCCCCGTCATCTCGGACCCCGGCACGCGCCTTATAGCCGAGGCACACAAGCAGTCGATCCGGGTAGAGCCGATTCCGGGTCCATCGGCGGTGATGGCGGCGCTGTCTGCCGCCGGAATAGGGGGGGACGGCTTCGTATTCGCTGGATTCCCACCATCTCGGTCAAAAGCCAGAAAATTATGGCTTGGAGCGCTTGCGAAAGAGACGCGACCGGTCGTCCTCTTCGAAGCACCACACCGGATTCTCGATACTATGGCAGATCTCGCGGCCATCCTGGGGGATAGGAAAGTTGCCATAGGTCGAGAAATTACTAAAAAACACGAGACATTGGCCGTTCGACCAATCAATGAATGGATCGCGGCGCCTCCCGTGGACCGCGGAGAGTTCACGCTGGTCATAGAGGTCCAAGACCCTGAGGCAGACAAGCCAGTAGTTGCACGGCTGGACTCGGACATCGCCGCAGAATTTGTGCAATTGACCGAAACGGACGGTCTCGAACGCCGCGTCGCGATCCGTGAGCTGGCCTCGCGCCACGGTTCGAGCAACCGGGACGTTTTTAACGCCCTAGAACGTCACAAAAAAATTGGTCAATAGCCAGAATTGATGTCATTAGGGCGTCGCGCACCGCTTCCCCTTGACCCTTTCGCCGCCGATTTGCTACTTTTGCCGCCGAGTCAGGCTCGCAGGAGGCGGTAATAGATTGGCAAAACAGCGCCGGGGAGCATCCCGGACGGTCAAGACCAAAAAAAATGGGCGCAAAACCGCGCCTGCCCGCCGGTCGCCGGTGCGACCGTCTGCGGCCAGGGCCTCCGCTAAACGCCCCATTTCGAACAAACGCCCGATTGCAAAGCCACGCCCGGCGAAAGCCGCCGCGACGGAAGTCGTGCTGCCGCCTCCTCCGGTTCCCCCGCGCAAACCGGGGTTCTATGAGGCGGTCGCGATTTACGAGCGGGGGGTCCAAGGCCTGCAGCGCCACGACTTCGTCGGGGCCGCGGAGCTCTTCCGAACCGTGATCGACAAATATCCCGAAGAGCGGGAGTTGCTGGAGCGCGCCCGGCTCTATCTGCGGGTCTGCGAGCGGGAGACGGCCCGCAACAGCCCGCCGCCTGAGACTCCGGCGGAGCAGGTGTACGCCGCGACCGTCGCCCTGAACGCCGGCGACCACGCGACCGCGCTTCATCACCTGCAGCAAGCGCTCCAGGGTGACCCCGAGAACGACCACGCGCACTACATGATGTCGACGGCCCTCAGCCTTCGCGGACGCCGCGACGAAGCGCTCGACCATCTGCAGCGGGCCATCGAGCTGAACCCCGAGAACCGGGCGCAGGCGCGGCAGGATCCGGACCTCGACAACATCCGCGATCTGGACGGCTTTCGGGGCGTCATCGACGCAGCGCCCTCGTCCGGCCGCCGGCGCGTCCGGCGTCGCTAGCGCACCACCGGCGCCCCATTCCCGTCAGGGCGGCTATAGACTGTTCGTATGAGGGACCTTCACGTGGTCGTCCTGGCTGCCGGCAAAGGCACCAGGATGAAATCCGCGGTGCCGAAACTGCTCCACCAGGCCCACGGATTGCCCCTCATCGAACACGTGATCCGCACGGCGTCGGCGCTCCAGCCTGCTTCCATCATTGTTGTCGTCGGTCATCAGGCGGAGCTGCTCAGGGCCGGAACGCCCGCGCACGACCGGATGGCGTTCGCCGTCCAGGAGCTACAGCTCGGCACAGGCCACGCCCTGCTCCAGGCAGAACCGTTGCTGCGAGGGGCCCGCGGCACGCTGGTGCTGCTGTCGGGCGACGTTCCCCTGCTGCGGGCGGAGACGGTTCGCAGCCTCGTCGCACGGCACGAGGAGCGCGGCGCGGCGGCGACGGTCGTGACGGCTGCTCTCGAGGATCCGGCGGGTTACGGTCGCATCGTCCGGGACGGCGATCAACTGGCCGCCATCGTCGAAGACAAGGATGCGACGCCGGAGCAACGCGGGATTCGCGAAATCAACAGCGGCATCTACGCGCTGGCTCTGGAGCCACTCTTCGATGCGCTTCGGAATCTCGGGACCGGCAACGCGCAGCGCGAGTATTACCTGACCGATCTCATCGACGTTTACCGAAGGCGCGGACTGATCGTGGACGCAATGATCGTGGCTGATCCGCGAGAGGTGCTCGGGGTCAACAGCCGCAGGGAGCTCGCCGACGTGACGGCCATTCTCAAATCCGCCAAGAATCAGGCGCTCATGGCCGCCGGTGTGACGCTGGTCGACCCGGCGTCCGCATACATCGGCCCGGATGTCACAGTTGGGCCTGACACGATCGTGCAGCCCGGTGTTCACCTCGAGGGGAAGACGGTCGTCGGGGCGAACTGCGTGATTCACGCGGGTGTCCGGATCGTGGACTCCACGATCGAGGACGGCGTCGTCATCAACAACTTCTGCGTGATCGTGGGGTCTCACGTCAGCGTCGGTGCGCGCATCGGCCCCTTGGCGCACATCCGGCCCGAGTCGCGCGTCGGCGAGAACGCCCACGTCGGCAATTTCGTGGAACTCAAGAAGACGTCGCTCGGGTCCGGATCGAAAGCCAATCACCTGTCGTATCTCGGCGATGCGACCATTGGCTCCCATGTGAACGTGGGCGCCGGGACGATCACGTGCAATTACGATGGTCGCGTCAAGAGTCAGACGATCATCGAGGACGGGGCCTTCATCGGCAGCGACTCGCAACTCATCGCCCCCGTCCGCGTCGGTGCAGGCGCTTATGTCGCGGCTGGTTCGTCCATTACCGAGGACGTCCCCGCCGGCTCACTCGCCGTGGCGCGCAGCCGCCAGGTCACCAAGGACAACTGGGCTTCCAACAAGAAGATCAGGGATAAGGGATAAGGATTAGCGATCCATGTGCGGCATCATCGGTTACATCGGGCACAAACAGGTCCTGCCGGTTCTCATCGAGGGACTTCGGCGGCTGGAATACCGCGGATACGACTCGGCAGGGGTGGCGGTCGTGCGCAACGGGGCGATCGAGCTGCGGCGCAGCGCGGGTAAGCTCTCGAAGCTCGAAGAGGTCATCGCGAGGGATCCGCTCGAAGGGGATTACGGGATCGGGCACACGCGCTGGGCGACGCACGGCCGCCCGACCGAAGAGAACGCGCATCCCCACCGTGACTGCACCGGCCGCATCGTTGTCGTTCACAACGGCATTATCGAGAACTACCTCGAACTGAAGGAGCTGCTTCAGAAAGAAGGTCACAACTTCGTGACCGAGACCGATACGGAGATCGTGGCCCACCTCGTCGAGCGCGAGATGCAGGGCGATGGCCTGGAGAACGCCGTTCGCCGAAGCCTTCTTTACATGCGCGGCCTCTTCGCGCTCGTGCTGATGTCCGCCGACGATCCCGAAAAAATCGTTGCCGTGCGCAACGGTCCGCCGATCGTCGTTGGCCTCGGTGATGGCGAGTTCTTCGTCGCGTCCGACATCCCTGCGATTCTCGCGCACACACGGGACGTCGTCTTCCTCGGTGACGAAGAGATGGCCGTCGTGACCGGCTCCGGCGTGGCATTCACGGATTACTCGGGCCGCGCCGTGTCGAACAAGAGCACGCGCGTGTCGTGGGATCCGGTGATGGCCGAGAAGGCCGGCTACAAGCACTTCATGCTCAAGGAGATCTTCGAGCAGCCGATGGCGATCAAGGAGACCGTCCTTGGCCGTGCATCAGCCGGGTCGGGCAAGGTGTTTCTCAACGAGATCGAGATTCCGGACGAAGTCCTCCGGCAGACCGAGCGGATCGTGATTCTCGCGTGCGGCACCTCGTGGCACGCGGCGCTGGTCGCCAAATTCCTGATCGAATCGATTGCGCGTCTCCCCGTGGAAGTCGATTACGGGTCCGAGTATCGTTACCGCGACCCCATCGTCGGGCCCCATACACTGGCGATCGTCATCACCCAATCGGGTGAAACGGCCGATACGCTCGCGGCGCTACGCGAGGCAAAGAAGAAGGGGGCCGTCAGCATCGCCATCTGCAACGTCGTCGGCAGCATGGCCACGCGCGAGGCGGACGGGACCGTTTACACACACGCCGGACCGGAGATCGGTGTCGCATCGACCAAGGCATTCACCTCGCAGCTCGTCGCCCTGCATCTGCTTGCGCTGTATCTGGCCCAAGTGCGGGGAGCAACGAACGCGGACACGGCCCAACCGCATATCCAGGAACTGACCCGGCTTCCGCTGCTGGTGGAGCAGACGCTCAAATGTGAGCCGCTGACCGAAGAGATCGCGAAGCGTCTGCATCAGCGGAGCGACTTCCTCTACCTGGGCCGGGGCATCAACTATCCCATCGCGCTCGAAGGAGCGTTGAAATTGAAGGAAATCTCGTACATCCACGCCGAGGGGTATCCGGCGGGAGAGATGAAGCACGGCCCCATCGCGCTGATCGATGAGCAGATGCCGGTGGTCGCGATCGTTCCGAACGACCATGTTTTCGAGAAGATGATCGGGAATATCCAGGAGGCGAAGACCCGTGGCGCGTCGGTGATCGCGCTGACGACGGCGGGGCAGAGGGGGATTCAGCAGATCCTGGATCCGAAGCAGGATTTTCTGCTCACCGTGCCGGATTCACACCCGCTGGTTGCCCCGGTGCTGATGGCCGTGCCGCTCCAACTGCTCGCGTACCACATCGCAGTCCGCAGGGGATGCGACGTCGATCAGCCGCGGAACCTGGCGAAGAGCGTGACCGTCGAGTAGAGAGTTTTAGACCCCGTGCCCGTATCCGACTTCGGCCGGGTTCGCATCGATGTCGAGGATGTGCAGGGCAGGGGCGTCTGGCGCCGCGATGCGCCTTATCCGCTGCACGATCGCTGACAGGTCGGCGTCGGTGACGATCTTCTCGCGAACCGCGTGCGCAATCACAGCTTTGTAGACGACGTCGAGCTCGGCGCGATCGAGGGTGACGCCGATCTGCTCGGAGCGCCGCTGCACGGCATGGCGTCCCGAGTGCTTGCCCAGGACGAGGGTTGCCTTCGGCACGCCGACGTCCTGCGGATGCATGATCTCGTAGGTTCGCCGATCCTTGAGCATCCCGTCCTGATGAATGCCTGCCTCATGGGCAAAAGCGTTGCGGCCGACGATCGCCTTGTTCGCCTGCACGCCTTCGCCCGTCACCGCTGTCAGCAGCTGACTCGCCGGATAGAGCCCTTTGGTGTCGATGGCCGTCTCGTACGGTAGGCGGTCGCTTCGCACGCGCGTGGCCATCACGACCTCCTCGAGCGAGGCGTTGCCGGCGCGCTCGCCGATTCCGTTGATCGTGCACTCCACCTGGCGCGCGCCCCCCTCGAGCGCCGCGAGACTGTTGGCGACGGCGAGACCGAGGTCGTCATGGCAATGCGTGCTCCAGACCACCTGGTCGGAGCTCGGCACGCGTTGAATGACGCGGCTGAAGAAATTTTTGATCTCGTCGGGCGTCGAGTACCCGACGGTGTCGGGCAGGTTGATGGTCGTTGCTCCTGCGTGGATCACGGCCTCGACAATTCGCCACAGAAACTCCGGATCGCTCCGCGTGGCATCCTCCGCAGAGAACTGCACGTCGTCGGTGTAACGGCGGGCCAGGCGGACCGCGGCGATCGCCGCATCCATGCATTCCTGCCGCGTGATGCGAAGCTTGCGCTCGAGATGCAGGTCCGAGGTCGCGATGAAGGTGTGAATGCGGCGACGTGGCGCAGGAGCGATCGCCCACGCCGCCCGCTCGATGTCCGCGGAATTGCAGCGCGCCAGCGCCGCAATCACCGGCCCGCGGACGTGAGTGGCGATCATCCGGACGGCCTCCGCATCGGCGTCCGAGGCGATCGGGAAGCCCGCTTCGAGGATATCGACGCCGAGCGCCGCAAGCTTCCGGGCCAGCTGCAGCTTTTCGTCGGTATGCATTGAAAAGCCGGGCGCCTGCTCGCCGTCGCGCAGGGTCGTGTCGAAAATCGTGACGCGGGTGCTGGACATCGGACCTCCGTGCATCCTTTGTAGCGGAGGTCCCACCTGTAGTCAAATTTATAATTGTTGTGTTTACATAATTATTACTTATCATTATGTTCCCCGATGCAGCTGCAGGACCTGAATTCGTTTGTCGCCGTGGCGGAAGAGCGCAGCTTTTCGCGGGCCGCGCGGCGACTGCACCGGACGCAGCCGGCGGTGAGCCAGGCGATCCGCAGGCTGGAGGAGGAGCTTGGCGACCGCCTGTTCGATCGCACCTCGAAGAACGGCGCGTTGACCGATGCCGGGCTCCTGCTGCTGGAGCACGCCGTCCGGCTGTTACGGATGGCGGCGGACGCTGGCGCCGCGGTTCGCGAGCTGCACGAGGTCCGGCGCGGACGCGTGGTCATCGGCGCGAACGAGGCGGCAGTTCACTCCGTCCTGCCGTTCATCCGGGACTTCGCGGCGAGCCATCCGCAGGTGACGGTTGAAGTCCGGCGGGTGCCGTCTCGGAGAATTGCCGCCGAGCTCCACGACCGCGCGCTCGACTTTGGCGTCCTCACGTTCCAACCGGTCGACAAGGGGCTGCAATCGCATCCGCTTGGCGGCGACGAGCTGGTGTTGCTCGCCCCTCCAGGCCACCCGTTCGCGGCGCGCAAGCGGGTAAGCATCGCCGAGGTGGGCCGCCAGGTCGTCATCGCGCACAACGACCCGTCGCCGGCGCGGGAGCGGGTGCTGCGGCTCTACGAACGCAAGCACGCGCCGATCAACATCCAGATTTCACTACCCAGCCTGGATGGCATCAAGCGGGCCGTGGAGATGGGGGTCGGCGTTGCGGTGCTGCCGCGCCGCTGCGCGCTGACGGAGATCGAGCGCGGCGATCTCGTGGCGGTGAAAATCCCGGAACTCTCAGCCCGCCGCACCGTCCGCTTCGTTCATCGCAAGGCCGGCGACCTCTCCCATGCCGCCAGTGCCTTCCTCGATCTGGTGCGCCGGGGTCAGGCGTCGTGAGGAAAAGGGGACAGTCACCTTTTCCCGCGCATTCGACGGAAAAGGTGGCTGGCCCCGTTTCCCTATGCGCGGATGTACGGGAGCCGGGCGGCGACGGCTTCGACCTCTTCGTAGTGGTCGAGCAGCAGCGCGGTCGCGTCCCAGGTGCCCCTCAGGAACGAATCGCGGGCTCCCGCAGGAACAGTGACAGCGACAGTGAGACCGGCGCCCGAGAGCTGGCGCGCCTCGAGATCGAGGTCGAAAACCGACCCGGGGGCCTGCTCGGCGGCCGCTATCAACACTCGGCTCGCGTCGGTACTGACCGAGGCGCACGGCAACCCGAGCGCGACGGAATTGCCGAAAAAAATCTCGGAGAACGACACACCCACAACTGCGCGGATGCCGCGACGACGGATGGCCTGCGGCGCGTGCTCGCGGGAGGATCCGCAACCGAAATTGCTCTCCACGAACAAGATGGCGGCAGCGGCATACTCCCTTCTGGAAAGTGGATGCGCCGCCCCGGCCTGTTGCCGGTCGTCCTCGAACAAGTGATCTTCCAGGCCTTCGAACGAGACGGACCGGAGAAACCGTGCAGGAATAATTCTGTCAGTGTCAATGTTGTCGCCGCGCAGCGGCAGCGCTGAACCCCTGATCGAGGTGATGCGCTCAATCGACAAGAGCGACCTCCCGGACGTCGACGACTTCGCCGGCGACGGCCGCGGCCGCAACCATCGCCGGGCTCATGAGGAGGGTCCTCCCCACAGGACTCCCCTGCCGCCCCTTGAAGTTCCGGTTCGACGACGACGCGCAGATCTCCCGGCCTTCGAGCTTGTCGGTGTTCATTGCGAGGCACATCGAGCATCCGGCGCCACGCCATTCGAATCCCGCGTCAGAGAACACCTGGTCGAGGCCTTCGCGCTCCGCCGCCGCGCGCACCGCCTGCGAGCCCGGGACGACAAGGGCCTTCACGTGACCCGCCACGTGCCTGCCACGGACGACACGCGCCGCCTCACGGAGGTCGGACAGGCGTGCGTTGGTACACGATCCGACGAAAGCCACATCGATTCTCGTGCCGGCGATCGAGTTCCCTTCCTTCAGGCCCATGAATTCCAGTGCCTCTTCGACGGCCGAACGCGCACTGCCCTCGACGTCCGAGACGCCCGGCAGACGTTCGTCGACATACACGGACTGGCCCGGATTGATGCCCCACGTCACCGTCGGACGAATATCACTGCCGCTGATCTCAACGTCGTCGTCGTAGGTCGCACCCGCGTCTGAGGCCAGGCTGAGCCACCATTCTGCGAGGGTATCGAATGCCTCCCCGGCGGGAACGAACCGGCGTCCACGCAGGTAGTCGATCGTCGTCGCGTCCGGATTCACATAGCCGGCCCGCGCCCCTCCTTCGATCGACATGTTGCAGATCGTCATCCGCTCGTCCATCGACATCCGATCGATGACCTCGCCGGCGTACTCATAGGCGTACCCAACGCCGCCATCGACGCCGAGCCGGCGGATGATCTCGAGAATGACGTCCTTGGCATAGACACCGCGCGACAGGGTCCCTGTCACACGGATGCGGCGCACCTTCAATTGGTTCAGCGGGACGCATTGAGACGCCAGCACGTCGCGCACCTGCGACGTGCCGATCCCCAGCGCAATCGCGCCGAATGCGCCGTGTGTGGATGTATGGCTGTCGCCGCACGCGATCGTCATCCCCGGCTGCGTCAGCCCCAGTTCCGGCCCAATCACGTGCACGATCCCCTGCGCTCCTGATGACAGGTCGAACAGCTGAATTCCCGCCTCGCGACAGTTTCGCTCGAGCGCGGACAGCATGTCTTCCGCCATCACGTCGAAGAACGGACGACGCTGGTCGCGCGTCGGCACGATGTGGTCCACGGTGGCGATGGTCCGCTCGGGGTAACGCACCCGCCATCCCCGCGCGCGCAGCATGTCGAACGCCTGCGGGCTCGTCACTTCGTGGATCAAATGCAGCCCGACGAACAGCTGCGTCTGCCCGTTCGGCAGTTGTCGCACAGCATGCGCATCCCAGACTTTCTGTAACAGCGTGGCGGGCATTGAGTTCGACGATGGTACTACGCGCGGGGCGCGGGCGCGGAAGGCAGAGTCTTTGCCTCTATCCGCGGTGTCCATCGGATTTGTAGCGATAGTTTGCAGCTTTTGCACCTCGCTACGTTCTGACCGACGCAGGAATTGCAAGCATGGCAAACACCATCAAGAGCTACGAGGGTTTCGCGCAGAAATACATGAGACCGCGCATCGAGCAGATGCTGCACGGTCTCGCACGGCTCTTGAGCGGCGCGTGGACGTTACGAAGCTAGGGCTTGCGTTTGGCGCCTTTGGGTGCCTTGTGCTCGGCGCGATGTTCGGCGCCTTTCTTCGCTAGTTCAGCTTTTTCTCTCGCGGTGTCGACGTCTTCGCCCTGGCGCTCGCGCCCCGCGACTTTGTATTGACCGGGATTGACGTTGTTGTTCTTGCTCATGTCGCACGCTGTTGCAAATTGCGAGCCCCCAGCCCTCCGCATTCGCCAAGGCTTCCGCCTCCGCCGAGGCTCCGGCGGACAAGTCGGCGGACAAGCGAGCCGATATAATCACTACTCCTTCCGATGACCTTCCTCCACAAGCTGAACCCTGAACAGCGCGAGGCCGTGCTGCACGACACTGGACCTCTGCTGATCCTCGCGGGTGCGGGGTCCGGTAAGACCCGGGTCATCACCTACCGCATCGCTTATCTCATCGGTGACGGGCACGCCCTGCCGGACCAGGTTCTTGCGGTCACATTTACGAACAAGGCCGCGGGGGAGATGCGTGAGCGCGTCGAGGCGCTGATCGGTGACGAGGCGAACGGCGTCTGGCTGTCGACCTTCCACTCGTTGTGCGCGCGGTTGCTGCGGCGCGAAGCGCCGAAGATCGGGTTGTCCCGCGATTTCGTGATCTACGACTCTTCCGACCAGGTTGCGGTCGTGAAACAGGCCGAAAAGGAACTCGGGATCGACGACAAGTTCGTCCCGCCGCGTATGGCGCTCGGCAGGATCAGTCACGCGAAGAACCGCATGGAGGGCCCCGACTCCCTGCGCGGCAGCTACAACATCCGCGACGAGCAGATCGCGAAGATCTACGAGCGGTATATCGTCGCGCTGAAGAATGCCAACGCGCTCGACTTCGACGACCTGCTGCTCAAGACGGTGGAGTTGTTCGAGACCTCCGAGCAGGTGCGGGGTTTCTACGGAAACAAGTTCAAGTACGTCCTCGTCGACGAGTATCAGGACACCAATCGCCCGCAATACCTGCTGATCCGACGGCTGGCGGAAGTTCACCGCAACCTGGCGGTGGTCGGCGATCCCGATCAGTCGATCTACAAGTGGCGCGGGGCGGACCTTCGCAACATCCTCGACTTCGAGCACGACTTTCCCGAAGCGAAGACCGTGCGGCTCGAGCAGAACTACCGCTCGACGCAGGTGATTCTCGACGCCGCGACGGCGGTGATCCGGCAGAACCGCAACCGGAAAGAAAAGCGGCTGTGGACCGACCGGTCCGGAGGCTCGAAGATCCTCTACTTCCGCGGCAACGACGAACTCGAGGAAGCGGACTTCATTACGCGCACGATCAAGGAGCACCGGGGAGAAGACATCGACGCGCTGACGGCGGTGCTGTACCGGACGAACGCCCAGTCGCGCGCGATCGAAGATTCGCTGATGCGCGAGGCGATTCCCTACAAGATCATCGGCGGCGTCCGGTTCTACGAGCGGAAGGAAATCAAGGACGCGCTCGCCTACCTCAAACTGATCATCAACCCGCATGACGACGTCAGCCTTCGACGCGTGATCAATGTGCCGGCGCGCGGTGTCGGTAAGGGGATGATGGACTCGCTGCAGGCGATCGATCCGGAAGCCGTATTCATGGACGCGCCACCCCTCCTCGCGGCGGGCCTGCAGGAGGTCGTCTCCGCACGCTCGCTGTGGGCGAAGCTGGTTTATGCGGTCGACGAAGCGAAGCTTCAGCCCCGCGCGGTTGGGTCGCTCCGCGCATTCCGCGACATGATCGTCAGCCTCGCCGCCGCCGCCAGGCAGGACTCGGTGTCCATAGCGATCGGCAAGATGCTCGATCAAAGCGGCTACCTGAAGGACCTTCGAGACGATGACAGCGAAGACTCGAACGACCGCATTGAGAATCTGATGGAGCTGGTGTCTGCCGCGCGCGATTATGAATCGCACGACGCCGAAGCGTCCCTCGGCGGCTTCGTCGATCGACTGTCCCTGCTGTCCGAAACGGACGAGGAGTCCGGCACCAAAACCGCGAAGGTGTGGCTGATGACGATGCACGCGGCAAAGGGGCTGGAGTTTCCGCTCGTCATCATCGCCGGGATGGAGGAAGGCCTCTTTCCGCATTCGCGTTCCGGAGAAGACGTGGACGAGATCGAGGAAGAGCGGCGTCTCTGTTACGTCGGAATGACCCGCGCACAGTCGCGGCTGATCATCACGGGCGCGGCGCGACGGCGCGTTTTCGGCGAGTACCAGCCCGCGCAGCCATCGCGATTCCTGGACGAACTCCCCGCGGAGCTGATGGAACGGATTACGCCGGCCTATTCAACCGGCTACCAGGGTTCCTTCTCGCACCAGCATTACGAGTTCAGAACGAATCCGTACGGCCGTGGGGGACGCCGCGGGACTGGAAGTGGCAGCGGACGTTCTCGTGAAGAAGCGCCGTCCTACGATTACGAGAACGAAGATCAGTCGATCAGCGCCGTCCGCGCGGGGATGCGCGTCCGGCACGCGCAGTTCGGCATCGGCACCGTGATGGCGGTCGAGGAGCACAACGACGATCTGAAAGTCACCGTGCGCTTCGCGACAGTCGGGATCAAGAAGCTGCTGTCGAAATACGCAAAGCTCGAACCCGCGTAGACCTGCCGAAGGGCAGCCCTCTAAAGGGCTGGACTACGACGGCTCCGGCGCGGTCTCAGGCTCGGGCGGCGTCCCGTTCTCAACCCCGTCATCGTCCTTCTCAGCGAGCTTTGCTACCGCGACCACCATGTCCCCTTCTTCCATTTCGATCAGGCGGACGCCCTGGGTGGCGCGGCCGATGGCGCGGATGTCGCCGGCTCGCGTGCGCAGGATCATGCCCTGCTGGCTGATCAGCATCACCTGGTCATCGTCATACACGAACGCGATTCCGACGACCTTACCGTTTCGATCGGAGGTCTGGATGTTGATGATGCCCAGGCCGCCGCGCGCCGTGAGGCGATATTCGTCGAGCTCCGTGCGCTTGCCGTAGCCGTTCTGAGCCACGGTCAACATGGTCCCGCCTGGACGGACAACCTCCATGCCTACGACCTCGTCATCATCGCGCAGGGTGATCCCGCGGACGCCGTAGGCGGTGCGCCCCATCGCGCGGACGTCGGTCTCCTCGAACCGGATCGCCATGCCGTTGCGCGTACCGATGAAGATCTGTTCCTTGCCGTCGGAGATCTCGACCGCGATGACGGCGTCACCCTCCTCGATGCCCATCGCGATGATGCCGTCTGTGCGCGGATTCCTGAACGAGGTGAGGTCGGTCTTCTTGATCACACCCTTGCGCGTCCCCATCACCACGAACTGCTGCTCCTCCTCCGCCGGGAAATCCTTCACGGCCAGCAGCGCGGCGATCTTCTCCCCCTCCTGCATCGCGACGAGGTTCGCGATCGCCTTGCCCTTCCCTCCGGCGCCCGCGTCCGGGATGGCGTGCACCTTCAGCCAGTACGCGCGGCCGCGGTCCGAGAAAATCATGATGTACGAGTGCGTGGACGCGATGAAGAGGTGGCTGACGAAATCCTCCTCGCGCGTGCGCATCCCGATGCGCCCCTTGCCGCCGCGGCGCTGCATGCGATACGTGGAGATCGCCGTCCGCTTGATGTAGCCGGTGTTGGTGACCGTGATCGCCACGTCTTCGTCGACGATCAGATCCTCGATCCGGAACTCCCCGCTCTCGTCGTCTATGATCTCGGTTCGCCGTTCGTCGAGGTACTTCTCGCGGACGGCTTTCAGCTCGTTGAGCACGAGCTCCATCAGGAGCTCGTCGCTCGAGAGGATCGCGCGCAGCCGCTCGATAGTCTTCATCAGCTCGGACAGCTCGTCGAGGATCTTCTGCCGCTCGAGGCCGGTGAGCCGCTGGAGCTGCATGTCGAGAATCGCCTGCGACTGGACCTGCGACAGCTTGAAGTTCGCGATCAATCCCTCGCGCGCTTCCGCCGGATTCTTCGAGCCACGAATCAGCCGGATCACTTCGTCGAGATGGTCCAGCGCGATCTTCAGGCCTTCGAGGATGTGCGCGCGGGCTTCGGCCTTTCGCAGCTCGAACTCGGTCCGGCGGCGGACAACGTCGCGACGGAACTCGATGAAATGCTCGATGACCTCGAGAAGGGTCAGGACCTTCGGCCGCCCCGCGACGATCGCCAGCATGATGATGCCGAAAGTCGTCTGCAGCTGCGTGTGCTTGTACAGGTTGTTGAGGACGACCTCGGGCACCTCGCCGCGCCGCAGCTCGATGACGATCCGCATCCCGTCGCGATCCGACTCGTCGCGGAGGTCCGAGATCCCCTCGATCGTCTTTTCGCGCGCAAGCTCCGCGATCTTCTCGATCAGTCTCGCCTTGTTCACCTGGTACGGGATCTCGGTGACGACGATCGCGACGCGGTCTCCCTTTTTGGCTTCCTCGACCTCGGTCCGCGCCCGCAGCATCAGGGCGCCCCGGCCGGACGTGTACGCCTGAAAAATTCCCTGGCGTCCCACCAGGAAGCCGCCCGAAGGGAAGTCCGGGCCCGTCACCGTCCTCATGAGCGCGAGCGTCCGCGCGTCCTTCGGCTGCCCTCGATGGTCGATCACCGCGATGACGCCATCGATGATCTCCCGCATGTTGTGCGGCGGGACGTTGGTCGCCATGCCGACCGCGATGCCCGCGGACCCGTTCACGAGCAGGTTCGGGAAGGTCGTCGGAAGGACGGTGGGCTCTTCGGTGGTCTCGTCGTAGTTGGGAACGAAGTCGACCGTCTCCTTGTCGAGGTCGGTCATCATCGCTTCGGCGAGCGATTCCGGGCGCGCCTCGGTGTACCGCATTGCCGCCGGCGGATCGCCGTCGATCGAGCCGAAGTTCCCCTGACCGTCCACCAGCGGATAGCGCATGTTGAAGTCCTGCGCCAGGCGCACGAGCGTGTCGTAGATCGACGCGTCGCCGTGGGGGTGATAGTTCCCCATCACCTCGCCGACGATCTTCGCGCACTTGCGGTAGGCACGGTTGGACGCGAGCCCCATCGCCCGCATGCCGTACAGCACGCGCCTGTGCGCGGGCTTCAGCCCGTCACGCACGTCAGGTAATGCCCGCCCGATGATCACGCTCATGGCGTAATCCATGTACGAGCGCTTCATCTCGTCTTCGATGTTGACGGGGATCTTGGAAAAGGCGATGTCGTTCATGGTCGGGATGCGCGGTGCGGACTGCGGGATGCGGCCGTAGGGGCGGTTCGCGAACCGCCTACAGACATCAGGGTTCAGATATCCAGGTTCTTGACGTCGAGTGCGTTGTCTTCGATGAATTTGCGGCGCGGCTCGACCTGGTCCCCCATCAGCGTGGTGAACATCAGATCCGCCTCCATGTGATCCTCGGCTTTGACCTGCGCGAGCGTCCGCGTCGCGGGATTCATCGTGGTGTCCCACAGCGTATCGGGGTTCATCTCGCCGAGACCCTTGTAGCGATTGATCGCCACCCCCTTCTTACCAGCGGCGGTGAAAAACTCCACGAGCTCGTCGAGGGTTTCGATGCGCACCTCGGCGTCGCGGACGGCCTTTGGCGGCTGTTTCGGTTCCGCCGACGCGTTAATCGGCTTCGGTTCCGCCGCCAGCTTCGTGGCTTCGTCGAGCGGCGCGCCACCAATCGCCGTGTCGTTCGCTGCTGCCGTTCCGGGCGCGTCGACCGCGGCCTCTTCCGTCTCCTGAGCGCCGCTGGTCCGGACGATCATCGGGCCGCGGATGCCGCTCACGTCCTGATAGCTGCTCACGAGCGTGCGGAACTCCCCGGTCGTGAAGAAGTCGAGGTCGATGCGGTGATGCCGGGGATAGCCCCCGGAGCGGTCCACCAGGACGACGGCGAACGCCTGGTGCTCGTCGTCGGGCTCCACCGTCACCGTGCGCGCCAGTGCTGCGAGCGCCGCCGCCAGCGCTTCGACCTTCACCCGGTCGGAGAAGAACGTTTTCTCCGTCACGTGCTCGAGAATGGCGAGCACCACATCGCGCGACGGCCCGCGGCGCTCCACGATCTGGAGGTACTTGCGGAACGCAATCAGTTTCTCCAGCCGCTGCTCGAGCAGCTCGCCCGACATGCTCGTGCCGTCCGGCAGCACGACGGTGCGTGATTCGACTGCGCGCTTCATCAGCCAGCTTTCCAGCGCCCGCTCGTCGCGTATGAACTGCTCGCTGCGTCCGCGCTTGGCGCGGAAGAGCGGTGGCTGGGCGATGTAGATGTAGCCGTTCTCCACGAGCTGCCGCATCTGGCGGTAGAAAAACGTGAGCAGCAGTGTGCGGATGTGCGAGCCGTCCACGTCGGCGTCGGTCATGATGATGACGCGGTGATAGCGCAGCTTCGCGAGGTCGAAGTCTTCCTTGCCGATCCCGCACCCGAGCGCCGCGATCATCGTCTTGATCTCGTCGCTGCCAAGCATCTTGTCGAAGCGCGCTTTCTCGACGTTCAGGATCTTCCCCTTGATCGGCAGGATCGCCTGGAACTTGCGGTCCCTTCCCTGCTTGGCCGACCCCCCTGCGGACTCCCCTTCGACGATGTAGATCTCGCAAAGAGAAGGATCGCGTTCCTGGCAGTCGGCGAGCTTTCCTGGGAGCGCGCTGTTGTCGAGCGCCCCCTTGCGCCGCACCAGGTCACGCGCCTTGCGCGCCGCTTCACGCGCGCGCGCGGCGTCGACCGCCTTGGCGATGACTTTTTTCGCGACCGCCGGGTTCTCTTCCAGATAGGCGCCGAGCTTGTCGTTGAGAATCGCTTCGACGATCCCCTTGACCTCTGTGTTGCCCAGTTTTGTTTTCGTCTGGCCTTCGAACTGGGGACGAGGGATCTTGACGCTGACAACGGCGATCAATCCTTCGCGGATGTCGTCGCCGCCGATGTTGGCGTCCTTCAGGTCCTTCGCCATGGCGTTCTTGCCGACGTAGTAGTTGACCGTCCGCGTCAGCGCCGACCGGAAGCCCGACAGATGGGTGCCCCCCTCGTGCGTGTTGATGTTGTTGGCGAAGGAATACACCGTCTCGGCGTAGCCGTCGTTCCACTGCAGCGCGATTTCGACGTCGATGCCGTCCTTCTCGCCGTGCATGTAGATCGGCTTGTCGTTGACCGTGACCTTGTTCTGGTTCAGGTACTCGACGAACGAATTGATGCCTCCCTCGTACAGAAACTTGTGCGCCTTTCCATCCCGCTCGTCGTCGATAGTGATGGTGACGCCGCCGTTGAGGAATGCGAGCTCGCGGAGGCGCTGTGCCAGCGTGTCGAAGCTGAATTCGATGGTTTCGAAGATCAGTGAATCCGGCCGGAAGGTGACCTTGGTGCCGCGCTTTTTCGTGGTGCCGGCTACTTCCAGCGCCGTCGTGGGGTTCCCGCGCTCGTAGCTCTGGTTGTAGACCTGGCCGTTGCGCCAGATTTCCACCTCGAGGTTCTCCGAGAGCGCGTTGACGACCGAGAGACCGACGCCGTGCAGGCCGCCCGACACCTTGTAGCTGTCGTTGTCGAACTTGCCGCCGGCATGCAGGACGGTCAACACGACCTCCGCCGCTGACTTGCCGCTCGTATGCTGATCAACAGGAATGCCGCGTCCGTTGTCGACGACCGTGACCGAATTGTCGATGTGCAGCGTCACGTTGATGTGATCGCAGAACCCGGCGAGCGACTCGTCGATCGAGTTGTCGACGATCTCGTAGACGAGATGGTGCAGCCCGGGCGCGCCGGTGGACCCGATGTACATCGCGGGGCGCTTGCGGACAGCTTCCAGCCCTTCGAGGACCTTGATCTTGTCCGCGCCGTAATCGTCCGCGTCTCCGCCGTTGCCATTGCCGAACGGACCGCTGGCCTGATCAACAGCGGGCGCAGCAGGCGGCACGGGCTGCTGATCGTCGTTCTGAGGTTCTATTTGCGACATTCAGTGTTTAGCTATCAGCTGTCAGCGATCAGCCCTCAGCCATCCGTTCTTGTCTTACCCTCAGCTGAAAGCTGACGGCGAATAGCTGAACGCTTTCCGATCAGACCCTCATGGGCATGATCACGTACGTGTAGTCGTACCCCTCCGCACCGATCGGTTTCATGACCGCCTGGCTCATCTCGTCCTTGAACTCGAGGCTGACCGAGTCGGTCTCGACGACCGCGAGGAAGTCGAGGACATACTGCGCGTTGAAGCAGATCGTCACGGGCGCCGCGTCGTACTCGACGACGATCGCTTCCTTCGCTTCGCCGAACTCCGGGCTGCTCGACGCGATCTCGACCTTCCCCTTGTCCATCTGGAATTTCACCGCGCGCGAGCGCTCGTTCGACAGCAGCGCGACGCGCTTTACGGCGCTGGTCAGCCGGTCACGGTCGAACTCCACGCGCTTGTCGTTGCTTTTCGGAATGACGCGCTCGAACGCCGGGAACTGACCGTCGATCATCCGCGAGATCAGCAACCGTCCCCCGATGTCGAAGAACAGGTGGTTCTCGCCGCGCTCGTACCGGATGTCCCCTTCGCCTTCAGCCAGCAGCCGGCCCATCTCGAGCAAGGTCTTTCTCGGAAGGATGACGCGCTCCTCCTCGTCTCCCTTCTTGCCCTTCACCTTCTCGCGCGGGACGGAGATGAGCGCCAGGCGGTGCCCGTCGGTCGCGACCAGGCTCATCAGGTCCGGCTTCTGAATGAACAGTGCCCCGTTGAGGAAGTACCGCGTGTCTTCGCCGGTGATCGCAAACTGCGTCTTGGCGACCATCTGCTTCATCACTTCGCGCGGAAGCGTTGCCGAGTAACTGCCGGTCGCCTCAGGCAGCGACGGAAAATCCTCGCGCGGCAGTGTCTGCATGCGCGAGTCGAACCGGTCAGCCGCCACCTTGACGCCGTTCTTGTTCTCCTCGATCCGCACGTCCGTGTCCGGCAACGCCTTGATGATTTCGTAGAGCTTCTTTGCGGGAAGCGTCAGCGATCCGCTCTTTGCCACCGACGCGCTGCAGCGCGTACGCAGCCCGACCTCGAGATCCGTCGCAAGGAACTTGACATGGTCACCATCGGTCTCGATCAGCACGTTGGCCAGAATAGGGATGGTGTTCTTGCGCTCGACGATGCCCTGGAACAGTTGCAGTTCGCGCAGGAGATCGGTCTTGCGGACGACGAGTTCCATGTGGTGTTGACCTCGCGGGGAGGCGGCCGGAAGCGCGCTTATCCCTTACTTGGATAGAGGAAGAAATAGGAACAAAGAATTATAACAATAAAGAGGCCCTGTGGATATCCTAAAATGCGGCCCTTAATCCTTGGCAGTCAATAATTTAGGCTGTGGACCCAGCTTCGGTACCCGGGCCTGTCAACCGGTGCACGTACGGTGCAAAAACAGGTCGGGCTGGAGACGCACAAAACGTCCGCAGGACACGTTTGGCTGAGGCTGTGGAAAAGCCCGATTTCAGCTCAGCGCAACGACTCTGAAAGGTTGTTGATAAGCGTGTTGAAATCTCCATCCCGCTGGCGGAGGGCTTCGATCTTGCGGATGGAATGGATCACCGTTGAATGATGCTTGCCGCCGAAGCTCTTGCCGATTTCCGGCAGCGACGCATTCGTCAGCGCCTTGCACAAATACATCGCGATCTGTCGCGGCATGGCGATCGACTTCGAGTTGTTGCGCGACTTCAGATCAACGAGCTTCAACTGGTAGAAATCCGCCACGAATTTCTGAATGCCCTCGATCGTCACCGCCCGTTCGTCGTGCTGCAGGACGTTGCGGAGCACGTCCTGCGTCAGCGGCAGGGAAATCTCTCTCCCCGTGAGTGACGCGTAGGCGACGAGGCGGATCAGCGAGCCTTCGAGCTCGCGGATATTCGACTTGATCTTTCCCGCAATGAACAGCGCAACATTGTCAGGCAGCACGACCCCTTCCGCTTCCGCCTTCCGCTTCAGAATCGCCACTTTCGTCTCGAGATCCGGCGGCTGGATGTCGGCAATCAGCCCCCACTCGAACCGCGAGCGCAGCCGTTCCTCGAGCTGCTGGATTTCGTGCGGCGGACGGTCGCTGCTGATGACGATCTGCTTCTGGGAGTCGTACAGCGCATTGAAGGTGTGAAAGAACTCCGTCTGGGTGCCTTCCTTGCCGGCCAGGAACTGGATGTCATCCACCAGCAGGACGTCGACGCTTCTGTAGCGCTCACGGAAGTCGAGCACGCGGTCGTACCGCACGGCGTTGATCATCTCGTTCATGAACCGTTCGGACGAGATGTACGTCAACCTCAGGCCCTTGAGGTGATTGAGCACGTAGTGCCCGATCGCGTGCATCAGGTGCGTCTTGCCGAGCCCGACACCGCCGTAAATGAACAGCGGGTTGTACGAGCGCGACGGAGCCTCCGCCACGGCGCGGCAGGCGGCATGTGCGAACTGGTTGGATCCGCCAACGATGAACGTGTCGAAGGAATAGCGGGGGGCCAGGCCCCCGGCGTCCCCCGGCTCCAGCTCCGGCTCCGCCTCAGCGTCCACCTCGACGTCGATTGCCGGCTCAGCCGTTGCCGCCGGCGGAGCCATGACCGGGATCCCGTCGTCAGTCAGGAAGGACACGAGCGTGCCGGGACGGCCGACTTCCGCGAGAGCCTCGTCGAGGGCAGCCGTATAGTGTTTACCGAGCCATTCGCTGAAAAGGGCGTTCGGGACGCGCACCTGGATGGCTCCGCCGGCATCGGAAACCAGGGACGTGGGCTTGAACCACGTGTAGAAGGTGTGGCGGTTGACTTTAGTCTCGATCCGGCCGAGGAGCTGGTCCCAGATGTTGCCCGTCATCGATTTCTTGGCTTTTCCACAACTTTTTCCACAACTGTGGAAAACTTCGGGGGGAGACCCTATGTGACGGGTCGCAGGGAGGGGAATGTAGCACAGGGCTCGATAATTGACACTCCGCATTTCTCCCCGGTAATATCTAGGTTTCCCCACCCAGAATAAGGGACCTGCAACATGAAACGTACTTTTCAGCCGAACCGCCGGCGGCGGAAGAAGACCCACGGCTTCCTCACCAGAATGGCCACGAAGAATGGACGGCTCGTGCTCAAGCGCCGTCGCGCGAAGGGGCGCAAGCGCCTGACCGTCTCGACGCGCTAGCAGGCCATGGGATGCCGTCGCACCGCTTCAGCAGGCGCCAACGGGTGCGGCGCAGAGAGGACTTTCAGCAGGTCTTCGACCAGGGCATTCGCGTCAGCTCGCGTTATTTCACTCTGCTGGTGGCCCCGAAGCCCGGCGCCCCGGCCCGACTCGGGATCGTCGCCTCGCGCAAGCTGGGGGACGCCGTCCATAGGAATCGCGCTAAACGTTTGATTCGAGAGATCTTCAGGCTGAACCAGCCGCTGCCGGGAGGGGTCGGCATCGATCTGATCGTGATCCCCCGCCGCGAACTGCTCGATGCTCAATTCACCGCACTTCATGAGGACTTTCGCACGGCCTGGCGCCGCGCGGCGGCCCGACTGCCGGTCCGCAATGCCGGCTGACGCGCAGCCCGCCGGGTCACCGAGCGCCGGCCAGCGCGTGGCGCTGCTGCTCATCCGCGGGTACCAGATGCTGTTTTCCCCGCTCTTCGCCGGCTCGTGCCGGTTTACGCCATCCTGCTCGCGCTATGCCGCCGACGCCATCAAGCGATTTGGCGTCCTCCGCGGGTCGTACTTGGCAATGCGGCGCCTGTCGCGCTGCCACCCCTTCGGCGCCCACGGCGTGGATCCAATCCCCGACTTCGCACCCAGGGTGCTTCGTCGAGGCAAGCCCTCATAAATGGAAAAACGGGTTCTCCTCGCGGTCGCCCTCTCGTTCGTCGTCCTGTACGGCTACCAGGCGATGTTTCCGCCACCAAAGCCGCCGCAACGGAGCGCGTCGGCGCCGCGGTCAGCAGATGGGACGAAACCTGACGCCGCGGCCCAGCCCGCCGCGCAGGGTGCGGCGCCTCCACAGCTCGAAGCGCCGGCAACACCCGCTGCCGCCCCGGTTGTGGCCGACAAGGACGAGCGCGACATCGTTGTCGAGAACGACTCGGTGCATGCGGTCTTCACCACCCGCGGCGGCGCTCTCAAGAGCTGGCGGCTCAAGAAATACCAGGACGCTGCAAAGGCGCCGCTCGAGATCGTCCCCCAGGACACCCCCGCAGGACATCCGCGCCCCTTCATGCTGTCGGTTGACGACCCGCGCATCTCGGCGGTGTTGCGGCAGGCGCTGTTTCGCCCAAGTGCGACGGCGGTCGACGTGCGGAACGGGCCCGCGACACTCGTTTTCGAATACGCGGACGCGACCGGTCTCACTGCGCGCAAACAGCTGTCGTTTCACCCGCAGAATCCATACGTCGTGCACCTGTCGGCGAGCGTCGATCAGGGCGGAAAGCCGCTCGTGCCGACCGTGCACTGGGGCCCCGCCGTCGGTAACGCGCTGGAGCTCAACACCAGCGGCTACATCATGCCTCCCCGCCCGATCCTGTACCGCGACGGGGACGTCGAACGCGTGGACGTGGGGGACATCGCCGAAGTGGCGAACGCGCAGGGTCTGTTCGGCTTCGCCGGCGTCGACGATCACTACTTCATGACGGCTGCGGTCAGCTTGAAGGAGCCGGTCGCGCTGAATGTCGCGCCGGTCCCGGTCCCCGCGCGCGACGGCGCGGCGGATCCTCCACCGCCGTATGTGTCGTGGTCGATCAAGTTCAGCGGTCCGGCGAACGGCACCGCTTTTTTTGCCGGGCCCAAGGATTTCGACGTGCTGGCGGCCGTCGACCGCGATCTCGTGCGCGCGATCGATTTCGGGATCTTCGCGTTTCTCGTCGTCCCGCTCCTCCGCGCGCTGAAGTGGGTGAATGTCTACGTCGGCAACTACGGCTGGTCGATCGTGCTGCTGACGGTGATCATCAACGTCGTGATGTTCCCGCTTCGACACAAGAGTGTCGTGTCGATGCGGCGCATGCAGGAGATCCAGCCCGAAGTGAAGGCCATCCAGGATCGCTACGCGAACCTGAAGATGACCGATCCCGCGCGTCAGAAGATGAACACCGAGATGATGGCGCTCTACAAG
>Ga0136617_10001049_pt1 | contig 24222 bp, 22 predicted proteins | sample AntDrymUQ3222106_2_FD_129672 | JGI IMG/M metagenome (GOLD analysis project Ga0136617, IMG submission 129672) | Polar desert sand microbial communities from Dry Valleys, Antarctica - metaG UQ322 (21.06) | ecosystem: Environmental > Terrestrial > Soil > Desert | place: Antarctica: Dry Valley...
CGCCCCCTTCGTCCACCTGCACGTCCACAGCGAGTACTCCGTTCTCGACGGGGCCTGCCGGATCCCCGCGCTCGCCAAGCGGGCGGCCGAGCTCGAGATGCCCGCGGTCGCGCTCACCGACCACGGCTCCCTCGCGGGCACCATCGAGCTCTTCAAGGCCGCCAAGGAGCAGGGCGTCAAGCCGATCGTCGGCTGCGAGGTCTACGTCGCCGACGACCGCCGCTCGCGCACCCGCGGCTACGCGCACCTGACCCTCCTCGCCGAGTCGAACGAGGGCTACGCGAACCTCGTCAAGCTCTCCTCGCTCGGCTACCTCGAGGGCTACTTCGCAAAGCCGCGCGTCGACTGGGAGCTGCTCCAGACCTACGCGCCCGGCCTGATCGCGCTCTCCGGCTGCCTCTCCGGCCGCGTCTGCAAGGCACTCGAGGAGAGTCGTCCTCAGGACGCGCGCACCGATCTCGACCGGCTTGCGCAGGTCTTCGGACGCGAGAACACCTACGTCGAGCTCCAGAACGCCGGCCTCGACGTGCAGCAGCGCGTCAACCCGGAGCTCGTCAAGCTCGCGGCCGAAGCGCAGCTCCCGCTCGTCGCGACCGGCGATGTCCACTACCTCACCGCCGCCGACGCGTACTCGCACGAGGCGCTCCTCTGCATCCAGTCCGGCGACTCGCTCAAGAACCCGAATCACTGGCGCTTCGACACGAACGAGTTCTACTTCAAGAGCCCGGAGGAGATGGCGCTCGACTTCCCCGGCCACGAGGACGCGATGCGGCGGACGCTCGAGATCGCGGAGCGCTGCAACGTCGAGATCGAGCTCGGGCGGATCCACCTGCCCGAGTACCCCGTCCCGGACGGGGGAGACGCGTTCGGCTACCTCGTCCAGCTCTGCGAGCAGGGGCTCGAGAGGCGCTACGGCAAAGTGACCGCCGAGCTGCGCGAGCGGCTCCAGTTCGAGCTGAAGACGATCCGCGAGATGGGCTTCGCCGATTACTTCCTGATCGTCTGGGACTTCATCCACTTCGCAAAAACCCATGGAGTCAGCGTCGGCCCCGGTCGCGGCTCGGCGGCCGGCTCGCTTGCCGCCTACAGCCTCGAGATCACCGACATCGACCCGATGCGCTACGGGCTTCTCTTCGAGCGCTTCCTCAACCCGGCTCGCAAGGACATGCCGGACATGGACATCGACTTCGCCGTCGAGGGCCGCGAGCGGGTGATCAACTACGTCGCTGAGAAATACGGCCGCGACCGCGTCGCCCAGATCATCACCTTCGGGACGATGGCCGCACGCGCCGCAGTTCGCGACGCCGGTCGCGTGCTCGAGATCCCCTACGGCTCGGTCGACCGGCTCGCGAAGCTGATCCCGGAGGGTCCCGGCCAGACGCTCGCCGACTGCCTCAAGCCGGGCTCGGAGCTGAAGGTCGCCTACGACACCGATCCGCTCGCCAAGGAGGTGATCGACCTCGCGAAGCCGTTGGAGGGCCTCGTCCGGCAGGACTCGATCCATGCCGCCGGGGTCGTGATCGGCGCGAAGCCGCTGATCGAGGTCGTTCCGCTCCAGCAGAAGGGCGCAGACCAGGAGGTCGTGACCCAGTTCTCGATGAAGAACGTCGAGGCGCTCGGCCTCCTCAAGGTCGACTTCCTCGGGCTCCGGAACCTCGACGTGATCGACAAGGCCGTGGCACTGATCGGCGGATCGCTCGATATCAACGCGATCCCGCTCGACGACAAGAAGACCTACGCGATGCTCGCCCGCGCCGAGTCGAACGGCGTCTTCCAGTTCGAGTCGTCGGGGATGCGCGACGCGCTGAAAGCGGTCAAGCCGACGCAGTTCGAGGATCTGATCGCACTCGTCGCGCTCTATCGGCCCGGCCCGATGCAGTACATCCCCGCCTACGCGGCGCGGAAGAACGGCCGCGAGACGATCACCTACATCGACGAGCGGCTGAAGTCGATCACGAGCGACTCCTACGGGATCTGCATCTACCAGGAGCAGTACATGCGGATCGCCAAGGAGCTGGCCGGCTTCGAGCCCGCCGAGGCCGAGACGCTGCGCCGCGCGATCGGGAAGAAGATTCACGCGCTAATGGCCTCCTTGAAGGACAAGTTCCTCGCCGGGTGCGCGGCGAACAACGTCTCGCTCTCGGTCGCGACCCAGCTCTGGAAGGACATGGAGAGCTCGCAGGACTACTCCTTCAACAAGGCGCACTCGGCGTGCTACGCGCTGATCGCCTACCGCACCGCCTGGTTGAAGGCGAACCACCCATGCGAGTACATGGCGGCGCTGATCTCGTCGGTGATGAACACGAAGGATCGGGTGCCGCTCTACGTCAACGCCTGCCACGAGCTCGGAATCGAGGTGCTGCCGCCGGACGTGAACTCGTCGGGAACGGATTTCGCGGTCGTCGAGGGGAAGATCAGGTTCGGGCTGAACGCGGTCAAGAGCGTGGGGGAGTCGGCTGCGCGGGCGATCCTCCGGGCGCGCGAGGAGGGCGGCCCGTTCGAGTCGATCTGGGACTTCACCGAGCGCGTCGATCCCCAGGTCGTGAACAAGCGCTCGCTCGAGGCGCTCGTCAAGTGCGGCGCGCTCGACTCGACCGGCGCCTCGCGGCTCGGGATGCTCGCGTGCCTCGAGCAGGCGCTTGCGTGGGGGCAGAAGCACGCGTCAGACCGCTTGGCAGGGCAAGGTTCGATTTTCGACGCTATCGGTTTCGGCGCAGCCGAAACCGACCCGGTGCGGCACCATCCCTCGCTTCCTTCAGGTGAGTTCGAGAAGTCGGAGCTGCTGAAGCTCGAGAAGGAGACGCTCGGCCTCTACGTCTCCGAGCACCCGCTCCACGCGGTGCGCGACCAGCTCCGCCGGAAGACCGACTGCGCGCTCGCCGACCTCGAGCGGCGCCGCGACGGCGAGGTCGTGACCGTGGGCGGGATCGTCAGCGCGGTCAAGCAGCTGACGACGAAGAAGGGCGAGCCGATGGTCTTCCTCGCGCTCGACGACCCCACCGGCGGCTGCGAGGTCGTCGTCTTCAACTCGACCTACGCGGGGGCGCGGGAGCTCTGCGTCGCGGACCGGATCCTCGTCGTCAAGGGTCGGATCGACCACAAGCAGCAGGGCGAGACGAAGCTGATCGCGCTCGAGGTGACGGCCTTCGAGACGGTGCCGGAGCGCAAGGAGATCCGCTTCAAGGTGGACGCGCGCGCCGTCCGAGCGGGGATCGTCCGCGAGCTCGCCGGCCTCGTGAAGGAGTATCCGGGCAAGTCGCCCGTCTACGTCTCGCTCGAGACCTCGCTCGGCCCGAAGCTGATCGTCTTCGGCCCGAGCCACCGAGTCGCGATCGATCCGGACTTCCTCAACGAGGCGAGGGCTTTGCTCGGCGTCGAGGCGGTTCTCTAGGCGATCGTGCTCGACCACTGCGTGATCGCCGTCTCCGACTGGGAGCGCTCGAACTCCTTCTACCGTGATGTGGTGGGCGCCGAGCTCATCGAACGCGGCGGCGGCTTCGTCTACCGGTTCGACGAGCAGCAGCTGAACGTGCACGGGCCTGGCGGCCGTCCGTTCCCGGTGGCGCGGCTGCCGGTGCAGCCGGGCGGGAGCGATCTCTGCTTCGTCTGGGACGGGCCAGTCGAGGGCGCGGTCGAGCACCTGCTCGCTCAGGGGATTGAGATCGAGGAAGGCCCGGTGGCGCGTGTCGGCGCCCGCGGCGAGGGAACGAGCGTCTACTTCCGCGACCCGGACGGCTCGCTGCTCGAGTTCATCTCGTACGACGTGTTCGCGGCTTGAAGCCGGATGAGACCCGGAACCATCCGGTGCTGCGGCTCGACGCGGCAGCCCGCGGGATCTACGATCGCCGTGTGTGGATTCTTCTTCGCGCCGGATTCGCAGTTGCTGCTACGGCTCTCGTCGTCTGGCTCCTTGTCTCCGGGCTCCCCGTTGGCGCTTTCGCCATGGTGGTTCTCGGGGTTCTAGCTCGTTGGAAGGCGGAGTCGGTTGGCCGACTCCGCATCCGCTAGCCGAGTCCCTTCTCGCGGAGCTCTCGCAGCGCCGACTCGGACTTCTCGAGCTCGAGTCCCATTCCGCGGAGAATCTCGGGCGTTTTCGTGAACTGCACGTCCGCGTAGGCGACGACCTGGATCTGGTTTCCCCATGGATCGAGGAAGGAGTTGCCGCCGAAGACGTCAGCGCCGGCTGCCCGCGCGGCGGCGAGCACCGCCTCGCGGTCGTCGACGACGAGCCCGAGGTGCCGCGTGGCGTCCGGCGACGTCGAGCCGCCCTCCATCAGCGCGAGAAATTGGTCGCCCAGGTCGATGAACGCGGCGCCGGCCATCCGTCCGCGCAGCTCGAGCTCGAACAAGGAGCCGTAGAACGCGAGCGCCTCGTCGATAGAGCCGACCTCGAGCGCAACGTGGTTGATCCCCACTGCGCGAGCCATGTCCGAAGCGTACGTGTCCCGGGCTTGATGCCCCGGACATGTCTGCACCAGACACGTCCGGGGTCAAAGCCCAGACGTGTCCGGAACGGCCGGTGCGAGGAACCCGGCTGCCGCCAACGGTGTAGAAGGAGCGAGTGGTGAGCCGGCCACCGACTGAGGACGAGCTGGTCGAACGGGCGCGCAGGGGAGACGGCGCTGCCTTCGGCGCGCTCGTCCGCATGGAGGAGGAGATCGCCTTCCGCACCGCATACCTGATCACCCGCAACGCAGCCGACGCCGAGGACGCCGCCCAGGCGGCCTTCGTGAAGGCGTTCTACGCGCTGCCGCGTTTCCGCCGCGGCGCGCCGCTGCGGCCCTGGCTGCTCGCGATCGTCGCGAACGAGGCCCGCAACAAGCGCCGCGGTGGCGGCCGCCGCGAGGCGCTCGTGCAGCGCGCAGCCCAAGAGCTTCCCTCGGGCGACGCGGCTCCGTCGCCCGAGGGGAGGCTCCTCGCGGAGGAGCAGCGTGCCGAGCTTCTCGTCGCACTCGAGTCGCTCGGCGAGGACGACCGGCTCGTGCTCTCCTGCCGCTACCTCCTCGAGCTCAGCGAGGGGGAGACCGCCGAGGTGCTCTCGCTGCGGCGCGGCACCGTCAAGTCCCGCACCTCGCGCGCGCTCGAGCGCCTGCGCGGGCACTTGAGGGAGGAGCGATGAGCGAGCTCGAGCTCCGGCTCGTCGCCCTGCGGGAGGAGATCGACTTTCCGCCGACGCCGGCGCTCTCCGTCGCCGTCGAGCGCGCCGTCGCGCTCGCCCCGGCTCGCCGCCGACGCCTCCGCCCGCTCGCGCTCGTGCTCGCGGTCGTCCTCGTCGCAGCCCTCGGCGTGCTCGCGCTCTCGCCCGGCGCCCGCAGCGCCTTCCTCGAGCTCTTCCACCTTCGCGGCGCGACCGTCTCCCGCGTGGAGGAGCTGCCGGAAGTCGAGCTGATCGAGCGCGCGGAGCTTCTCGGCGTCCCCGTTACCCTCGCCGCCGCGCGTCGGCGGGCCGGCTTCGAGCTCGCCGATCTGGGCGAGCCAGATGAGGTCTACCTGCGCGGCGACGGGCTCGTGACCTTCGTCTACGGCTCGATCGAGCGGCCGAGGCTCCTGCTCTCGCAGGTGCGCGGCATGGTCTGGGATGGCTTCGTCAAGAAGGTCGGCGCCCGCGGCACCTCAGTCCAGGAGGTCGAGATCGAGGGCGAGCGCGGGCTCTTCGTCTCGGGCGACCCGCATTTCGTCATGTACCTCGACTCGATGTTCCGGATTCAGGAGGAGCGCGCCTACCTCGCCGGGACGACGCTCCTCTGGAACCGAGGCGACGTCCTCTTCCGGCTCGAGGCCGACGTCGAGCTCGCCGAGGCGCTCGAGCTCGCCCGCGCGGTGAAGTAGGGAACCATCCTCATCTCCGCGGTGTAGTCACTGCATCACACCGATCGGGAGGTCAGGGATGAAAGGACTACTCGCATTGCTCATGGCGGCGGCGACGGCGGCCCTGCTCTCGGCCGAGATCGCCCCGGCTGCGCAGACTGGTTGCTGGGCGACCGTCGGCCTGAGCTCGTTGCCGAAGGCCGGTCATCAGGCGGGCCAGCCGTGGCTCGTAACCGTGCGCGTGCTCCAGCACGGGCGTACGCCCCTCGCGGACGCCAAGCCGGAGATGAGGATCCGCAAGGCCGGCAAGGTCACGACCTTCCGGAGCCGCTCCACCCCCGCCGTGGGCTCCTACCGCTTCCGGGTTGTCTTCCCGAGCGCGGGCCGCTGGAGCTTCACGGTCTACGACGGCTTCGTCCCGAACTGCGCCCAGGTGCACACGTTCAAGGCGATCACGATCGCTCCCGCTCAGGTCGAACCGTGAGCCAACCACAGACCGGAGGATCCCCGATGAAGAAGCTCGTGCTCGTCTGCACGCTCGGCTTCGCCGCGATCGCCGTGATCGCTGCCCCCGTGGCGGCCGGAGGCGGCTGGGCGACCGCCGGTCTCAGCTCGCTGCCGCCGAGCGGCCTGCAAACGGGGCAGGACTGGCCGGTCGAGATCACCGTGCTCCAGCACGGTCGGACGCCGCTTACCGGGGTGCAACCCAAGATCACGATTCGCACCGCGGAGACGGGCGTCGCGGCCGGCACCTTCAGCGCCACGCCCACCGGCAAGGCCGGCGTCTACCGGACCGTCGTGCAGTTCCCGGGCGCCGGGACGTGGTCGTACGAGGTGGACGACGGCTTCTCCCGGACGCACACGTTCAAGCCCGTCGAGATCGCAGCCGCCGGCTCCGACTCGTCGTTCCCGGCACTGCCCGTGGGCGGGCTCGCACTCGCCCTGCTGCTCGTCGCCGTCGCGATTCTCCTGCTTCGCCGCGCGCGCTCGTCGCCGGCGCCTGCCGCAGCGAGCCGCTAGCAAGCCGACCGCGCGTCGAAGACCCGTCCCTCTCGGCGGGTCTTCCGCGTGCCTGCGCAATTCTTTTACGAAAGCTTCATCGGAATCACCACAAAAGGGGAGAACCGCATCGTTTCAATGGACGAAAGATCCAGTACGACGATGTGGAGGAAGCACTGATATGGCTGCGGCAGAGCTCCAGACCCCAGGTACAGAGCAAGAGCGGATCGAGCGCTGGCGCGCTGAGGAGCTCGAGCGGGCCGGCTTCGAGCCGTCCGCCGCGGTCCTCCTCGCCGGGCGGATGGACATCGATCTCCACTACGCGATCGACCTCCTCCGCGCGGGCTGCGCACCCGAGCTAGCCCTGCAGATCCTGCTCTAGTCACCTCTCCGGACGCGCGTCCGGGCACGCGGGCAGAATCCCGCTGCAGGTGTTCTTCCTCGCTTCCATTCCCTCGCCCTCGTCGGGCACGCTCGACATCGGGCCGCTGACGATCCACATGTACGGGCTGATGCTGCTCGCCGGGATTGCGGCCTGCATCGCGCTCACCGGGAGGCGCTGGACGGCTCGCGGCGGCGACTGGGATCTGATCTTCCGGGTCGCGGTCTGGGGAGTGGGCTTCGGGATCGTCGGTGCTCGGCTCTACCACGTCGCCACGAGCTGGGACGAGCTCCCGGACGAGTGGTGGGGGCCGTTCGCCGTCTGGGAGGGCGGCCTCGGGATCTGGGGCGGGATCGCGGGCGGCGTGCTCGTCGGTTCGATCATCGCGAGACGTGCCGGCGCGAGCGTCCCAGCGCTCCTCGACGCCGCGGCGCCCGGCCTGCTCGTGGCGCAGGCGATCGGCCGGATCGGCAACTGGTGGAACCAGGAGCTCTTCGGCAAGCCCACCGACCAGCCGTGGGGGCTCGAGATCGACCCGCCCCGGCCCGAAGGCTATGAGTTCGACAGCACGTTCCATCCGACGTTCCTCTACGAAGGGCTCTGGAACCTCGGTGCGGCCGCGCTCCTCCTCGTGCTCGACCGCTTCTACCGCTTCAAGCCGCCGGCGCTCTTCGCGCTCTACGTGGCGCTGTACACCGGCTTCCGCTTCTTCCTGGAGCAGCTCCGGATCGATCCCTCGAAGGAGCTCGCCGGGATGCGCCTGAACGCCTGGGTCTCGCTTGTCGTCTTCGTGGCCGCGGTCGCGTTCTTCGTCTGGTGGCAGTTCCTGCGCGGCGGCCGGCGCCGGCGACGTTCCCGCGAGCGCCGGCCCGAGAAGCCGCCGGCGATGGCCGTCCCGCGCGGCCGCGTCCGATCGCGCCGTTAGCTTGAGGCCGGATGGCGGCCGTTTTCGACCTGCCCCTGGATCTGGATGCCTTCGAGGGCCCGTTCGACCTGCTCCTGACGCTCGTCCTCAAGGAGGAGCTCGAGCCAGCGGAGGTCGACATCGCCGCAATCGTCATCTCGTTCGTGGAGCGGCTTGCCGATCGGGACGAGCTCGACCTCGAGGCCTGCGGCGAGTTTCTCGTCCTGATCGCCTCGCTGCTCGAGCTGAAGGCGCGCGCGCTCTTCCCCGAGGAGGACGCGGAGCTCGCCGAGCTCGAGCCGGAGGAGGCCGCCGAGGAGCTGGCGCGGCGGCTCGCCGAGTACCGGCGGATGAAAGACGCCGCTGCCTGGCTCGGCGAGCGGCTCGCCGGCGAGCGCGACCGCTTCTTCCGCGTCGGCCCCGCACCGCTCGCGCCACGCCCCGACCGCACGCTCGCGCCGCAGGATCCTCAGCAGCTCGCCGCCGCGCTGCGCGCGCTCGCCGAGCCGCCGCCGCAGGTCTCCCTCTCGCACATGGGGCTCCGCTTCCCGCCGGTCGGCCAGTTCCTGGCGCGCTTCCGGGCCGTGCTCGGCCGGCGGCGCCGCTTCGACTTCGACGCCGAAGTCGAGGGGCTGAACCGGATCGAGCAGGCCGTCGCTTTTCTCGCGCTGCTCGAGCTGCGCAAGACCGGCGAGGTCGCGCTCGAGCAGGCTGCACCGTTTGCGCCCATAAGGGTTTCCCGCTCCGATGAAGAAAGGAAGTCCGAATGGACCGTCCGCTCCGCTTGATCACCGCCAATCCGGTCGACCAGCTTGCCCGTACTATCGAGGCGTTGCTCGTCGTCGCCTCCGCACCGCTTTCCGTCGACGAGCTCGCGCAGGCGGCCGACGACGACACCGTCCGAATCGAGACCGCCCTCGGGCTTCTCTCCGACCGCTACCGCGAGGGGCGGAGCGGGATCGTGCTGGAGCACGTCGCCGGCGGCTACGCCTTCCGCGCCTCGCGCGAGGCTGCCGACGCTTGCGGGAGGCTCTTCGAGCGCCCGGTCGAGCGCGGCCTCTCCCAGGCGGCGTTCGAGACGCTCGCGGTCGTCGGGTACCTAGGCCCCTGCAGCCGGCCGGAGATCGCCCGGGTGCGCGGCGTCGCCGCCGACTCGGCAGTGGCAGGGCTGCTCGAGCGCGGACTGATCGCGGAGGCCGGACGGGACGACGGACCGGGGGGAGCGGTGCGGTACCAAACGACGCCGCTCTTCGAGCGCGTCTTCGGCCTCGAGAGCATCGCCGCCCTGCCGCGGCTCGATGACCTGGGCGAATCCACCGAGGAGATCCGTGAGCGCCTCCACTCGGTCGCCGTGGGCAAGACCGCCTAGATCTGCCAAGCCCCGCCACGAAGCACTGGGATGATGTCGCCGTCGCCCGTGAGCCCGTCGACGTCGACCTCGGGGCTGCCGATCATGAAGTCGACGTGGATCTCGCTCTGGTTCGCCCGCGCGCGCTCGGCCTCGTCCTCGACCACGAACTCGTAGGAGCCGCCGAGCGCGATGTGGCTGGCGGCGTTCTCGTCGAGCAGCGTGTTCCAGAAGACGGTCTCGAGCGCGCCGATCCGGCCCGAGCCGTCGACGAGCGCGACCTCGCCGAGACGGGCGGCGCCCTCGTCCTTCGCGGCGACGGCGCGGAGGACGTCGACGTTCGAGTCGGCGTCGATCTCCACCGCCCGGCCGCCCTCGAAGCGAATCGCGATCCCGTCGATCAGGCTGCCGGCAAGCTCGAGCGGCTTCGTGGCGCGAACGGTCCCCTCGACCCGTGCCGGATCGGGCGTCGTGAAGACCTCCTCGGTCGGGATGTTGACGATGCTCTCGAGTCCGTCGATCCGCTCCAGGGTGCCGGCATGCCAGCCGCTGCTCCGGAAGAGACCGACGCTGAGATCTGTACCCGGGCCACGGAAGCGGAGCGAGTCGAAGGCGCGCTCGGTGAGGCGACCCGCTGCACTCCTCAGCTCGGCGACCCGCGCGCGCCACGCCTCGGCCGGATCCGGCTCGTCGAGGCGCGACACGTGTGCGAGCTCCTGCCGCAACCGCTCGAGGGCCTCGTCGGGCTCGAGCGAGGGATACACCTGACGCGCCCAGCCCTCCGTCGGCCACGAGGCGATGCACCAGTTGGTCGTCCGCGCCAGCACAACCTCAGAGCTCTCCTTCAGCCGCGGCAGCAGATCGCGGCCCGCGCGCTCCGGGTCGACGCCGTCGAGAGCGTGCGGTTGCGGATTGCCGATGATCCAGATCCGGCAGCCGCGCTCCTCCCCAAGCCGCAGGAGCCGCGCTCCGAGCTCAGGCGGGACGTAATCGAGCGTGTCGGCGCGCGCATGGAGCAGGCGCTCGCGCTTGAGGAGCGCGTCCCACCACCAGACGTCGACGAAGCGCGCACCCCGGCGATACGCGGCGCCCGCGATCGCCCGGACGACCTCCTCGGTACCGAGGTCGGCGAGGATGTCGACCTCCTGACCCTCCTGGACGTTCGCGCCGACCTCGACGACCAGGTCGGCGAAGCGCTCCGCGTCCGTCAGATCTGCCACGCGCCGCCGCGCAGAACCGGCACTCGCTCCCCGTCGCGCGTGAGCCCGTCGACGTCGACCTCGGGACTGCCGATCATGAAGTCGACGTGGACGGGACTTCGGTTCGCGCGCTCGCGGTCTGCCTCGTCCTCGAGCGGGAACGTGTAGGCGTTTCCGAGCGCGATGTGGCTCGCCGCGTTCTCATCGAGGAGCGTCTCGTAGAAGACCGTGCCGAGCGGCCCGATCCTGCCCTCGCCGTCTACGAGCGCGAGCTCGCCCAGCCGGTCGGCGCCCTCCTTCGCGACGATCGAGCGCAGAGCCTCTCCGCCCTCCTCGGCGTCGACCTTCGTCGCGCGGCCGCCCTCGAACTCGATCCTGATCCCGGACATGAACGAGCCGTACACCTCGAGCGGCATCGTCGCGCTCACGTGGCCGTCGACGCGCTCGGGGTCGGGCGTCGTGAAGATCTCCTCGGTCGGGAGGTTGGGATAGTGGGTTAGTCCGTCGACCGTCGTGAAGTCGGCGCCGAGCCAACGGTGGCTTGCAAGCAGGCCGACGGTGAGGTCGGTGCCCGGCCCGCGCAGGTGGATCGCGTCGAAGTGGCGCTCCGTGAGCCGCTCGGCCGAAGCGACGATTGCGCGCATCCGCTCGCGCCAGGCCTCCACCGGATCGTCCGCGTCGAGCCGGCAGACGTAGACGATCTCGTCCCAGAGCTTGTCGAGCGCCTCGTCGGGCGGGAGTTCGGGATGCACGCGCTCGGCCCAACGCGGATTCGGACAAGGCCCGATTGTCCAGTTCGTCGTGCGCTCGTTGACGATCTCCGGGACTTCCTTCAGATACGGGAGTAGGTCGCGGCCCATCCGGGACGGGTCGATCCCGTCGAAGACGGTCGAGTCGGTGCCCGTGAGGAAGACTCGTGCTGCGTGCTCGTTCGAGAGCCAGCGCAGGCGCTCGCCCATCCAGGGCGGTACGAACTCGAGCGAGTCGGCGTCGGCCAGCTCGAGCCGCGCCCGCTTCACCAGCAGATCCCACCAGAAGACGTCCACATAGCGAGCTCCGCGGCTGTAGGCGGCGCGGGCGACGGCGCGCGCCGCGTCGGCCATGTCGTAATAGGCGTTGACGCCGACGATCTGCCCGGGCTGGAGGTTCGCGCCGAAGCCGACGAGCAGGTCGGCGAGACGCACGAGGTCGTCGGTGCGGTCGCGCATCGGGCGGCACACTACCGCCTGTGAGGTTGAACGCCTACCTGTCTCGAGCGGGAGTCGCGTCGCGGCGCAAGTCCGACGAGCTGATCAAGGCCGGCCGCGTGAGGGTGAACGGCGAGCCGGGTGAGCTGAACACGTTCGTCGGCTCGAGGGACGTGGTCGAGGTGGACGGGAAGCCGGTTGCGAAGCAGAAGCTCGCCTACGTGCTGCTGCACAAGCCAGCGGGGGTCGTGACGACGGCGAGCGATCCCCAGGGGCGACCGACGGTCGTCGGGCTCGTCTCGCATTCGTCGCACGTCGTTCCCGTCGGCCGGCTCGATGTCGAGACCACGGGGGCGCTGCTGCTGACGAACGACGGCCCCCTCGCGCACCGGCTGGCCCATCCGCGCTACGGCGTCGAGAAGGTCTACGAGGTCGAGACCTGGAAGCAGCCCACCGACGGGACGCTGCGCAAGCTCGCGGAGGGCGTGAAGCTCGAGGACGGCACGACCGCGCCGGCGCGCGTGCGGCGGCTGGCGGGCGCCCGCTTCGAGCTCGTCCTCCACGAGGGCCGGAACCGGCAGGTGCGGCGGATGGTCGAGGCTGTCGGGCATCGGGTTCGACGGCTGCACCGGAGCGTCTACGCAGGGCTCAAGCTAGGGAAGCTGAAGCCGGGCGAGTGGCGCGAGCTGACGCGGGCGGAGCTCACAGCGCTGCAGCAGCTCTCGGGCTGAGGTCGTTCGCGCACCCTCGCTCGTCCGAAGGAGAAACGGCCGCGGTCGTGGCGGGCGCGCCTACGGGGCGCTGTGCGCGACGAGATCATCCCACGTGATCGTCCTCTCGCACGTCGGCGCCGGCGCTTCCCTCGCCTCGCGCGTCAACCGCCGTCGCAGACGCGGCCGCAGGGACGGTCGCACGGACGGTTGCAGACACCGTTGCAGACACGGTCGCAGACATGCGCGGAAAAATGTTGACGAAGTCGACGCTGGTTTGTGACGACCTGGGGAAGGATGTGTGCTACGCGAGCTGAGCTCGACCCGCCCAGCGCCGCGTCCGGCTTCGGACCTCGGCTACCGCACGAAGCCCATCCGCTCGTACATCCGGGCAAGCGTAGGCGCCGACGCCTCGCGCGCCTTGTCCGCCCCGAGCGCGAGCAGCCGCCGTAGCTCCGCCGGATCCGCCCGAAGCTCACGGTAGCGTTCCTGGATCGGCGCGACCGCCTCGACGACGGCTTCGCCGACGTCCTGCTTGAACGCCCCGTAGCCGGTGACTCCATAGCGCGCCTCGATATCCTCGACGGATTCCCCGTTCAGTGCCGCGAGGATGTCGATCAGGTTCGTCACGCCCGGCTTCTCGGGATCGCGCCGCACCTCGCGGCCCGAGTCGGTCACCGCAGAGCGGAACTTCTTCCGGATGACGTCGAGCTCGTCCAGAAGGAGCACCGTCCCTTGCGGTGTCCCTGCCGTCGTAGACATCTTCCGCGTCGGCTCCTGCAGGTCCATGATCCGCGCGCCCACCTCGGGGTAGACGCCCGCCGGGACCTTGAACGTCTCGCCGAACCGCGAGTTGAACCGCTCCGCGACGTCGCGCGCAAGCTCGACGTGCTGGCGCTGGTCGTCCCCGATCGGGACGATGTCCGTCTGGTAGAGCAAGATGTCGCCCGCCATCAGCACCGGGTAGGTGAAGAGGCCCGCGGAGATGAACTCCTGCCGGTCGCCCTTGTCCTTGAACTGCGTCATCCGGCCGAGCTGGCCGTAGCTCGTGACCGAGCCGAGGAGCCAAGCCGCCTCGGCGTGCGCCGCCACATGGCTCTGGCAGAACACCGTCGAGCGCTCCGGGTCGAGCCCGGTCGCGAAGAGCATCGCGGCGAGGTCGAGCGTGCGTTCGTGGAAGTCCCGCGGGTCGTACTCGACGGTGATCGAGTGCAGGTCGACGATGCAGAAGAACCCCTCGCCCTGCTCCTGGGTCGCCGCGTACTGGCGGAAGCCTCCGATCAGGTTGCCGAGCTGCTTCGCGCCGGTGGGCTGGATCCCGCTGAAGATTCGCATGCCGTTGTCGTCCTTTCCGGTCGTGGAACGAGAACGACCTCCTGTACGGAGGTCGACGGTCGAGCGGAACGGGTTGCGCGCTAGCCCGCGCGCACGCTCCCGCTCCGCCCGCTGGGCCAGGACCAGACCTCGCTGCGGTGTCCGGGGTTCATCGCCACCCAGGATAGGGCCGACGCCGAAAAGCCGCAACTAGACTGGCTTTCGTGGCCGTGACCCCAGCAACCTGGACGCCTTCCTCGTGGCGCAGCCACCCGGCTCGGCACCAGCCCGAGTGGCCCGACGAGGCGCGCGCCGAGGCCGCGCTCGCGCAGCTGAAGGCGATGCCCCCGCTCGTCTTCGCGGGCGAGGCTCGCGACCTGCAGTCGTCGCTCGGAGAGGTCGCCGCGGGCAGAGCGTTCCTGCTCCAGGCCGGCGACTGCGCCGAGTCCTTCCATGATTTCAGCGCCGTCTCGATCCGGGAGAAGCTGAAGATCCTGCTCCAGATGTCGGTCGTCCTGATCTACGGCTCGGCGCTCCCGCTCGTCAAGGTCGGCCGGATCGCGGGCCAGTTCGCGAAGCCTCGCTCGACCCCGACGGAGCGCGTGGGGGAGACCGAGCTTCCGTCCTTCCTCGGCCACATGGTCAACGACGACGCGCCGACGGCCGAGGCGCGGGTCGCCGATCCCGAGCGGATGGTGCGCGCCTACCACCAGTCGGCCGCCACCCTGAATCTCCTGCGCGCCTTCACCAAGGGCGGCTTCGCCGACCTGACGCAGGTGCAGATGTGGAACCAGGCGTTCGCCGCGAGCGCGCCCGAAGGGCAGCGCTACCGGGCGATCGCGGTCGAGATCGAGCGCGCGCTCGGCTTCATGCGCGCCTGCGGGATCGACCTCGTCGACTCGCCGCAGCTCCACCAGGTCGACGTCTGGACGAGCCATGAAGGCCTTCTGCTCGACTACGAGGAGGGGCTGACGCGAACCGACTCGCTCACCGGCGACTGGTACGACTGCTCGGCGCACATGCTCTGGATCGGCGAGCGGACGCGGCAGGTGGACGGCGCTCACGTCGAGTTCTTCGCCGGCGTCCACAACCCGCTCGGGGTCAAGCTGGGGCCGACCGCGACTCCTGAGGAGGCGCTCGAGCTCTGCGAGCGGCTCAATCCCGCTCGGATTCCCGGACGGCTGACCTTCATCGTTCGAATGGGGGTCGAGCGGCTTGCCGCGTCCCTCCCCGGTCTCCTTCGGGCCGTCGGGGAGGCCGAGCACCCGGTCGTCTGGGCGTGCGACCCGATGCACGCCAACGTCTTTCGCACCTCGTCCGGGATCAAGACGCGCAGCTTCGACGCGATCATGGCCGAGGTCGAGTGCTTCTTCGACGTCAGCCGTGCCGAGGGCGTCTGGCCCGGCGGTGTCCATCTCGAGTTCACGGGCGAGGACGTCACCGAGTGCCTCGGCGGCTCCGCGGCGGTGCTCGAGGAGGAGCTGACGGCTCGCTACGAGAGCCTCTGCGATCCCCGTCTGAACGCTCGCCAGTCGCTCGACCTCGCCTTCCGCGTGGCCGAGCTGATGCGGATGTAAGGCACGTGCCGCCGCTCCGCTCCCTCGCCGTCGTCGGCACGGGCCTGATCGGCGCGTCCGTCGGGCTCGCCGCGCGCCGAGCCGGGGTCGAGCGCGTGAAAGGCTGGGATCCGGATCTCGCGCATCTTGCGGCCGCGACGGAGCGGGGCGCCGTCGAGCCTGCGGTCGGTCTTGCGGCCGCACTCGCCGGGGCCGAACTGGCGGTGGTCGCTGCCCCGGTGACTGCGTTGCCGGCTCAGGTGCGCGCCGTCCTCGACGCAAGCGGCCCCGGCTGCACGGTCACGGATGTCGGCTCCACAAAGGGCGGCGTCTGCGCGGCCGCGGCCGGCGAGGGACGGTTCATCGGCGGCCATCCGATCTGCGGCTCGGAGGCCCGCGGGCCTGAGCGCGCCACCGGCGAGCTCTTCGACGGAGCGACGTGGTTCCTGACTCCGGTCGCGGCGACCGAGCCGGATCGCTACAAGCTCCTTCACGGCTTCGTCTCCGCGCTCGGCGCGATCCCGGTGGCCGTCGATCCGGAAGCGCACGACCGGCTCGTCGCCGTCACGAGCCACCTCCCGCACGCGCTCGCGAACGTGCTCCTGAACCAGGCCGGAGGAGCGCGCGTCGACGGGCACGAGCCGCTCGCCGCGGCCGGCGGCTCGCTCCGCGACATGACGCGAATCGCAGGCGCCAACCCTCGCATCTGGGTCGACATCTTCCTCGAGAACCGCGATGCGCTCGCGGCGGCGCTCGCCGAACATCGGCGCCGGATCGAGCAGGTCGAGTCGGCGCTCGCCGCCGGTGACGCCGGCTTCCTCGCGCGCTGGATCGGCGAGGCGTCGGGACATCGCCGGCGCCTGCTCGAGACCGCCTACGACGATCCCGGCGCGCTTCAGCGGCTGCGCGTCCACGTGCCCGACCGCCCGGGCGTGATCGCCGGAATCGCGCAGGCGCTCGGCGCAGAGCGGATCAACATCGCCGACTTCGACCTCCAGCATCTCTCCACCGACCGCGGCGGGACGCTGACGATCCTCGTCACCGGCGAGCAGGAGGCCGAGCGCGCGGCCGCGATCCTCGAGACGCAGGGCTACGGCGTCGTCGTCGCCCCTGTCCTCGACGACGACCTCGTCGACGAATGAAGATCGAGCCGGCCGCCTCGATCCTCGGCCATCTCGCCGTGCCGGGCGACAAGTCGATCTCGCACCGCGCCGTGCTGCTCAGCGCGATCGCCGACGGCGAAACGCGGATCTCGGGCTTCGGTCACTCGGCTGACACGGAGGCGACGGTCGGAGCGGCGCGCGCCCTCGGCGTTCGGGTCTACGAGGCGGACGCCGAGACCCTGCACGTCTTCGGGGTCGGGCTCCGCGGCCTGAGAGCACCACGCGAGCCGATCGACTGCGGCAATGCCGGCACGCTGATGCGGCTCCTGCCAGGCATCCTCGCCGGCCAAGACGGACGCTTCGAGCTGACCGGGGACGAGTCGCTGAGCACCCGGCCGATGGAGCGGATCGCCGAGCCGCTGCGGCGGATGGGAGTTGCGATCGAGACGACCGACGGGCACGCGCCGCTTACGATCGAGGGTGGCGACGTTCAGCCGATCTCGTACGAGCTGCCGGTCGCGAGCGCGCAGGTGAAGTCGGCCGTCCTACTCGCAGGCCTCTTCGCGAGAGAAGGCGAGACGACCGTGGTCGAGCCGCTCCCGACCCGCGACCACACCGAGACGATGCTCGAGGCCGGCGGCGTCAGGATCCGGCGGCGTCAGAAGAGCGCGTCAGTCTGGCCGGTCGAGCGGCTCGAGCTCGGCGAGATCGAGATCCCGGGCGACTTCTCCTCCGCGGCGCCGCTCATCGTCGCGACCACGCTCCTCGCCGGCTCCGAGCTGACCGTGCACGGCGTCAACCTGAACCCGCGGCGGATCGGACTCCTCGACGTGCTCGAGCGGATGGGTGGGCGCGTCACGGTCTTCAACCGTCGGCGGATCGGTGGCGAGGCGGGCGGCGACCTCGACGTCCGCGCCGCGGAGCTCGTCGGCACCGAGGTGAACGCGCACGAGGTACCGCTCCTCGTCGACGAGCTCCCGCTCTTCGCCCTCCTCGCCGTCCACGCCCGCGGCGACAGTGTGCTCCGAGGGGCCGCGGAACTGCGCGCGAAGGAGACCGACCGGATCGAAGCCGTCGTCGACGGGCTCCGCCGCCTCGGCGCCCACATTCGCGCGACCGAGGACGGCTTCGTGGTCCGCGGCGTCCCCACGCGGCTCCGCGGCGGCTCGATGGACTCGTGTGGCGACCATCGGATCGCGATCCTCGCCGCGGTCACAGGACTCGTCTCGCGCGAGGGGGTCGAGGTCGAAGGCGCAGAGTCGGTGGCTGTCAGCTTCCCGGGCTTCTACGACCTGCTGGCCCGGGTCGTCAATCCCTAGACTCGCGCCGATGCCTGTGCCGATGCCTCGTACTAACCATTTCTCCGCAGGAGAAATGGCGTGATCGTCGCCATCGACGGCCCCGCCGGGGCCGGCAAGAGCACGGTTGCGCGGCTTCTCGCCGAGCGGCTCGCGTTCCGCTACCTGGATACGGGCGCGATGTACCGCGCCCTGACGTGGCTCGCGCAGCGGCGCGAGCTCGCGCTCGACCTGGCCGACGAGCTCGCCGAGCTCGCCCGCGACTTCCCCGTCGAGTTCGATGAAGACGGACGGGTCTACATCGACGGCATCGACGTGACGTCGTCGATCCGCAGGCCCGGGATCGACCGGCTCGTCCCCGTCGTCGCTCGCCACATCGCAGTGCGCGAGGTGATGCGCGAGCGGCAGCGGACGCTGGGCGAGGCGGGCGACGTCGTGATCGAGGGCCGGGACATCGGCACGGTCGTGGCGCCGCGGGCGCAGGTGAAGGTCTATCTCGTCGCCGATCCCGCGATCCGCGCTCGCCGCCGCGCCGCCGATCAGCCGGAGATCGCAGCCGACGCTCTCGCCACGGACCTGCGCCTGCGGGACGAGAAGGACGCGATCAACATGCGCCCGGCCGAAGACGCGATCGAGATCGACACGACCGACCTCGCCGTCGAGGACGTCGTCGCGCGGATCGAGCAGCTCGTTCGCGCGCACGCCGCCACGGCATGAGGCGGCAGGCGTGAACCGCGTCGACGCCGTCTGGGCGATCGGCCGCGTCACCCTGCAGCCGCTCACCCGGCTCGTCGTCCCGCTTCGCAACTACGGCGTCGAGCGCGTGCCTCGTTCCGGCGGCGTCGTGCTCGCCTTCAACCACTTCCACTGGATCGACCCGCCCGTGATGGGTACAGCCTCGCCACGCACCGTTCACTTCCTCGCGAAGGTCGAGGCGCATCGCGTGCCAGGGCTTGGCCAGCTCATCCGCAGCTTCGGGACGATCTCCGTGCGCCGTGGCGAGTCGGATCGCGAGGCGGTGCGCCTGATGCGCGAGGTGGTGCGCGACGGGCACGTGCTCGGCCTCTTCGCCGAGGGGACGCGCCAGACGACAGGCGTGCCCGGCCCCGTCCAGCCGGGCGCGGCGATGGTCGCCCTCCAGGAGCACGTGCCGGTCGTCCCCGCCGCGATCCACGGCTCGCACGAATGGCGCCTCGGCAACTGGGCGCCGGTGTCCGTTGCCTGGGGCGAGCCGGTGCGCTTCGAGGGGCTGCCGAAGGGCGGCAAGGGCTACCGGGAGGCGTCGGCGGAGATCGAGCGGCGAATCCATCGGCTGCACGACTGGCTCGTCGAGATCCATGCGCTCGGCCGGCCGCGCGAGGCTGTTCCGCCGGCATGAGCGAGGACATCGCCCAGGGCGACCGCAGCATGGACATCGCCGGGACCGTCGCGATCGTCGGCTTCCCGAACGTCGGCAAGTCGACGCTGATCAACCGGCTCACCGAGAGCCGCCAGGCCGTCGTCCACGAGACCCCCGGCGTCACGCGCGACCGCAAGGAGCTCGTCTGCGAGTGGAACGGCGTCCACTTCCTCCTGATCGACACCGGCGGTGTCGACGATCTCGCGACGGACGTCTTCAGCCCCGAGATCGCAAAGCAGGCGCGGGCGGCGATCCACGAGGCCGACTTGATCCTCTTCGTCGTCGACGCGCGGCACGGGATCACGCCGGGCGACGAGGAGCTCGCGGTGACGCTCCGGGCCTCGAAGAAGCCGGTGTTCGTGCTCGCGAACAAGATCGACGATCCGCGCAAGGACTTCCAGGCGGCCGAGTTCCACCGGCTCGGGCTCGGCGATCCGTGGCCGCTCTCGGCCCTGCACGGCCTCGGCACCGGCGACCTGCTCGACGAGGTCGTCGCGAAGCTGCCCGGTGAGGGCCGTGCTCCGATCGGCGAGGAGACGATCCGCGTTGCGATCCTCGGCCGGCCGAACGTCGGCAAGTCTTCGCTCCTGAACGCGCTCGTCGGCCGCGAGCGGGTGATCGTCTCGGACGTGCCCGGAACGACGCGGGATGCGATCGACACGATCCTCGTCCGCGACGAGCAGCAGTTCCTGCTCGTCGACACCGCCGGCCTCCGGCGCAAGCGCAAGCAGCGGCAGGGGATCGAGTACTACTCGGAGCTGCGCGCGCTCGAGGCGGCCGAGCGGGCGGACGTCGCACTGATCCTGATCGACGCCAGCGAGGGAATCGTCGAGCAGGACCTCTCCGTCGCGGACGTGGCGCGCAAGGCCGGCTGCTCGTCGCTCGTCGTCCTCTCGAAGTGGGACGTCAACGAGGTGGCGCTCGAGGATGTGAAGCCGAGAATCGAGACACGCCTGCGCCAGCGGCCGCCGGTGATCGCCGTCTCCGCAAAGACCGGCCGCGGGCTCGATCGTCTCCTCGACCACGTGGTTGCCCTCTTCGAGAAGCACGCCGGCCGGATCCCGACGCCCGCCCTGAACAACGCGCTCGCCGAGCTGCGCGAGGCGCGCCAGCCGCCCTCGCAGCGCGGGCGCCGCCTGAACCTCCTCTACGGCGCCCAGGTCTCCTCGCGTCCGCCTCGGATCCGGATCCACGTCAACGACCCAGGCCTCGTCACCCGCGACTACGCGTACTGGGTGGAGAACGAGCTGCGGAAACGGTTTAGCCTCGGCGGCGTGCCGGTGTCGATCGACTTCGTCAAGCGCTCGTGAGCCCCGCGCGACAGAGAGCTTGTGTTGGAACAACACAAGCTCTTCGTCCCGCGCTGCGGCCGGTGCGCGAGCCGATCTTCCGGCCGCGAGCCGGCCAAGGGGCTTGTGTTGGAACAACACAAGCGTTCGGACGAGCGCGGTGAAGGTCGTCGTCGTGGGGGGAGGCTCGTGGGGAACTGCGTTCTCGCGCGTGCTTGCCAACCGCGAGCACGAGGTTACGCTCGCGTGTCGCGACGTCGAGCAGGCGCAGGCGATCGCCACGACCGGCCGCAACCCGCGCTACCTCTCGCACACCGATCTCTCGGGCGTCAGCGCAACGACCATCGCCGAGGCCCCGTTCGCGTCGGCGGAGCTCGTCGTGCTCGCGGTCCCGAGCGCGGTCTACGCGAGTGTCGCCGCCGAGCTGCCCGGCACGGCGGCCGTGCTCTCGCTGACGAAGGGGCTCGATCCGGCGACGGGCGAGCGGCTCTCGACGCTCGTTCGCGGGAGGCCGGTCGCGATCCTCTCTGGCCCGAACATCGCCGAGGAGGTCTCGCGCGATTTCCCCGCAGCCGCCGTGATCGCGAGCAATGATCGGCAGCTCTCGCTTGACCTCCAGGAGGCGATCAATTCGGTCACCTTTCGCGTCTACGTGAACGAGGACGCCGTCGGCGTCGAGCTCTGCGCCGCCGCAAAGAACGTGATCGCGCTCGCCGCGGGGGGCGCCGACGGCCTCGGACTCGGCGACAACGCCAAGGCCGCCCTCGTCGCGCGCGGCCTTGCGGAGATGGGTCGTCTTGCGGAGGCGGCCGGCGGGCGCCCCGAGACGTTCGCCGGGCTCGCGGGCATGGGCGACCTCGTCGTCACGTGCTGGGCGAAGTCGGGTCGCAACCGCCGGGCGGGCGAGCTGATCGCGCGCGGAACCGATCCGGACGACGCCGTGCGCGAGATCGGAATGGTCGTGGAGGGCCTGACGACCGCGCCGGTACTGCGCGAGCTCTCACATCGGCTCAAGATCGAGCTTCCGATCACCGAAGGTGTCTGCAGCGTGCTCGAGGGTACGCCGCTCGACGAGCTCGTCGCCGGGCTGATGAGCCGAGTCCCGACCCAGGAGTGACTAGAGTGAGGACCATGCGCAGCAGCCTGATCGCCCTCTCCGCCCTGCTCTGCCTCGCGGTCGTCGGTTGCGGCGGCGGGAGCACGAATACCGCCGGATCGGTGGCCGGCGACGTTGCCGGGATCGTGCCGGCAAGCGCTCCCGTCCTGATCGCGCTGGAGACCGATCCGGACTCGGATCAGTGGCAGCAGGCTGACGAGCTCCTGAGCAAGTTCCCGGGGAAGGAGCGGCTGCTCGCCGAGGTGCGCGAGGGCCTCGCCGACGAGGGAATTGACCTCGACGACGAGCTGCTCCCCGCATTCGGCGACGAGACCTACATCGTCGTCCTCGACTTCGAGAACGGCGGCGACAATGTGGTCGCGCTGACCAAGCCGCGCGACAAGGCGAAGCTGACGCAGCTCCTGGAGGAGTCGGACGAGGACACGGTGACGCGCGAGATCGACGGCTGGACGGCGATCGCCGAGAACACCGCGACGCTCGACCGCTTCGCGGCAGCCGGCGACAAGCTGGCGGACGCGGACTGGTTTGGCGAGGCGCAGGAGCGGGTCGAGGAGGACGCCCTCGTAACGTTCTTCGCGAATGGCGCTCCGATCAACGACGCGTTGAAGAAATCGCTTCCCGAGGGCTGCGACGTCTCCGCCCAGCAGGGCGAGCTGCAGTACGCAGCCGGAACGATGACGGCGGGCGACGACGGCGTGCGGATGCGGTTCGCCGCGAAGAGCGAGGGCGCAAAGCAGGGTCTCGACGGCGAGTCACTGCTCTCCGAGGTTCCCTCGGGCGCTTATGCCTATCTCGGCTCGCCGGCCTTCGACACCGCCGGCCTCGGGCTCTCCGAGCAGCTTCGCTGCGCACTCGAGTCGGGCGGGATCCCGGACGTCGAGGACGAGCTCGGCGTCACCTACGACGAGATCCTCGACCTCTTTGCAGGCGGCCTCGGCCTCTACCTCCGGCCGGCGGCGCTGATTCCCGAGATCACGCTCCTGCTCGACCCCGAGGACGACGCGAAGAGCCTCGACGTGCTCGACACGCTGGCCAAGAAGGCGACGGACTTCGGCGGCAGGGTGCAGCGCACGACCGTCTCCGGGACCGAGGCGAGAGAAGTCCGACTCGGGCCGGTCACGATCCTCTACGGCGCGAACGACGGCCATGTCGCCGTGACGACTGCGCGCGCGGGGATCGAGGCGCTGGCCGAGGGCGGTCCCTCGCTCGCCGACGACGACGCGTTCAAGGACGCGACCGAGGCAGCCGACATGGGCGAGGACGACGAGGTCTTCGCGTACCTCGACCTGCGCCGGATCGTCGACCTCGCCGACGATATCGCGGGTTTCGCCGAGCAGGATCTGCCGCGCGAGGCGCGTGAGAACCTCGAGCCGCTGGAGAGCTTCGTCGTCTGGGGCGACGCCTCCGATCCGAACGACGTCGAGGTCGGCGCCTTCCTCCAGATCGGGTAGAGTCACTCCCGCCGTGGCCGCGCGCTCGTTCCAGTTCACTTCGGAGTCCGTCACCGAGGGGCATCCCGACAAGATCGCCGACCAAATCTCGGATGCGATTCTCGACGCGTGCCTGGCGAACGATCCCAATAGTCGGGTTGCCTGTGAGACGCTGATCACCACTGGCCTCGTGGTCGTCGCCGGCGAGATGACGACCCCCACCTACGTCGACATCCGCAAGCACGTGCGCGACACGGTCTCGGAGATCGGCTACACGCGCGCCAAGTACGGCTTCGACGCCGAGACGTGCGGCGTGATCGTCGCGATCGACGAGCAGTCGGCCGATATCGCGCTCGGCGTCGACGATTCGTACGAGGCGCAGCACGGCGATGCGGATCCGCTCGATCGCGTTGGGGCCGGCGATCAGGGGATGATGTTCGGCTATGCCTCGAACGAGACCGCCGAGTTGATGCCCCTCCCGATCCTGCTCGCGCACCGGATCTGCAAGCGGCTGTCCGAGGTGCGCAAGGCGGACGTGCTCCCGTACCTGCGTCCCGACGGCAAGGCACAGGTCACCGTTCGCTACGAGGTCGACGAGCACGGACGCCAGCGTCCGGTGGAGCTCGAGCGCGTGCTGATCTCGACGCAGCACCGCGACGGGCTGGACACCGAGGCGCTGATCAAGCCGGATCTGATCGAGCACGTCCTCCGCCCCATCCTCCCGCACGAGCTCTACGACGAGAAGCGGCTCGAGGAGAAGGACTTCGTCTACGTCAACCCCACCGGCAAGTTCGTGATCGGCGGGCCGATGGGCGACACCGGGTTGACCGGACGCAAGATCATCGTCGACACCTACGGCGGCGCAGCGCCGCACGGGGGCGGGGCCTTCTCGGGCAAGGATCCGACGAAGGTCGACCGCTCGGCCGCCTACGCAGCCCGATATGTCGCGAAGAATGTCGTTGCGGCCGGGCTCGCCGAGCGCTGCCAGATCCAGGTCGCCTACGCGATCGGAGTCGCCCATCCGCTCTCCGTGCTCGTCGACTGCTTCGGCACCGAGGCCGAGGGATTGACGCAGGAGCGGATCGAGGAGCTCGTCCACGAGCACTTCGACCTCCGTCCCGCGGCGATCCTGCGCGACCTCGACCTGCGCCGCCCGATCTACCGCAAGACCGCCGCCTA
>Ga0136617_10001050_pt1 | contig 24159 bp, 24 predicted proteins | sample AntDrymUQ3222106_2_FD_129672 | JGI IMG/M metagenome (GOLD analysis project Ga0136617, IMG submission 129672) | Polar desert sand microbial communities from Dry Valleys, Antarctica - metaG UQ322 (21.06) | ecosystem: Environmental > Terrestrial > Soil > Desert | place: Antarctica: Dry Valley...
CGAGTGGACCTGGGCGCCGCCGACACTCGCGCCGCGAGCCTCGCGCGGCCCGGTGATCTCGTCGAGCGGGTGGCCGAGCGCGGAGGCTCGGACGGCGCCGAGGCGCTCGGCCAGCTCGCGCGCGGTGCCGCTCGGGACGTCGGCCTTGCCGGCGCTCGCGTAGTCGATCACCTCCCAGTGCGGCAGGTGACGCGCGGCGAGCAGCGCCCCGGCCTGGGCCATCGCGGCCGTGAGGGAGAAGTTGCCCGACGCGATCGCGCCGACCCCGCCCGCCCGCGCGGCGGCGTCGATCTCGTCGAAGTCGGCGGCGGTGAGGCCCGAGGTGCCGATCACGACGGCGACGCCGCGCTCGATCGCCGTCAGCGCGTTGGCCTTGACGGCGTCGTGCGCGGTGAAGTCGATCAGCACGTCGACGCGGTCGAGCGCGTCCCCGACGGCGGCATTCACCGGCACGCCGAGCGGCTCGCCGCCGAGCGCGGCGCCGAGGTCCTGCCCGGCCGTGGTGCGGGCGACCGCGCTGCGCAGCTCCAGGTCGTCGGCCGCGAGCACGCCCGCGACGAGCGCACGCCCCGTCCAGCCGGTCGCGCCGGCGATGCAGATCGCGGTCATCGCCGGCCGCCCACGCGCTTGATCCGCTCCCACAGGACCGAGAAGAGCAGCGCGAGGCCCTTGACGGGCGGCGCGGCCGCCGCGGGCGCCTGCGCCGGGCCGGTCTGCGCCACGGACGCGCGCGCCTGCGCCGGGCCGGTCCGCGCCGCGGACGCGGACGCCTGCGCCGTGGCGGCGGGCGCCTGCGCCGGGGCGGACTGCGCCCCGGCCGGCTCGGCCGCCAGCCGCTCCTGCAAGCAGGCGGCGAAGTCGCGCAGCAGGCGGTTGGAGATGTCCTTGATCATGCCGCCGCGGCCGAACGACGCGAGCCGGCCCGTGATCGTGAAGTCGGTGACGGCCTCCACGCGCGTACCGGTACCCGACTCGTGCAGCATGTTGACGATCGTCGCGCTCGCACCGCCCTGCCCGCGCTTGTCGGAGCCCTTGGCGGCGAGCGTCGCCGTGTGCGTGCTCGCGTCGGCCGACTCGATCCTGATCGTGCCGCGGTAGGACGCGGTGGTCGGGCCGAGCTTGACCTGGAAGGTCCCGCGGTAGGTGCCGTCGTCGTGGCCCGTGATCGCCGCGCCCGGCAGGCATGGCGCGACCTGCTCGAGGTCGATCAGGGCCGCCCACACCTGCTCGATCGGGGCGTCCACCTCGAAGGACTGCTCCAGCTTCACCGCCGCACCACCTCCAGGTCCTCACGCGTGTCGATGTCTCTCGAGTCGCAGAGATGCCCGCACTCCCACGTGCGCACGCGCGCTCCGTCCAGCAGGTCGCGGAAGCCGGCGTCGCCGCGCAGCTCGTCGGCGCGCGCCAGCAGCGCGCGGCGCAGCAGGACGGGGTGGCTCGGCACGCCGTCATAGGTCGCCCGCGCCCCGAGGTGGGACCGGGGCGGGTCCAGGATGCCGGCGATCACCTGCGGCGTGATGAACGGCTGGTCGCCGAGCGTGATCACCGCCTCGTCGACGTCGCCGAGCGCGGCGATGCCGCAGCGCAGCGACGCGCCGAGGCCGGTCTCCCAGTGGCGGCAGACGACGCGCTCGACCCCGTGGAAGTCCACGGCGGCGGCGATCTGCTCGGCGCGCGCGCCGAGCACGACGACGACCGGATCGATCGCCGGCACTGCGGCCATCGCACGGATCGCGTGCTCGAGCATCGGCCGGCCGCCGAGCATGGCAAGCTGCTTCGGGCCGCCGAACCGGAGCCCCCCACCGGCCGCCATGACGAGGCCGCCGACGACCGGCGGCGCGTCTTTGCCGCCGTGCCGGGTCACACGCCGGCCGCGTTCACGTCGATGCCTCCATCAGGTCCGCGAGCTGCTCCAACGACGCGATGCTATTGCCCGGTAGCAGCCGGTCCACGTGCGGCGTCGCCGCGCGCATGCCGCGGGTGAGCGGCTCATAGCGCGCATCGGCCGCGAGCGGGTTCAGCCACACCAGGCGGTGCGTGGTGCGGCGCAGGCGCGCCAGCTCGGCGGCGAGCTCGTCCGGGTCGCCGCGATCCCAGCCGTCGGACAGGATCACGACGAACGCGCCGCGCCCGATCCGGCGGCCGTGCTCGCGGTTGAGGGTGGCGAGCGACGCGCCGATGCGCGTGCCGCCCGACCAGTCCGTGACGCGCTCGGCGGCGCGGTGCAGTGCGAGGTCCGGGTCGCGGCCGGCCAGCTCGAGCGTGAGGCGCGTGAGCTGGGTGCCGAACGCGAACGCCTCCACGCGCGCGCGGGCGGCGACGCTGGCCTGCACGTACTGCAGCAGCATGCGGGCATAGGGCGCCATCGAGCCGGAGATGTCGAGCACGAGCACGAGCCGCCGCGGCCGCACGGTGGGTGCGCGCCAGCGCCGCTCGAGCAGCTCGCCACCCTGGCGCAGCGAAGCGCGGGTCGTCGCCCGCACGTCGGGGACCTCGCCGCGCCGGCGCGCCGGCCGGGTGCGGCGGCTCACGCGCGTCGGGCCGCGGCGGGCGAGGCGGGCGAGCAGGCGCCGGGCGGCGGCCCGCTCGGCGTCGGTGTAGGCGGCGAAGTCGCGCTCGCGCAGCGCCTCCTCCTCGCTCCAGGCGGCGGGGACCGGCGCGAGCTCGACCGGCATCGGCTCCTCGGCGGCGGGTACCGAGACCCGCGGGAGCGCCGCGCGGACGATCTCGCCCACCTGCGCGAGCGGGTCCTCCTCCGGCGTCCGCGCGGCCGCCCCGAACACGGCGGCGAACGCGAGCCCGAACCGCTCGTGGTCGGCGTGCGCGGAGCACAGCGTCGCGCGCAGCGCGTAGAACGCCTGCTCGCGCGATGAGGCGTCGACCGCCGCGAGCGCGCGGTGCGCGGCGAGCACCTCCCCCACGCCGACCCGCACGCCGAGCGCCCGCAGCGTCGCGGCGAGCTCCTGCAGCCGGCCGGTGACCGCGAACCTGAACGGTGCCAGGCACTCTTCGGCGGGGGAGTCACGCACCTTGGAGCACGCCCTTCTGGCGCACGCGCTCGAGGTCCTCGCGCACCTTCAGGGCGACGCCGAGCGTCGCGTCCAGGTCGTCCTCGGGGTCGAGCGCCAGCAGCGCGCGGGCCCAGGTGATCGTCTCGCCCACGCCGGGCATCTTGTAGAGCTCCTCGTCGCGCAGGCGGGCGACCGCGGCGCAGACCCGCGTCACGACCGCCTCGGGCACGCCGGGCAGGCGGGCGCGGACGATCTCCGCTTCGCGCTCGCGCGTGGGGTAGTCGATCCAGTGGTACAGGCAGCGGCGCTTGACCGCGTCGTGCAGCTCGCGCGTTCGGTTGGAGGTGAGGATCACCAGCGGGCGCCGGCGCGCCGTGACCGTACCCAGCTCCGGGATCGTGACCGCGAAGTCGGCCAGGAACTCGAGCAGGAATGCCTCGAACTCGTCGTCGGCGCGGTCGATCTCGTCGATCAGGAGCACGACGCGGCCGTCGGCCTCCAGCGCCTCCAGCAGCGGCCGCCGCAGCAGGAACTCGCGGCCGAACAGCTCGCGCGACTGCGCCCCCGCCTCCGCCGCGCGGATCGCCAGGAGCTGGCGCTGGTAGTCCCAGTCGTAGACCGCGTGATGCAGGTCGATCCCCTCGTGGCACTGCAGGCGGATCAGGCGCGCCCCCAGCGACGACGCCAGCGCCCGGGCGACCTCGGTCTTGCCGACGCCGGCCTCCCCTTCGAGCAGCAGCGGCTGCTCGAGCGTCGCCGCGAGGAAGACCGAGGTGGCCAGGCCCCGGTCGGGGAGGTAGGCCTCCCCGGCCAGGGCCCGCTCGACGTCCTCGACGGCCCCGAGGCTCACGCCGCCGCGGCCGCCTCCTCCAGCGCGCGGCGGCAGAGCACGCGCGCCAGATGGCGCTTGTAGTCCGAGGACGCGTTGAGGTCCTCGGGCGGGTCGGTGCCCTCCGCGGCCAGCCCGGCGGCCGCGGCGATCGCCTGGGCGTCCAGGCCGCCGCCCCGCAGCGCCTGCTCGACGGCGTTCGCACGCAGCGGGACCCCGCTCATGTTCGTGAGACCGACGCGCACGTCCGCGCACGAGCCGTCGGCCGCCCTGCGCACCGAGGCGCACACGGCGACCATCGCCCAGTCCTCGACGCGGCGGTTGAACTTGGCGTAGCCCGCGCCCCAGCCGTCGCCGGCCGGGAGGCGCACCTCGGTGACGATCTCGCCGTCGGCGATCGCCGTGGTGAGGTAGTCCTGGAACAGGTCCGTCGCCGCGATCTCGCGCTCGCGCTCGCCGCGCACCATGACCGAGCCCTCCAGCGCGAGCAGCACGGCCGGCAGGTCCGAGGCCGGGTCGCCGTGGGCGATCGTGCCGCCGATCGTGCCGCGGTTGCGGACCTGCTGGTCGGCGATCGTCGCGGCGGCCTTGGCCGCCAGGCCCAGCTCCGGCGCGGTCGCGACCGCGTGGTGGCGCGTCATCGCCCCGATCCGTACCGTCCCGTTCGCGCGCTGGATCCCGGTCAGCCCGGGCACCCTGCGCAGGTCGACGAGCAGGGTCGGCGCGGCCAGCCGGAGCTTCATCAGCGGCACCAGCGAATGGCCGCCGGCGAGCACCTTGGCGTCCTCGCCGCCTTCGCGCAGCGCGGCCAGCGCCGCGTCGAGCGACTCGGGCGCGACGTAGTCGAACTCGGCGGGGATCATGCGGGCGCGCCTCGCTTCTCCTGGAGCGCCTCCCACACGCGCATGGGTGTGAGCGGCATGTTCATGAACGCGATGCCCTCCGGGCGCAGCGCGTCGATCACGGCGTTGGTGACGGCGGCGCTGGCGGCGATCGTGCCCGCCTCGCCGACGCCCTTGACGCCGAGCGAGTTGACCGGCGACGGGGTCTCCGTCCGGTCGGTCTCGAACATCGGCAGCTCCGCGGCGCTCGGGAGCGCGTAGGAGACGAACGAGCCCGTGGCAAGCTGCCCGTCCTCGTCGTAGGCGACCTGCTCGAACAGCGCCTGGCCGACGGCGTGGACTATGCCGCCGTGGATCTGGCCCTCGATCAGGCTCGGGTTGATCGCCGGCCCGCAGTCGTCGACCGCCAGGTAGCGGACGAGGTCGACCTTGCCGGTCTCCGGGTCGATCTCTACCACCGCCGCGTGCGCGCCGAACGGGAAGACGAAGTTCTCCGGGTCATAGAACGAGGTCTCCTCGAGGCCGGGCTCCATGCCGGCCGGCAGGTTGTCCTCGGGGATGTAGGCCAGGCCCGCCACCTCGGCGAGCGTCATGCCCTTGTCGGGCGAGCCCTTGACGGAGAACTTCCCCTCGCGCACCTCGATGTCGTCCGCCGCCGCCTCCAGCTTGTGGGCGACGATCGCACGGACCTTGTCGGCCACCTTGGCCGTCGCGCGGGCGATCGCCTCACCGCCCACGGCGAGCGAGCGCGAGCCGTAGGTGTCCAGGCCCCACGGGCCCTGGGAGGTGTCGCCGTGCAGCACGTCGATCTGCTGGGGGTCGCACGCGAGCCGGTCGGCCACGATCTGGGCGAAGCTCGTCTCGAGCCCCTGCCCGTGCGGCGAGGTCCCGGTGTAGACGGTGATCGAGCCGGTGCTGTGCACGCGCACGAGCGCCGACTCCATCAGACCGGCCTGGACGCCCAGTCCGCTCGGGCCGGTGACGCGTGACGGCGCCAGCCCGCAGATCTCGGTCCACGTCGAGAAGCCGACCCCGCGCAGCTTGCCGTCCGCGGTCCGGCCGCGCTCGGCCTCGGGGTCGAAACGCTCGAGCAGCTTGGCCAGCGAGCCCGGGTAGTCGCCCGAGTCATAGACGATCCCGACCGGAGTCTCGGCCGGGAAGTCCTCGGGCGGGATGAAGTTGCGCCGCCGCAGCTCGAGCCGGTCGATCCCCAGCTCGGCCGCCATCTGCTCGACCATCACCTCGATGTAGTGCGTCGCCTCCGGTCGCCCGGCGCCGCGGATCGCGTCCGTGGCCATCTTGTTCGTCATCACGCCGGTGATGTCCGTGCGGACCGCCTGCCAGCGGTAGCAGCCCGCCATCACGAACGCGCCCAGCGACGGGATCAGCGGCGTCAGCAGCATCATGTACGCGCCGAAGTCGGCGATGATCTTCACATGGAGGGCGGTGAAGGTGCCGTCGCGGTTGGCGCCCATCTTCACGTAGGCGACCTGGTCGCGGCCGTGGTGCGCGGTCGCCATGTTCTCCGACCGCGTCTCGATCCACTTGACCGGCCGGCCGAGCTTGCGCGACACCCACGCCAGGAGGATCTCCTCGCCGTAGACCTGCAGCTTGGAACCGAACCCGCCGCCGACGTCGGGCGCGATGACCCGGACGCGGTCCTCGGTCATCCCGAGCTGCAGCGCGAGGAACAGCTTCAGGAAGTGCGGCACCTGCGTGGCGCTCCAGACCGTGAGCTCCCCGGCGCGGTAGTCGGCGATCACGCCGCGGCACTCGATCGGCGCACCGGCGGTGCGGTGGTTGACGAAGCGCCGCTCGATCACGACGTCGGAGGACGCCAGCGCGCTCTCGACGTCGCCGCCCAGCGACCACTCGTGCACCTTGTTGGTGCCGAGGTCGTCGTGGACGAGGTCGCCGCCATCGAGCGCGGCCTCGGGGTCGACGACGGCCGGCAGCGGGTCGTACTCGACGATGACGTCCTCGGCGGCGTCGACGACCGCGTAGCGGTCGGTGCCGATCACGACGGCGACGGGATCGCCGACGTGCTTGACCGCCTCCTTGGCCAGCGGCCAGTGAGCGGGCGCGTTGACCTCGACGCCGGGCGGCACCCACGCCAGCGGCAGCGGCGCCTCGAGATCGAGCTCGGCGCCGGTGAACACGGCCTCGACACCAGGGCGCTCACGCGCGGCCGAGGCGTCGATCGACGCGATCCGGGCATGGGCCTCGGGGGAGCGCACGAACGCGGCCCACAGCACGCCCGGAACGGTGATGTCCTCGACGTAGTTGCCCTTGCCCTGCAGCAGCGGCGGGTCCTCCTTGCGGCGCATCCGCCGGCCGACGTGCAGTCCGTTGGCGTCGGTCATGCTCCCAGCCCCCTCGCCGCGACTTCCCGTGCGTTCTCGGCGCCCGCCTCCGACATCTCCGGCTCGGGCACCTCGCCGCGCTGCTGGAGGCGCGCGGCGTGCTGGACCGCCTTGACGATGTTGTGATAGCCCGTGCAGCGGCACAGGTTGCCGGCGATCCCGTCGCGGATCTCGTGCTCGGAGGGATCGGGGTTGCGCGCCAGCAGGTCGGCGGCGGCCATGATCATGCCCGGGGTGCAATAACCGCACTGCAGGCCGTGCTCGGCCCAGAAGCCCTCCTGCAGCGGGTGCAGGTCGGTGCCGCGCGCCATGCCCTCGATCGTCCGCACCTCCGCGCCGTCGGCCTGGACGGCAAGCACCGTGCAGCTCTTCACGGACTCGTCGTCGAGGTGGACGGTGCATGCGCCGCAGTTGGACGTGTCGCAGCCGACGTGCGTCCCCGTCAGCCCGAGGGTGTCACGCAGGAAGTGCACCAACAGCAGCCTCGGCTCGACCTCCGCGGTCTGCGGTTGGCCGTTGACGGTCACGTGGACACGGACGGCGTCTGCCATGTTCGATATCTCCTCTCCCCTGGATCGACTCGGAGCCGGAGACTACGCCCCGAGGTGGGGCGTGCGAAACCGGCGCGCCGCGTCGGGACCTAGGAGGCTCCAGCCGCGGCGGCGATCGCGAGGGTCATGGAGACCATCACGGCGGTCTGGATCCCCTTGATGGTGTCATCGACGGCCTTGCCGGCGCCTCCTCCCTCGGCGACGGACTTGGCGCGTGCCTTGGCTTCCTTGCGGCGCTCGGAGGGCACCAGCGGCTTGACCTGGTCGTACGGGATCAGCAGCGCCACGAGCATCGCGTCCTGCTCCGTGGGCTGGCGCTCCCCGAGCAAAATTCCGCAAAGCCTGTCGCGCAGCTCGCGCTCGGGTCCAGGATCGACCTGCGGGTACCTGGTCGTCTTGAAGAGGCCGAGCAGCTTGTGGCGCTGCTCGGTCAGCACGCCGCGCTCGATCAGCCTGTCGGCGATCCGCTCGGCCAGCGGCTTGAGGTCCCTCGGGAGCCGGCCGACCCAGCCCCTGGCGTTGCGCGCCTTCTCCGACTTCGCGATCGCGGTGTGCGCGTCGGCGAGCACGGGATGGGCCGGCGCCGCGCCCGAGATCGCGACCAGCTTGCCGTCGGCCTCCTCGACCGCGCGCTCGCGGGTCAGGTCGAGCAGCACAGCGCCGGAGAGGCCGGGGTCGCGGCCCCAGCTGCTCTTGTCGGATCCCTTGTCGTCATCGAGGAGGAGCAGCAGGAGCTGCTCGGCGAGGATGAGCTCCATGGCGGCCGTATACCCGCTTTCAGCCCGCGATCCACGCCGGCGGGTACAGCCGCAGCGTCTCGGCGCGATCGGTCAGAGCCGATCGCGCCAGCGGACCGCGGCGGAAGCGAGCGCCGCAAGCGCCGCATCCAGCGCCGGGCCGGTGCCGCCCGCCCGGGCGCGGCCCAGCTCCCTCAGCGCCGCCGCGAGCACCGCGGGGCCCGACGGGCCGCCGTCGCGCAGCACCGACAGCTCGCCCGGCGTGAGCCGGCGCGCTTCGCCGCATACGAGAACCGCGAGCTCGTGCGCCCGCCGCTCGCACGCCGCCGCGCGCTCCTCGGCGTCGTGCGCCGCCTTCCACGCCGCGCCCGTGCCGTCGCTGGCGAGCTGGGCACGCGCTGCCGCGCCGAGGCGCTCCGCCGCCTCCGCGCGCAGCTCCGCGCCGGCCGCCCGGACCTCGGCGAGCTGCTGTGCACGGCGCGCGTCGGTGGCGTCCCGAGCCGCGGCGTCGGTCTGGTCGACCGCCGCCCGCAGCCGCGCCTCGCCGTCGGCGACGAGATCCTCGACGCGTTCGGCGGTCACCTCGCGCACCTGGCGCTCGGTCACCTGCACGCGATCGCGTGCGCGGCGCGCGCGGCCCTCGCGCTCGCTCGCCCGGCGCGCACGGCGGCGCGCCTCGCCGACGGCCTGCTCGGCGCGCTCGGCGCGGCGTTCCACGTTGCGCAGCCGGCGCTCGAGCGCGGAGGCGCGCGCCTCCGCTTCCCGCACGCGCGCGGCGGCGGCGACCAGCTCGTCATCCACGCTGCGCGGCGCCTGCGGCGCCCGCTGGGCGATGTCAGGACGCGCCACGCCCGGCGCACGACGGCGCGGCCCGGGCTTGTGCGGCTCCAGGCCCGCCGCGCGCACGGCGGCGTCGAAGCTCCCGTCGAACGGGCGCTTCGCGGCATTGGTGGACGGCCAGACGCCATCGCGGTAGCGCTCCGCGCGCCACTCCTGCGCGCGCCAGCGGGCCAGCGACGGGTTCCAGTCGGCCGAGCACGGCGGCTCGCCGTAGCGGGCGTCCCAGTCACGGATCTTCTCGATGATGGTGTCGCGGGCCCAGCGTCGCACTCGACGCCCGTCCGCGACCTGCGCGGACGGGGTCATGAGGACCTCGTCCGCTAGCCGCGGGGGGCGTTCGTGGGCGCGAGCGTCCGCGCGATACGACCGAACGACCGGTGACCCGCCGGGGCGGGCATGTACTTCATCGGCCGAAGGTCGGAGCAGACGCTCATCGCGCACTGACGGTACCTGACGCTCCGGTCCTTGTCGAATCGCGCGCGCACGCCGCGGAAGGGTTCGAATCCTCTCTGCGCCGGTGAAGGCGGGCGCGATCCGGGGGCCGGGCGCCGGCGGTCGTCCGCAGCGCGGTCTGCCACCCTTCCCCGACCGTGACGGGCGACCACGAGACGCCACCGAGCCACGAAGATCAGCACGCGAACGAGCCAGCCTGACGAGATGGGACCCGACGCCGCCCGCCCGGCCGCGGTCGACGACGCCGTGCCGGACCGCGGCCTCTCGCGCCTCTCGCTGCTCGGCCTGGCGATCTCCGCCGTCGCCGTCGCCGGCGTCGTCTGGTGGGCGCTGCGCCAGGAGCCGCCCCGGTTCCCGGACACGCGCGGCGAGTGGGGTGCGCTGGCGGGGGCGGTCGGGCTCTACGCGGTCGCGACGTTCGTGCGCGGAGAGCGCTGGCGCTCGCTGCTGCTCGCCGAGGGCGCGCGGGCCTCCCGCGCCGACGCGCACGCGCTCAACATCGTCGGCTATGCGGCCAACAACGTCCTCCCCGCGCGCGCGGGCGACGCGGTGCGCGTGTTCCTGATGGCGCCGCGCGCGCAGACGTCCAAGAAGGCGGTGCTCGGCACCCTGCTGGCCGAGCGCCTGCTCGACATCGCCGTGATCCTCACGCTGTTCGTCGTCGGCGGCTACGGCCTGCTCGGCGAGGCGGGCGCGGGGCAGATCGAGTGGATCGCGCTCGCCACCGCCGCGGTGATCGCGAGCGGCGTGCTCGGCGTCATCCTGATCCGCCGCAACGAGCGCGTGCACGCGATCATCGCGCCGATCCTGTCCTCGACGCTCCAGCTGCGCGGCCGCCACGGCCTTACGCTGCTGGCGGCGACGATCGTCGTCTGGGCCCTGGAGGCCGGCGTGTGGATGAGCGTGGGCGCCGCGTCGGGCGTGCCGATGAACCCGATCGAGGGCTGCTCCATCGTCGCGCTCGCGAGCGTGTTCGCGCTGATCCCGTCGGGTCCCGGCTATGCGGGCACCCAGGATGCCGCGGCGATCACCGGGATCCTGGCGATCGGCGGCACCCACCGGCAGGCGCTCACCTACCTGATCCTCGTGCGCTTCGTGATCGCCGTGCCGATCACGGTCGCCGGGCTCGTGCTGATGGCCGTCCGCTACGGGGGCCTCCGGCGCCTGCGCCCGGGTGGATGAAGCACCGCGGCCGGGAGCTCGTCGGCTACGTCGTCCTCGTGGCGGGTGCGCTGGCGGTGCGCCTGATCGGGCTCTCCGACCGGCCGTTCCACCACGACGAGAGCCAGGACGCCTACTTCTCTTGGCTGTTCTCCACGAGCGGCGACTACTCCTACCGGCCGATCCTGCACGGCCCGTTGCGCTTCTACCTGACCGCCGGCATGTACAGCCTGTTCGGCGACAGCGACTTCAGCGCCCGGCTCGCGCCCGCGCTGATGGGCACGCTGATGGTGCCGCTCCCCGCCCTGCTGCGCGCGCAGCTCGGGCGCGGCGCCGCGTTCGCCGGCGCGCTCGCCCTGGCGTTCGGGCCCGCCTATCTCTACTACAGCCGCTTCGCGCGTGAGGACATCTACGTCGCCTGCATCACACTCGCGCTGCTCGCGGTCACGTTCCGCTTCCTGCAACGCCCCAGGCGCCACCAGCCCGCGCTGATCGGCGCGCTGCTGGCGCTGAGCTTCGCCACCAAGGAGTCCACGTTCATCACGGTGTTCGTGGCCGGAACGTTCTTCCTCGCGGCGCTCGCGGTGCAGGCGCGGCGCCACGGCTGGCGCGACGCGCCGCTCATGCGCGCGGTCGCCGCCGTCGGGTGGGAGGCGTGGGCATGGGGGCTCGCGGCATTCGCGGGCGTCTTCACGCTGCTGTTCACGGTCTTCCTCACCAATCCCGCCGGGCTGTGGGACGGCATCTACGAGGGACTCGCCTACTGGCTCGCGCAGCACGGGCCCGGCCGCGGCGAGGAGGAGTGGTACTTCTACGTCGTCGTGCTGTTCGCCGAGGAGTGGCCCACGCTGGTGCTCGGCGCCGTCGGCGTGGCCGCCACGCTGCGCCGCCCGACCCTGCTCAAGGCGTTCCTGATCTGGGACTTCGTGCTCTCGCTCGCGGTCTACAGCTGGGCCAACGAGCGCTTCTCCTGGCTCGTGCTGCATCCGCTGGCACCGCTGGTGCTGCTCGCGGGCGTCGGCGTCCAGGCGATCTGGGACGCGCGCCGCCGCTGGACCGGCCGGCTCGGGCTCGCGCTCGTGAGCGCGTGCGTGCTGCACGCCGGCTACGCGTCGTGGTGGGCGAACGTCGAGAACGGCGCCGACCCGCGCGAGTTCCTCGTCTCCACGCAGTCGGCCGAGCAGGTCAAGGCCGTGCGCGACGAGGTCCGGGCGGTCGCGGCGCGCGCCGGGCGCGAGGGCCGCGACGTCGAGATCCTGATCGACGCCGCCGAGGGCGCGACATTCCCGTGGGCCTGGTACTTCCGCGACCTGCCCGCCGGCTACCTCGACCTGACGAACGCCGAGCTGCCGTCCGACACTGACGTCGCGGTGCTCACGGAGGGCAACCGCAACCGTCTGCTCGGCGACCTCGCCGGCTACGAGGGCCGCCGCTTCCCGTTCCGCGTCTGGTGGGTGCGCGACTACGACGAGATGTCGGTCGAGGCCTGGTGGCGCTGGTTCGCGTACCGAGAGCCGTGGAACCCGACCGGCGGCCTGCCCGAGTGGCTCTACGTGCGCCAGGGCGCTTAGCGGACGTCCCAGACGATCGTGCCGTCGCGCTCGTAGACCCGGCGCCCGAGCGCGTCCCACTTCAGCACGCCCGCATCGCCGTGATCGGTCCGCTCGAGCTGTCCGACCACGACGTAGCGGACGTCGTAGCGGCGCAGCAGGGCCGCCGCTTCGACGGTCGAGGGCGTCTCGTACGCGCGCGCGACGTCCTGGATGCGGCTCCCGAGGCGGTGGCCCCACTGGCGCTCGTGGCCGGGCCAGCCCAGCACGGCCGGCAGCCCGGTGAACGTCGAGATGCGGGCGTGGCCGAACGCCGAGTAGTCGTCCCCCACGGTCTCGAGCACGACCGCGCCGGCGGGCGCGTTCTCGTTGAGCCACTCGATCGCGCCGATGTCGCCGGGCGCGCGGTCGCGCAGCCAGCCGAGACCGTCGAGCGTCGGGGCGGCCGCGAACGCGCCCTTGCGCGCGTAGGTGCCCGCGACCGGGTAGACCGCGACGGCCGCGACCGCTGCGGCGGCCAGCAGCCCGAACGCCCAGCGCCCGGCGCGGTGCGCCAGCCACTCGCGGCGCGCGGCGAGCGCGCCGATCGCCGCGAGGCCGAGCAGCAGCCACGCCTGATAGCCGAGCTTGAACACGGTGTTCATGCGGTACAGATCGCCGCCCTCGAACTCGTCGCGGACGTAGAACAGCTCCGGGCCGAGCAGGCACAGCACCCCACCCGCCACCAGGAGCCACGTGAGCCGCTGGGCCGGCGCCACGCCACCGGAGAGCAGCGCGTGCAGTGCAAGCAGCAAGGCGACGGAGAGCAGGGCGACGTGCGCGTAGTCGATCGCGGCGAGCAGCGACCCGGCGAACAGCGCCGCTACCGCGATCCACACCGCGTTGCGCAGCGGGCGCCGCGTGGCCAGCACCCGGCCGGCGTACGCGAGCGCCACGAACACCGCGAGCCCGCCGTACAGCAGCGCCTGGTCGCGCAGCCAGCCCGCGAAGCCGCGCCCCTCCTCGACCACCCCGAAGCCGCGCGCCGACGGCGCGAAGGACAGGTGGAACGGCAGCATCAGCAGCACGCTCGCCGCCAGCACCACGAGCAGCCAGCGCACCGCCGCGGGGCGCTGCGGCGCGCTGCGGCGATCGCACAGCCAGGCAGCCACGGCGAGCGTCATCAGTCCGGCCATCACCGGATAGGACCAGGAGTTGACGGCATAGAGGAAGCCGATCGCGAGCCCCGCGCCACCCGCCTCGAGCGCCGCGCGGCGGCGCCCGGCCAGCCGCGGGCCGGCCAGCACGACCTGCAGCGCGAAGGCGAGCGCGAGCAGCGTGAACGGCAGCGCCAGGACGTGCGCGTGCAGGTCGGCGAGCAGGAAAGAGAACCAGGGGAACTCGGTGATCGTGTCCTCGACCACGCGCGACGCGGCGAACCAGTCGTACTCGCGCAGCGGGCCGCCGTCGGCGATCAGCCGGCGCGCGCCCTCCAGGTTGCCCGCGACGAGCACGAGCCCGACCGCGGCGAGCCCGGCTCCGACCGCGCCACGCGGGCCACGGGCCGCGCCCCACAGCGTGCCGCCGAGCGTGAACACGGCTGCCGCGGCGAGCGCGAACAGCGTCGCGACGGCGAGGTTGTAGCCATGGTCGGGGGCGACGGCGGCGAGCTTGACCAGCACCCCCATCGCCAGGTGGCCGAGGTAGTAGTAGTTGAGGTCGGAGCCGGCCAGCCACGGGTCTGCGGGCGGGAAGCTGTCCGCGCGGTTGGCGGCGTTTAGGAACGCCATGTCCATCGGCTTCTCGGTGTTCCACACGTCTGGCGAGTAGGCGACCAGCAGCGCCATCGCGGCGAACGCGACGGCAAAGACGGCCTCCGCGCCCCAGAACAGGCGCGTGCGCAGCGGGTCGGGCGCGGGCGCCCGGGCGGCGAGCCGGCGCCAGCGCCGCCGCGCGAGCCATCCGCGCGGCTCGCCGCGGGCCACCGCGCGCCGTCCCTCCCATCCACGCACCCATGCCAGCAGCCCGCACGCGCACACGAGCGCGATCCACAGCGCCGCGCTGCCCGCGCCGTAGGGCACGAGCGTCGAGGAGCCGCCCAGCCAGATCAGCCAGGTGGCGAGCAGCAGCCCGAGCACCTTGCCCAGGCCGAGGCCCGCGCCGGGCAGGCGCGCGAGCAGGACGCCGGCCAGCGGCGCCGCGCCCAGGCCGATCACCTCGATGAGCGCCCAGAAGCGCAGCGCCTCGGTCACGGACCGACATCTTGGCTGGTGGGCGGGACGGTAGTGTCGCGACCCATGGCCGCCTACGACGCACTCGCCGACCTCCCGCTCCAGATCGACGCCTACGCGCTCGAGGGGCGGGCGCGGACCGTCTCACCCGAGTTCGAGCGCCTGACCACCACCGTGCACCTGACCGGCGCCGGCGAAGAGGGCCTGGGCGAGGACGTGACCTACAGCCCCGAGCTGCAGCGCGCGCAGCAGGAAGCCGGCCCGGTGCTGGCGCTCACGGGCAGCTGGACGCTCGACTCGTTCTCCCGCCGCCTCGACGGGCTCGACCTCTTCGGAGGCGCCGACCCGGGCATGCCCGCGTTCCGCCACTATCGCCGCTGGGCGTTCGAGTCCGCCGCCGCCGACCTCGCCCTGCGCCAAGCCGGACGCTCGCTGGCCGACGCGCTCGGGCGCGAGCCGCGGCCGATCGCGTTCGTCGTCTCGCTGCGCCTCGGCGAGCCGCCGAGCGCCGAGCCCGTCACGCGCCGCCTCGCGCACTACCCCGGCCTGCGCTTCAAGCTCGACTCCGCGCCCGAGTGGGACGACGAGCTGCTCACGACGCTCGCCGGAACGGGCGCCGTCGCGTCGATCGACTTCAAGGGCGCCTACAAGGGCACCCCGGTCGACGTCCCCACCGACTCCGACCTCTACCGCCGCTGCGCCGAGGCGTTCCCGGACGCGTGGCTGGAGGACCCCGACCTCACGGTGCCGGCCGCCGACGAGGCGCTGCGCCCCTACCGCGACCGCATCACCTGGGACGCGCCCATCCACGGGGTGGCCGACATCGAGGCGCTGCCGTTCGCGCCGAAGACGATCAACGTCAAGCCGTCGCGCATCGGGAGCTGGCGCGAGCTGCTTCGGACCTACGAGTGGTGCGCCGAGCGCGGGATCGTGACCTACGGCGGCGGGCAGTCCGAGCTGGGGGTCGGGCGGGGCCAGATCCAGTACCTCGCCGCCCTGTTTCACCCCGACGAGCCGAACGACATCGCGCCGTCCGGCTACGACTGGGCCGAGTTCCCGACCTCCGGCCTTCCGGCCACCCCGCTGGCGCCCGAGATCGAGCAGACGGGCTTTCGCCGGCGCTCGTAGACTGACTCGCATGGCGAAGCCGCGGCAGGTCAAGATGGAGCAGAAGGGCGCGCTCGCCGCCATGCAGAAGCTCGAGTCGCGGTCCGACGAGGAGCTTCACGCCGAGACGCGCTACAAGTCCGCGGCCCAGGCGATCCTCGGCGCCCGCGCCGCCGAGCGGATGGACGCCAAGCGCTCGCGCGAGCACTTCCGCGTGGCGATCGCGGCCGCCCGGCCGCAGGAGCGGCTGCAGCTGCGGCGCATGGCCGAGGCGTCGCTGGCGCTGGCCGAGCGCCGCGCCGGCGATCTCAAGGTGGCCGCCGAGAAGCTCGGCCAGACGCCGCCGACCAGCCGCCAGCTGTTCGCTCTGCGGGCGATGGGGATCATCGCCCCGCCGCGGAGCGCCGGGATCGCGCGCCGCATCGGCGGCATCGTGCTGCTGATCGCAGCCGTCATCCTGGTGATCCTGCTCGGCTGGGCGATCGTGCAGCTGGTCGCGCTGCCGTTCGGCGGCATCGGCACCGGCGTCTCGTTCTTCTGGGGCTTCCTGCTCGTCTCCATCGCGCTCGGCGTGCTGATCGTGGTCGGCCGCAGACGCCAGAAGCGTGCGCGTGCGCGTGCGGCGGAGCAGCGCGCCGCGCAGTTCAAGCGCTAGCGAGGATCGGTTCGCCCATTCGGGCATGTGTACCCGGATAGGGTCGGCGACGATGGATGGGGTGCTGCGCACGGCACGGCTGGAGCTGGTCCTCCTCGAGCCCGCCGGGGCGCGCGAGCTGGCCGACGGCCGCAACCACGACGGGCATCCGTGGGCTGCCGGCTACCCGCTCGGCTCGACCCTGCTGCGCGCCGAGCTGACGTCCGCCGCAGCCGCGCAGCAGCGCCCGCTCGGGGCGTTCGGCACCTACCAGGTGGTCCGCCGCGCCGACGGCCGGGTGATCGGCGACGTCGGCTTCATGGGGCCGCCCGACGCGACGGGCGCCGTGTCGGTCGGCTGCGCGATCACCAAGGACGCGCGCGGCCGGGGCTACGCCACCGAGGCGCTCTCTGCCCTGCTCACGTGGGTGCGCCGGCAGTCGGGGCTGACCTGTGTGCTCGCCGACACCACGCGCACCAACCTCGCCTCCCAGCGCCTGCTCGAGCGGGTCGGGCTGCACCGGATCGGCGAGGACGGCGAGCTCCTGTACTACATGCTCTAGCGGCGAACCCAGGCGTCGGAGCCGTCGAGCAGGCCGGCGATCGACTGCGGCAGGTGGTCGCCGGCGATGTCGTCGACCGTGATGCCCTCCAGCACGCCGCGGACGCTCGCGCGCACCGCGACCCAGGTGTCGCGCAGGCGCATCGTGGCGCCTCGGTACTCCATGTCCTCCGGCGCGTGGCCGGCGACCGAGCCCAGCGGCCCGTCGACCGCCCGGATGACGTCGGCCACGGTGATCTCGTCGGCGGGCCGCGCGAGCGCGTGGCCGCCCTCGGGCCCGCGGTGGCTCGCCACGATGCCGGCGCGGCGGAGCTCGAGCAGGATGTTCTGCAGGAACTTCTGCGGGATCCCCTGGGCCTCCGCCAGCCGCTCGGCGGTGATCGGCGAGCCGCCGCCCCCCGCGGCCAGCTCGACGAGCGCCCGCATCGCGTAGTCCACCTTCGCCGAGATCCTCACCCGGCCATTGTGGCGACTCCCTCACATCCGCGCGATCTGCCACGTTGAAGGTTCGTGAGCGCGGCCATCCTTCCCCCGTTCTGGCCGCTCGTCGAAGCGCATGGCGACGAGCTGCTGGTGCACGCCAGGCGCATCGCCGGCGACGCGCAGGGCGAGGACGTGCTGCAGGATGCGCTGCTGCGCGCGCTGCGCGCCTATCCGCGCCTGCGCCACGCCGAGCACCTGCGCGCCTGGCTGTACCGCGTGACCACGACGACCGCGCTGGACCACCTCCGCGCACGCCGCCGCGAGGTGCTGACCGCCGAGCCGCCCCCGATCGTCGTGGAGCCCGGGCACTACGACGACGGCTTCGAGACGCTGATCGGCGTCCTGCCCGAGACCGCGCAGGCCGCGCTGCGGCTGCGCTTCGTCGAGGACCTCGACTACGACGGGATCGCCACGCGCCTCGGCTGCTCGGCCGTGGCCGCCCGCCAGCGGGTGTCGACCGCCATCCGCACCCTCCGGACCCAAGGGATTCCCGCATGACGCTGCCCGCCCGCCTGCTCGACGCCATCGCCTCCGCCGCCGTGCGCGAGGGCCTCGCCGACGCCGTCTACACCCGCCTGAACACGCCGATCGGCACGCTGCTGGTCGTCCAGGGCGAGCGCGGCGTGGTCCGGCTGGGCTTCCCGGAGGAGTCTGCCGACCTCCTCCTCGCGCAGGTCGCCGCCCGGCTGGGGCCGCGGATCGTCGCCTCCGACCGCGAGCTCGCCGCCACGCGGGACGTCCTCTCCGCCTACTTCGAAGGCGACGACGAGCGTCTGGACGTGCCGGTCGACCTCTCGCTCGTGCGCTCGGACTTCCGCCGCTCGGCGCTCACCGCGCTGCGCGAGGAGGTCGGGCCGGGCGACGTCGTGACCTACGGCGGGCTGGCCGCGAAGGTCGGCCGGCCCAAGGCGGCGCGCGCCATCGGCAGCGCCTGCGCGACCAACCCGGTCCCGATCATCGTGCCCTGCCACCGGGTCCTGCCCGGCTCCGGCGGGGTCGGGAGCTACGCCGGCGGGCCCGACCGCAAGCGCCGGCTGCTCGCCCACGAGGGCACGCTGGTGCGCTAGCGCGCTTCGACCTCGATCGACGTGATCACGATCGGGTCGACGGGCTGCTCGTCGGGCCCGACGGGGGCGACGCCGATCGTGTCGACGACGTCCTGGCCCCCGGTCACCGCGCCCAGCAGCGCGTACTCGGGCGGCAGCGGCGTGCCTTCGCCGGTGACGACGAAGAACTGGCTGCCGGAGGTGCCGGGATCCTCGATCGCGGTCTTGGCCATCGCGACCACGCCCTTGTCGTAGCTGAGGTCCTCGGGCGGCGCCTCCACGATCGAGTAGCCCGGCCCGCCGCTGCCGTCGCCCTTGGGGTCGCCGGCCTGGATGACGAAGTCGGGGACGATCCGGTGGAAGCCCAGTCCGTCGAAGAAGCCCCGGTCGGCGAGGTGCTTGAACGAGCCGCCGGTCTTGGGCGCGCGCTTGGCGTCGAGGGTGATCTGGAACTCGCCGCAGTTCGTGTTGACGGTCGCGACGTAGGTCTTGGCCGGGTCGAGCCGCTACTTGGGCTTGGCGAGCTTCACGTTCCTCGGGGCGGCCTTCTCGGCCGGCTGGCAGCCGGTGCCCTGCTCCCCGCCGGTGTCCTCGGGGGTCGGCGTCGGCTTCGTAGCGGCCTCCTGCTCGTCGTCGCCGCAGCCGGCGAAGGCGGCGAGCAGCAGGCCTGCGAGCAGGAGCGTCAGGGACCTCGTCATGAGCGGCGATGATAATGGCCCGGTGCCGCTCTCCCCCGCCATCGCCATCTACGACCACGTGCTGCTCGACCTCGACGGCTGCCTGTGGATCGGCGACGACGCGCTCGACGGCGCGGTGCAGGCGGTCGGCGCCCTGCGCGAGGCGGGCAAGGGGCTCGCGTTCATCACCAACGACGTCCGGCACGCGCCGGAGGAGTTCGTGCGCAAGCTGTGGCGGCTCGGGTTCCAGGCCAGCGTGGACGAGGTGGTCACGTGCGGTGCCGCGCTGCAGTTCGTGCTCGCCGAGCGCCGCGACGGCGGGGCGGCGTTCGTGATCGGCTCGCAGGCGCTGGTCGACCACGTCGCCGACGCGGGGCTGCGGGTCGTCAACAACACGGAGTTCGCCACGCGCGCCGACTTGGTCGTGGTGGGCGGGCACGAGGACTTCGACTTCCGCGAGCTGCGGATCGCCACCCAGGCCGTCCTGCGCGGCGCCGAGCTGATCGGCGTCACGCGCGACCGCACGTTCCCGATGCCCGACGGCCCGTGGCCGGCTTCCGGCGCGATCCTCGCGGCGGTCGAGGCGGCGACCGGGCAGCGCGCCGCGCGCACGGTCGGCAAGCCCGAGCCCGACATGTACGCCGCCGCGCGCGACCGGCTCGGCGAGGGCCGCTACCTCGCGGTCGGCGACCGGCTCGACGTCGACGTGGCCGGCGCGCGCCGGGCCGGGATCGACGGCGCGCTCGTGCTGACCGGGGTCACCGGACGCGCCGAGGCGAACGCCGCGCAGCCGCGCCCGACCCATGTGGCGGACTCGCTCGCCGCGCTGGTCCTCCGCTGATCTTCTAGCGTTCCGCCCCGCATGGCCCGGCGCCCGCTCTGCCTCATCGTGAACCCCAGCGCCGGTCGAGGCCGCGCGGCACGGCTGCTGCCGGTGGTCGAGCGTGCGCTGCGGGCCCGCGGCGTCGCCTTTCGCGTGGAGCGCACGCACTCGATCGCGCACGCGCGCGACCTGGCCCGGGAGACGGTGGCGGCCGGCGAGGTCGCGGCCGCGATGGGCGGCGACGGGCTGCTCGGGGCGATCGCCGGCGAGCTGCTCGGCAGCGACGGGCTGCTCGGCGTGCTGCCCGGCGGCCGCGGCAACGACTTCGCGCGCAAGCTCGGCATCGGCTCCGATCCCGAGCGCGCCTGCGACGTGCTCGCCACCGGCCGCGAGCGGGCGATCGACGTCGCGCAAGCCGGCGGGAAGACGTACCTGGGGATCGCCTCGGCCGGCATCGACTCCGACGTGCAGGCCATCGCCAACGCCACGCGCATCCCGCTCGGCGAGCTGATCTACGTCTACGCGACGCTGCGCGCGCTGCGCGGCTGGCGCCACGCGAGCTGGCACGTCGTGGTCGACGGCGAGGCGCGGTCGTTCAGCGGCTACTCGGTCGCGGTGGCCAACTCGGGCGTGTTCGGCGGCGGCATGCACCTCGTGCCGGACGCCGCGCTCGACGACGGCCTGCTCGACGTGGTGCTGACGCGCGCGTGCCCCAAGCGGCGCTACCTCGCCGGCCTGCGGAAGGTGTTCAACGGCACGCACGTCGACAACGAGGAGCTGACGTTCCTGCGCGGGCGCGAGATCGCGTTCCACGCCAACCGCCCGTTCGCCGCCTACGCTGACGGCGAGCCGATCGCCGACCTGCCCGTCACCATCAAGGTCGTGCCACGCGCGCTGAAGGTGCTGGTCTAGTGATCCCTCCTGCAAGTCCTCTCAGGAGGAACCACTAGTGAGCCTGCTGGGCCCCAAGGTGGCCGCCGCCAAGGCGGTCGGGACGCTCGTGCGGGCCGCCGGCCGCGGCGGCGGCACCTCGCTGCCCGGCAAGGTGCTCATCCGCCTGGAGCCCCACGCGATCGGGCTGCTGGCGCGGCGGCTCGAGCACGGGAGCGCGGTGATCAGCGCCACCAACGGCAAGACCACGACGGCGGCGATGACGGCCGCGATCCTCGAGCGCACTGGCGAGACGCTCGTCCACAACCGGGCGGGGGCGAACATGGCGGGCGGCGTGGCCTCCGCGCTGGCCGCCGCCTCGCGCCGCGGTGGGCGGGAGCTGGGCGGGGGGCTCGGCCTGTTCGAGGTCGACGAGTTCTGGCTCGGCCCGGTCGTCGAGGAGCTCGCGCCGCGAGCGCTGCTCCTGGGCAACCTGTTCCGCGACCAGCTCGACCGCTACGGCGAGCTCGAGATCGTCGCCGACCGCTGGGCCGCGGTCGTGGCCGCGCACGCGGGTCAGACTGGGCTGGTGCTCAACGCCGACGACCCGCTGGTCGCCGACCTCGGCCGCGCGCACCCAGCCGGCTTCGCCGGCGGGCACGGGGACGCGCCGCTGTACTTCGGCGTCGACGACGACTCGCTCGCGTTCGCCGAGCTCCAGCACGCCGCCGACTCCAAGCACTGCCGCCGCTGCGGGCATCCCTACGCCTACGAGGCGATCTACCTCGCCCACCTCGGCCGCTACGCGTGCCCGAACTGCGGCGCCCGGCGGCCGGAGCCGGTGGTGGTGGCGCGCGCGGTCGAGCTGCGCGGCATCCGCTCCGCGGCGTTCACTCTGCACACGCCCGGCGGGAGCGCCCGGGTCGAGCTGCCGCTGCCGGGGCTCTACAACGTCTACAACGCGCTCGGCGCGGCGGCGCTGAGCATCGCGCTCGGCGCCCCGCTGGACGCGGTCGTGGCCGGGCTCGAGGCGGTGGCGCCCGCGTTCGGGCGGGCGGAGACGCTCGACCTCGGCGGCCGGCCGACGTCGATCCTGCTGGTCAAGAACCCGGCGGGCGCCAACGAGGTGCTGCGCACGCTCGCGTTGGAGGGAGAGCAGCTCGACCTGTTCGGGATCCTCAACGACAACACGGCCGACGGGCGCGACGTCTCGTGGGTGTGGGACGCCGACTGGGAGCTGCTCGTGCCGTCGGTGCGGCGGATGACGTGCTCGGGCACGCGGGCCGCGGAGCTGGCGCTGCGGATGAAGTACGCCGGCGTGGACGCCGCACGCCTGGAGGTCGTGCCGGCGCTGGAGGCCGGGCTCGACGCCGCGCTCGCGCACGGCGAGGGGCCGCTCTACGCGCTGCCGACCTATACCGCTCTGCTCGAGCTGCGCGACCTGCTGGCACGGCGCGGCCAGGTGCAGGGGCACTGGCGATGACGGCATTCTCGCCGCTGGTCGTCTGGCAGGACGTCGAATGCGGAGGCTACCGCGCCGACATGGGGCTGTGGCGGGAGCTGGCCGCCGCCGCGGACGGCCCGGTGCTCGAAGTCGGTGCGGGCACGGGGCGTGTCGCGCTCGAGCTCGCTCGCGCCGGCCACGACGTGACCGCGCTGGACTGCGAGCCCGCGCTGCTGGAAGCGCTCTCGGCACGCGCGCGGGCGGCGGGGTTGACCGTGGCGACCGCGGTGGCGGACGCCGGCGAGTTTGCGCTGGGGCGCCACTTCGCGCTCGTGATCGTGCCCATGCAGACGATTCAGCTGCTGCCCGAGCGGGCCGGCTTGTTGGCCGCGACGCATCGGCAGCTCGAGCCGGGCGGCCTGCTCGCGGTCGCCATCACCGCCGCGCTGGAGGACTTCGGCGCCCTCGAGGGCCAGCTCCCCGACCCGGACCTCGGCGCGGTCGCGGACTGGCGCTTCGCCTCCCAGCCGACCGCGGTGCGCGCGCTGGCAGCCGCGACGCGGATCGAGCGGGTGCGACGCTCGTTCGCGCCGGACGGCAGCGTGATCGAGGAGGACGACGCGATCGAGCTCGTGCACGTCACCGCGCCGCAGCTCGAGGCCGAGGGCCGCGCGGCGGGCTTCAGCGCGCTGCCGGCCCGATCGATCCCCGCGACGGCCGAGCACGTGGGCTCCGAGGTGGTGGCGCTGCGTGCCTGACCGGACGCTGCGCGTGTGCGCGCTCTATCCCGACCTGATGAACATCTACGCCGACCGCGGCAACCTGACGGTGTTCGAGCGCCGCTGCACGTGGCGCGGCCTGGGGTTCGAGCTGGCCGGCGCGGGGATCGGCGAGCCGATCGACCCCGACGCGCACGACCTCTTCTACATCGGCGGCGGCCAGGATCGCGACCAGGCGCGCTGCGCGCGCGACCTCGCGACGCTCAAGCGCGACGCGCTGCACGCCGCCGCCGGCCGCGGCGCGGTCGTGCTCGCGGTCTGCGGCGGGCTCCAGCTGCTCGGCGAGGGCTACGAGATGGCCGACGAGCGGCTTCCCGGCGTGGGGCTCGTCGATCTCGACACCCGCCGCGAGCAGGGCCCGCGGCTCCTCGGCAACATCGCGATCGCGCTCGACCTCCCGGGCGGTCCGGGGACGCTGGCGGGCTTCGAGAACCACGCCGGGCGCACGCATCTCGGCACGGCGACCGCGCCCCTCGGCAGGGTCCTGAAGGGCAACGGCAACAACGGCGCCGACGGGACCGAGGGCGTCCGCGGCGGCGCCCACGGGACGGTGATCGGGACCTACATGCACGGGCCGCTGTTGCCCAAGAACACCGCGTTCGCCGACTGGCTCACCGCGACTGCGCTCGGCATCGCGCCTGGCGAGCTGGCGCCGCTCGACGACGCGCTCGAGGCGGCGGCGCACGCCGAGGCGGCGCGCGCCGCCGGGGTCTGCACATGAGCGTCATATGGACGCTCATGTGCATACACGGCGGACGACCGCCATGCCGGCGCTCAGGCCGGGGTGAGCGCGGGAGCCGCGGTCGAGGCGCGCTCGACCAGCGACGGAGTAACCCGGACGCGAGCGCGCGCCTTCGGCTTCGGGCGGCCCCCGAGCGCCGCGGCGAGCAGCCCGGCCGCCGCCGTGCCGACGTCCGGGAGTCCCCAGTCCACGCTGGTCAGCGGCGGCGCGACCACGCGCGCGATCGGATGGTCGTCGTAGCCGGCCACCGACAGGTCACGCGGGATCTCGAGGCCGAGCGCCGCGGCCGCCGCGTAGACGCCGCAGGCGATCGAGTCCGAGAGGCAGAACACGGCCGTCGGGCGCGGATCGCCCGCGAGCAGCGCCGCCGCCACCTCGGTCGCCTCCTCCATCCCGTGGCGGGTGTTGACCACGGTCGCCTCCAGGCCCAGCGCCGCGCACACCTC
>Ga0136617_10001051_pt1 | contig 24153 bp, 24 predicted proteins | sample AntDrymUQ3222106_2_FD_129672 | JGI IMG/M metagenome (GOLD analysis project Ga0136617, IMG submission 129672) | Polar desert sand microbial communities from Dry Valleys, Antarctica - metaG UQ322 (21.06) | ecosystem: Environmental > Terrestrial > Soil > Desert | place: Antarctica: Dry Valley...
AACAGAAGATGCGGTCAAGGAGGGGCTCCGGGAAATCCGGCGGATCCTGCTCGAGGCCGATGTCAGCTTCGATCTGACGCGCGATTTTCTCACGCGGGTGCAGGAGAAGGCGATCGGGCTCGCTGCGCTGAAAGAGGTTCGTCCCGGACACCAGCTGGTCAAGATCGTGTACGACGAGCTCGTGCTGCTGCTGGGCGAAAAGCAGGCGCCGATCGCCCACGCCACGGTGCCGCCCACAATCATCCTGCTGGTCGGACTGCAGGGCTCGGGAAAGACCACCACGGCCGGCAAGCTGGCCAAGCGGCTCAAGCTGGAGCAGAAGGCGCCGTTTCTGGTTGCCGCGGACGTCTACCGGCCTGCCGCCATCGATCAGCTGCATACGCTGGGACGGCAGGTGGACGTCGGTGTCCACAGCGAAACCGGCAACACCGACGTCGTCAAGATCGTGCGCGAGGGAATCGTGGCGGCGGGAAAGGCTCGGGCCCGCACGGTCATCGTGGATACCGCGGGCCGGCTCCAGATCGACGACGAGATGATGGGCGAGCTGAAGCGGCTCAAGGCCGCCATCTCTCCCCACGAGATCCTCCTCGTGGCCGATGGCATGACCGGCCAGGACGCGGTGCGGATCGCGCAGGGCTTTCACGACGCGCTCGGCATCACCGGCGTGGTGCTGACCAAGATGGACGGCGATGCCCGCGGCGGCGCGGCACTGTCGATCTACGGCGTCACCCACGCGCCGATTAAATACATCGGCGTGGGCGAGAAGCTGGAGGCGCTGGAGCCGTTCCATCCTGACCGGCTCGCCGGACGAATCCTCCAGCAGGGCGACATCCTGTCGCTGGTGGAGAAGGCCCAGACCACGGTCGATGAGAAGGAAGCCGAGCGGCTGGCCAAGAAGGTCCAGTCGAAGAAGGGCCTCGACCTGGGCGATTTCCTGAACGCCATGCGGCAGATGCAGAAGATGGGTCCGCTCAAGAACGTGCTCGGCATGCTGCCGGGGATTAACCCGGCCATGCTGCAGACGGCGCAGCTGGATGACAAGAAGCTCAAGCACGTGGAAGCGATCGTGCTGTCGATGACGCCTAAGGAGCGCACCAACCCTGACGTGATCAACGGCCAACGCCGGTTGCGAATCGCCAAGGGCGCGGGTCGGACCGTGCAGGAAGTCAACACCTTGCTGGCCCAGTTCAAACAAATGCAGAAGTTCATGAAGATCGCGGGGAAGACCGGAGGCGCCGGTCTGAAGCTGCCTTTCGGACGCGGCGGATTCCCCGGTTAACCCGCACCATCAGGAACCAACATGGCAACTCGTATTCGCCTGCGCCGGATCGGCCGGAAAAAGCTCCCGCTCTATCGCATCGTGATCGCCGATCAGGAGGCGCCCCGCGATGGCCGCTTCATCGAGATCATCGGCACGTACAATCCGAAGGGCGAGACCGCGGCCGCCAAGGTGCAGGTTGACGCGGAGAAGGCACGGCAATGGATCGCCAAGGGTGCAACGCCGTCGGACACAGTACAGTCCCTGCTCAAGCAGGCCGGGGTGTTTGCAAAGGGAACTGCAACGGCGTAAGCGGGAACCGCAACACGCTGGTTTTTCCCCGCTCACGCTTTTGGGGCTCCCTGACGCATGAGTGGCTATGTAGTTGTCGGCCGTCTGAGGAAACCGCACGGGCTGAAGGGCGACTGTAACCTCTTCCCGCTGACCGATGATCCCGCCAGCATCTTCGCGCCGGGGCGGCAAATCTGGGTAGTAGACCTGGCCGGAAGCACTGTCGCCGGTCCGCTCACGGTCGAGCGGAGCCGGGAGTACCACCGGGAGTGGCTGGTCAAGTTCGCCGGGGTGGAAAGCCGCGACGCCCTGGAGCCGTTTCGAGCCCACTTTCTCGGCGTGCCTCCCGATCAAATCGGTCCGCTTGGCGAGGGCGAGGTGTACCTGCACGAGCTGGACGGTTTCTCGGTGCGTCTTCCCGATGACACCCCTCTGGGTCTCGTGTCCGCCGTCTATGAGCTGCCGGCCGGCATCATGATCGAAGTGCAGGGCCCCAAGCGCGAGTTCCTGTTGCCGTACAAGAAGGAGTTCGTGCGGGAGGTGGATCGGGCGGGGAGGCGGTTGACTGTGACGCCCCCTGAGGGGTTGATAGAGGATTAGGGACGAGGCGGCGCAAGTCATTGCGAGGCGGCGCAGCCGCCGAAGCAATCCGGCGGCAACCGCACCAATGCAACGGGATTGCCACGGGTCCTTCGGACCCTCGCAATGACTCCATGCTGACGATTGATGTAGTCACGCTGTTCCCCGAAGTCATCGCTCCCTACGTGGCCGCGAGCATCCCGGGGCGGGCCGCGGCGGCTGGATTGGTCGGGTTCCGCCTGGTGCGTCTGCGCGACTTCACCCACGACCGCCACTCGACCGTGGACGACTACGCCTACGGCGGCGGGGCGGGTATGGTGCTGAAGCCGGAGCCGTTCTTCGAGGCGGTCGACACCCTCCGCCCGACGGGGCCCGTGGTCCTGCTTTCGGCCCGGGGCCGGCGTTTCACCCACGACGACGCGGTGCGCTTCTCCCTGGGCGAACGCCTCACTCTGCTGTGCGGACACTACAAGGATGTGGATCAGCGAGTGGCCGATGGCCTGGCCACCGAGGAGCTGTCGGTTGGTGACTTCGTTCTGTCTGGCGGGGAGCCCGCGGCGCTCTGCGTCCTCGATGCGGTGGTCCGGCTGCTGCCCGGCGCCTTGGGAGACCATGAGTCGGCCAGCGCCGATTCGCACTATGAAGGAGTGTTGAGCCCGCCGAGCTATACCCGGCCGCCGGAGTACCGGGGGCTCGAGGTGCCCGAGGTGCTTCGATCGGGCAACCACGCGGAGATCGCCGCGTGGCGGGAAGCGGAGTCGGAGAGGATCACCCGGGAGCGGCGGCCGGATTTGTGGGAGAAGCATCAATGACTGTGATGCCAGATGACAAATCGCTGCCGTAGTACTAAGATCGTTGCAGTTTTCCCGTACCGAACGAATGAAGGAGGATCGGACCATGCAGCGATTGGCGGAGGTCGCCCGTGAGGGCTTGCGCACGGACTTACCTGCTTTCGAGCCGGGAGACACCATCCGGGTCATGGTCCGAGTCCGCGAGGGAGACAAGGAACGGCTTCAGGCGTTCGAGGGCATGGTCATTGCCAAGCGGGGCGGCGGGATCAGTGAGACTTTTACCGTCCGCAAGATCTCGGCAGGGGTTGGCGTGGAGCGCCTCTTCCCCATGCACAGCCCCACGATCTCCTCGGTCGATCTGATCCGCCGGGGCCGGGTGCGCCGCGCCAAGCTGTACTATCTGCGCGCGCTGAGCGGCAAGGCCGCCCGGATCAAGGAGAAGCGCGAGAAATAGCCGATGGCCCCTCGACCCACACTGGTCCGGGAACGGGCAGTCTGGGCCCTGGAGCATCTCCTCGTCGGCGTTGACGAGGCCGGCCGCGGCCCCCTGGCTGGACCAGTGGTGGCCGCGGCCGTGATCTTTCCGGCCGGTTGCTCCTGCGTTCGGGGCCTGCGAGACAGCAAGGTGCTCCCCGCCAGCAAGCGCACCCGCCTGGCAGAGCGTATCCGGGCTCGGGTGATCGCCTTCGGCATCGGCGCGGCTTCCGCTCACGAGATCGACCGCTTCAATATTCGGGTCGCCACCGCTCTGGCCATGCGCCGGGCAATCGGCAGGCTCATCCTTCGCTACACGCTCAGCCATCCCTACCGCATCCTCATCGACGGTCTGCCCCTTCCGGAGATCGGCTACCCTCACGAGGCGCTGGTGGACGGCGATGCACGCTGCCAATCGATTTCAGCCGCCGCCATCCTGGCCAAGACGGTGCGCGACGCCCTCATGCATCGGCTGGCGGCGCGGCACCCGGGTTACGGCTGGCACACCAACGTTGGGTACGGAACCGAGGAGCACCAGGAAAGTCTCCGGGTCCTGGGGCCTACCAGGCACCACCGTCTCACCTTCGCCCCGCTCGCGCAGATTTCGCTGCCGCTGTGATTGCATGGTCTTCAGACTCAGCACGCCCTGATACCTCATCCCGAGCGCAGCGAGGGACCCACCCCACGGGTTTCCGGCGGACGCTGACAAGGTCCCTCGCGTTGCTCGGGATGAGGAGTCTTCTTGCGACCGCCAGCTCCCTGGTCGCGCAGCAATCCAACGCCGAACGCATCCTCAGCGGCCGCGCCACCCCGTCGCACGATTACGACCTCATCCATCAGCGAATAGAAGTCGGCAACTTCGACTGGGACGCCACCTCCTTCGATGGCAATGTCACCACCACCCTGGTGTCGCTGCGACCCGGCCTGGTCTCCATCGTGCTGGACATGGGCCGGCGCCTGGCTGTCCGTTCGGTCACGGGCGCACGCAGTGCGCCCCTACGGTTTACGCGGCCGGGTGATACGATCGTGGTGCGGCTGGCAAAACCGGCCGGGTTCCGCGACACCGTGCGTTTCACGATCGACTATCAGGGCCGGATCACTCATGGCCGCGGCCTCTACTTCTTCAAGGCCGAACCGGGCCGGCCCCGACATCACCAGCAGGTGTATAGCGGGGGCGGCACCGACGGGAACCCCAACTGGATCCCGACCTATGGTGCACCGCACGACAAGGCAACCTGGGATCTGATCGCCCGGGTGCCGGCTGCCCTCACCGTGGTGTCGAACGGCCGGCTGGTGAGCGACCGGCCCGATCCCCCCGCCCGCGGCGCGCGGGCAGGTCGTCCGCCGAAGCCTCGCACTCACACCGTACGCTGGAGTCAGGAGCGGCCTGCCTCTACCTACTTGATCTCCCTGGTGGCGGCCCCGCTTCGAAAGGTGACTGAGCGTTGGCGCGACGTCCCGGTGGACTATTACGTCTACCCCGAGGATGGTCCCAAGGTACGGCCGCTGTTTGGCGTCACTCCCGATATGATGGAAACGTTCACCCGGCTGACAGGAGTGAAGTACCCCTGGGTGAAATACTCGCAGACCGTGGTCAGGGACTTCATCGGAGGCATGGAGAACGTGGGCGCCACCACGCTGGTAGACTGGCTGCCCGACGCCCGGGCGTATCGCGACCGCCCCTGGTACCGCCAGTCGTTGATACCTCACGAGCTTGCCCACCAGTGGTTTGGCAACTACGTCACCACCGAGAACTGGTCCAACTACTGGCTCAACGAGGGACTGGCCGAGTTCATGGCGGGCCAGTACTGGGGCGCCAGGCACGGCCGCCACGCGGAGGACGACTTCTACCTCGACGAGTATCGCCGGTTCATGGCCGCCGACTCCCGCCGCCGGGTGCCTTTGGCGGCGTTCAACTCCAACAACGTCTACACCAAAGGCGCTCTGGTGATGCAGATGCTGAAGAAGCATCTGGGACCGGAACGATTCTGGGCCGCGATCAACCGCTACCTCACCCGCCATGCGTTCGGAAACGCCACCAGCGACGACCTGCGCCGGGCGGTTCTCCACGTCACCGGCAAGAACCTCGACTGGTTCTGGGACCAGTGGATCTACGCCGCGGGATACCCCGAGCTGACCGTCACGCCGGCATACGATTCGGTCTCGGGCACGCTCGCGCTCACTGTGCGGCAGACCCAGATGGACACGGCCCGAGCCGACAGCGCCGGCGCTCGCTTCATCACCCCGGCCGTCTTTCAGGGTCCGGTGACGGTGCGGGTGGGGACGGCCGCGGGCGACGTGCGTAAGCGCGTGCGCCTGGACCGAAGGGAGCAGCTGATCGAGATAAGCGGCTTGAAGGCGCAGCCGAGCATGGTGGTATTCGACGAGAACAATGCCATGCTCAAGGCGCTGACCTTCGAGCAGCCGACCCGCTGGCTCGCCAACCAGCTTTCCCGCGATCCCGATCTCTGGAACAGGAGCTGGGTCATCGACCAGCTTGCCGGCCGCACCGGCGATTCACTCGCCGCGTCGGCTCTCGCCCAGGCGGCACGCGGATCCGACTACTACCTGAGCCGGGCACAGGCGGTGGCGGCGCTCCGAGGCTTTCCACTAGCAGTCGCGTTGCCAACCCTCGAGGCCGCAATGCGCGACACCTCGGCCACCGTTCGGGAGGCCGCGGCAACGACACTCGGCGCGGTGGGAGGGGCTCGGGCCCATGCCGCGGCGCTCGGCGCCTGGAAGCGAGACCCCAGCTACGCGGTGCGCGCCAGCGCTTTGACCGCAGTTGCGCTGATCGATTCGGTGAGATCTCGCCCGCAGGTGCTCGCCGGGCTCAGTACTCCGTCCTACCGGGACGTTATTCAGAACGCGGCGATCGCCGCGGCGGCCCGGTCTCCGGATTCCACCCTTATTGACGGGCTCGAGAAGATCCTGGGGGAGCAGCAGCTGCCTTCCCTGGCACTAGCCACGCTCGCTTCGCGCGGAGACACCCAGGCGCTCACAGCTCTGGTGCGGCATCGCGATGATTCCCGTCCCTGGGTACGCCGCTGGGTCTTGGAGGCCATCGAGGAGCAGCTCGAGAAGACTCCGTAGTCTGAGCCCATGTCCCACAGGGTGGGGATGCGGCAGAAAGTGGACTCTCCGGAGCGTGCGTCAGTGAGCGGTTTCCGTAAGTCTTTCCTTCAGCCCACCCGTCCAACCGTCCATCCGTCCGCCGGTCCGCCCGTCGGTATCCGGCCGAGCCAGGCCACCACGGCTCTCATTGCGTCGGTTCGATCGGGGTAGGCCGTCCTTGGGGCAGCCACGACCCGGTCCAGTCCGGACAGCTGGGCAATCGCCGCGGCGTTGGAACCGGTGGATTGATCGACGGTCTCGGGTGTGGTCAGCACCACACCCGCGCAGGGAACCCCGGCGAGCTCCAGTGCGCTGAGGGTGAGCAGCGTATGATTGATCGTTCCCAACCGGTCCACCCCCACCACCAGGGCGCAGGCGCCGAGTGCGCGGGCCACGTCCACCATGTTCCACTCCCACGTTACCGGAAGAAGCAGGCCGCCGGCTCCTTCCACCAGCAGGTACTCCGCGCTCTCGGCGAATCGTTCGATCTTGAGCACCAGGGCGTCGAAGTCGATCGTGATCCCTGAACGATCGCTCGCGAGGGTGGGCGGCATCTGTTCCGCCAGCCGGAAGATCGCGTGGGTGGGCTGAGCCTGGCCCGTGGCGCGGGCCAGCAGTACTCCATCCTCTTTGTCTCCAGGGGCGCCCGAACAACCGGTTTCCACCGGTTTGACGGTGACCACCTGCTTGCCGGCGCTTTGCAGCGCCAGGGCCAGCGCGCATCCAACCCAGGTCTTGCCGACGCCGGTGTCGGTTCCGGTGATGAGGACTCGCATGAGCGGAGACTACACGGCCGTCCCTTCCCGAAGCAAGCACGACGTCATTTTCGATCGCGGATCTCCTGTCGGCTCCGTTCGTTCCTGGAGGGGAACGATGGGGCCCTGGATCCCAATCTCCTGTGGCGGTTCTCAGCGTGAGTTGTAGATGCGGGCATTGGCGGCCGGGGGAAGCGAGCTCTGCCGAGGCGTTAGAGCGGCGTCAGCCGGGCCAGTCGTTCCGAGGTCAGCAGGGGGGCCCGTAGCTTGGTGCAGGTGGGGCAGCGTGTCCGGCACCGATGACCCATTTTGCGGTACTTGATGTCGATCTCTTGGCCTATCGGGCACTCATCGTCGTCATGAAAGACGTTTCGGTCTCGCTGTCGAATGGAGTGCCAGGGAGGAGTTTGCGCCATCATACCGCCTAAGGAGTGCTCGTACTGGGTGGGGCGCCTCGGAGGGCAACCCATCGAGAGTCGCAAGGTAAGTGCGCGGCTGAAAAAACAATGTGACACCGCGCACCGGGGGCGACTCTCGGCGACGGGAACGCCGGGGATACCCCGTACCCAACTGAGGACGGCCCATGTCGCCCGGAACCGCCTCAGCCGATGCGGGCAGGGCCCTTCATGCGCGCCGGTGACACTTCATCGCCAACCGGGGCCACTTCCTCGCCGGCTGGAGACTCTTTTATCCGGTCCAGGCTCGACTTCGCCGGCGACCGGATTCGAGTTGTCGCCCCTGGGCAACTCCGCACGGCGGGAACGATTTGGTGTTTTTCGCAGCTGGCAGGACACGACGAGCTTTGGCGCGCTCTCTTGTCCCCATCACATGCGGCTGATGGTCCTACGTGAAAAGACGTAGGAGCTTTCTGTCCGCCAACCTTTCGAGGCGCTTATATGCGAGTGATCTGGTACGTCGCGCTTGGCGGGGCGGTCGGTAGCGTTCTCCGCTACATCGTAGGTGTTGTGGTCCAAGCTCGCACCGGCCTCGATTTCCCGATCGGTACCCTCCTCGTCAACATCAGTGGCTGCCTAATGCTGGGGTTCCTGATTCAGTACGCCATGGCGACACCGGCGATCAGCCCCGAGGTTCGGGCACTCCTCACGACCGGCCTGTGCGGGGGGTACACCACGTTCTCCACCTTCAGCTATGAAGCGGTTGCCTTGATTCAGGATGGGGATTGGCGGCGCGCAACGCTGTATGTTGGGCTGAGTGTTGCGGGGTGTCTCCTCGGCGTCATGCTTGGCATCGCGGGCGCACGCCAAATCGTCGTTCTCCGGCACGGATTCTAAGGACGGCCGGTATGCACGAGTTCAAAGGCACGCCCACCCTGATGCGCATTCATTTTCGGCGAGTCCGACAAGTACCGCGGGAAACCGCTGTCCAAGGCCATCATCGAGCTCCTGAGCGCAGTACCCTGGCGCCACCGTGTTTCGGGCCATGGCCAGGTTCGGCGCGAGCGAGAGTCCGTACGGATCGGATCGAGGTTCTCTTACTGGACCTACCCTTCGTTACTGAGGTGGTTGGCACCGAGGAGAAGATTCACAGCACATCGACATCGGACCGGCCTGCGACTAGTCGCTAACTCGTTATCTTTGAAGCGCTCGGGGGCGTAGCTCAGTTGGTAGAGCAAGGGACTTTTAATCCCTAGGTCGTGGGTTCGAGTCCCACCGCCCTCATTCACCAGCCCGATCGGTTGGACCCCCGCAAATTCTATCGTCTCCTCGTCCGCCTGATTTGATCCTTACTTCCTGATGCAGAGGTGGTCCCCTTACCAACAGATCAATCGCGCGGCAATTTGTTTCCAGCTCACCGATACGTTGTTTCATCGAAGGAGGACCTCATGGAAATGGAAACGCTGGCCGAACTCTATGTCGACGAACTCAAGGATTTATGGAGCGCCGAGAAGCAGATCCTCCAGGCGCTGCCGAAGATGATCAAGGCGGCGTCGTCAAAGCCGCTCAAGCGAGGATTCCGTGACCACGAGCGGCAGACCAGGGAGCACGTCCGTCGCCTGGAACGGATCTTCAAGTCTCTCGACGCCAGCCCACGCGGGAAGAAGTGCATTGGCATGGAAGGGTTGCTGAAAGAAGGGTCGGAGTTGATTAAGGAAAGGCCGGAAGCCGATGTATTGGATGCCGGCCTGATCTCGGCCGCGCAACATGTCGAGCGCTATGAGATGGCGGGGTATGGCACGGTACGAACCTGGGCGAAGGTTCTGGGCCATCGGGACCACGCCCGGCTCCTGCAGCAAACGCTCAACGAGGAAGGTAAAACCGACAAGGCATTGACGAAGTTGGCGGAGACCATCAACGTCGCGGCGGAAAACACGGACGAGGAGTAGCCGAGAACGTGCCGCGTCTCTAAGTCGGCATCGATAAACCCGAACGCTGGGACGCTGAGGCACAGTCACGGCTCTTTTTTTGACCCCTGGGTCGTGGGTTCGAGTCCCACCGCCCTCATTCAATACCCGCAAGCAACTGGGCCACCTAAAAACATCGGCCCTCGCCCTCACGGCGGACCCGATGTCCCTCGGTCTACCAGACCTCTACCGGCACCCCCCCACAGCAATGCAACTTTGTCGGAGTTGTTACCGTAGCACTGGGTGACGCGGCCGAGAGTGCTGAGCTCAGACCCGACAGGACCTCGCTATGACCTTTAAGCCCGCAATTTGGTCCCCGATCGCCGCCGTGCTGAGTGTCGTCAACCTGGTTGCGGTGGGGTTCGCGGCCGGGCAACCCGAGCCGTGGCATGCCGGGGGTCACGCGGGTCTCGCGCTGATGTTCGGCCTCTGGGCCCAGCGCCTGCGGCAGCGCACCCGTGGGAGCGAGCTCCAGGATCCGAACGAAGTGCTGGACGCCCTCGAAGCGGTCGAGGCCGACGTCAGCAAGCTGCGGCAGGAATTAGGGGAGACTCAGGAGCGCCTGGACTTCACCGAACGGATGCTGGCGCAAAGATCAGAAGCGCGTCGAGTAGACCCGAAGAGCGTCGGCGATTGAGGCTTCGACGCTCTCGGCAATATTCATCCCTGACCCGAGACCACCACCCACAGCCCCCATCCAGCCAGCAGCGTTCCGGTGATTCGTCCCAGCAGCCTCCCGTTTGGCGCCACTTTTTCTGCCAGCACGAATCCCGCGATCGCCAGCACCCAGAGCAGGTTCATCACGCCCGCCACAAAGAGCAGAGCCATCAGCGCCCAGCAGCAGCCGACGCAATAGCTGCCGTGCCGAAGTCCCATCAGAAGGGCGCCGGACACCCCCTCGCGCCACTCGGTCGAAAAGAATCCGAGCGGGGAACGGCAGTGTGAGAGACACGCTCCCTTGAGCGGCAGCCACTGGTAGACCCCGGCCAGTATCAGCAGTCCCCCGCCGAGCAGGGGGTTCGTGCTGGCCATGGCGGGGGAGAGAAGGGCGACGGAATGGAGCGCGGTCTGGGCAATGGCGGCGAGAATCGCGTACCCGGTCCAGGCGAGGAGATACCCCAGGGTAAAGACCGAGACCGGCGCCGCCAGCACCCCCTGGACCCGGCGCCGGCGGGAGACGCTGGCAAACAGGAGAATCACCGGCGCCACCGACGGGACCATCATGGCGATCATCATGACGATCCACATGATGGCCAACCCCGCCGTTTCGCCGACGTCCCAGGGTCTGGCCTGAGGCATCGCCATACCGAGGTGAGCCGGCATCATCGCGGCCATGTGGGCCATGTATGCCCAGGCGAGGCCCGCTAGTGTCAACAGACCCGCGGCCACGATGAGCCGGTCCCTCCGGAGCGCGGCCTCGAGGAAACCCGGTTCTGAGGGGACGGCGCTCATCCGCTGATCGCTACTGGTTAGTCCAGTTCGCCACCGCATAGGACGCGTAGCGACCCGGGTGCTCGAACGCGACCTTTCCGTGCTGAATGCGCATTGCCGATGTGGTGCAGATGCTACCATCGTTCCAAAGGAACCCGCCCTTGGGATAGACGATGTGGATCTCTTTCTCGTCGCCCGAGACGGCGTCCTTGATCGGGGTCTGGCGCATCTCGAGCACGCCCGGGATCCGAAAGCCTGAACGGTTGCTGTTCACCGTCATCTCGATTGGTTTACGGACCGGTCCCTCGAAGGAGCCGACCGTGCCGGCAATAGCTTCCCAAGGCATGCCACCGGCTTGCCCGGTGACTATGCTGGTAACGGCGTCGACCTGCTCCGGGCCCGCCTTCTCGTCCACGAAGAGCACCACATCGCCGCTGCCCTCGTGGATCGGCCCCGGGTACTTGGCCCCGACGATGAATCGCACCCCGTTCAGCGAAACGCCACCGTACTTCCCCTCGATCACCTCGAACCCGATCATGAACTGGCAGGGCCCGTAGTCTGTCATTCCACTGAATTGGCAGTTACAGCCGTGACTGCAGTTACAGCACTCGATGTGGTGCGCCTGCACCCGGAACGGCACTCGTTTCTCTGTGGCCGCCTGGGGTGAGGCGGTGGCGTGGGTCATGGATTCCTCCTTTTGGGCAACGGATAGGCCATCGCAGGCGGCTGCCGGCGCCAGGGCTCCAATATGCAGGCCGGCTGGGGCACCCGAAAGACTCGTCGCTCCAGTCTGGGCGGCCGAGCTCAATCCTGGGCCAGCGGTACCGTGGGTAGAATCAGCCGAGAGACATCACGGGTCGAGTGGTGGATCCGTATCTCACCCGGGCGTGACTTTGCGGTCTCGAACTCCTGAGCGCCGGTCTGAGGGTTGATCGAGAAGAAGGGAAAGAACGCAGTCGAGACGACGATCCGGAGACGGTGCCCGGGCAGGAATCGGTTTGCGGTGAGCATCCGGTCGAGCTTCAACTGGACCACCTCGCCCTTGTTAACCAGGTGGCGCGCCGGACCGCCCTGGCGGTAGCTCGCCCGGAGCAGAGCGGTGCCCGGGCTGGACAGATTCCACACCGTTCCGTCGGGAGCAACGTCGTACAGCTGCAACCAGACGTCGAAGTCCGGGACTGACGCGCTCACCGCGAGCTCGGCGATGACGGGACCGATGATTTCGCGCGCGGCGGCGAACGGCGGGGTCTCAAACACCGCGAGCTGCGGACGATCCACCAGCTTGCGATAGTCGTGCGCACCGGCTCGGCCATCGTAGGGGTCGGCCAGCGGAGCGGCCGGGTCGGAGATGATCACACTCTCTTCCGGCGGTGCCGCGGCAGGTTGCGGGAGGAGGCGTCCGGTCTTGGCGGAGCCCCGCGGCGGCTGGAGATACAGCGTGTCCGCCCGGGTGCCAGGCAACGGCCAGCTTTCCGCGGTGCGCCAACGATTGGCACCCATCACGAAGACTTGAACCGCAGGATCTCTTTCGGCGCCGCCGGGAACTCCCTTCACGTATCGGTCCATCCACCCGAGCACGGCCTCCGTGTAGTCGAGGTCCGCGTCCTCACCGAAATTGCGGTCTCCCGCTTTGGTACTGCCCACCGCCCCGACTCCGTGGGTCCAGGCTCCCAGGACCAACCGTGCCCGCGGCGCGGCCGGACGCCGAGCCTGGACCAGACCCTCGTAGTTGGCCACTGCGCCGCCGGGTCCGTACGGCTCGTCAAACCAACCCGAAAGATTGAGTACTGCGGCACGAACCCGGCCGTAGCGGCCGTCGAGCGCGGCCCAGCGCCACCAGGGGTCCCTGGGGGGATGGCGCATCCAGTTGTAGTACCACGGGGCGATGTCCTTGAAGTCCGCCAGGGTGCGGAGTGGACGATGCCGGCGGGTGCGAGATTCATCGCGCTCCCAGGCGGCGGAGGCGGCGTCCCCGGTCTGGGGACCGGGCAGGTGGCGTCTCCGGCGAAGATCGGGTGCGATATTGAGCCAGGTCCAATCGAGCCACGACCCGTCCCACACCCCACCGGAATACCAGAAGCTCTCGGGAGTAGAATAGGTCATCGCCGGTACCATGGCCTTGAGAGCAGGAGGCTGCTCAATAGCGGTGAGCCATTGGACCGCACCCGGATACGAGAGCCCGAAGGTGCCGACGGCGCCGGTGGACCACGGCTGCCGCGCGGCCCACCCGATCGTGTCGTAGCCGTCTTTCCCCTCGTGACGATAGGGCTCGAACTCGCCCCCGGAGCCGTACCGCCCGCGGACGTCCTGCAACACCACGGCGTAGCCCCGTGCGACGGCCGCGCGGACGACGCCCGCTCCGCCCGCAGCTTCACCGCGATCATAGGGAGTCCGGTAGATCAGCACCGGGAACCGCCCACCCGTCGCGGGGCGCCACACATCGGCCGTCAGGACGATCCCGTCGCGCATGGGCACGGCCAGGGCGGTATCCACCCGGACATCGCCTTGAGCGGACAGAGGCTGTGCACCGGCCAAGAGACTGACGCCGAGCGTGAGCCGGAGACCGCTGGTAAGCATCCTTCGGCCGCCGTTTCGGACCGCGGAACCTGTCAACGAGTTCGCCGCGACGTGATCTTGGGTAGATTTCCCTCTATGGCAAAGCGCTCCGTCACGGTCCGGATCAAGGGGCTGCATGACCCGGACGACGATGTAGTTATTCAGCAATTGACTCCGGGCGAGCGGATCGCGCTGGTGTGGCGGCTGACCCTGGATACCTGGGCCTTCATGGGAGAGCCAATCGGTGAATCCCGACTTTCGCGACATGTTGGCCGCGTTATCCGGCGAGGGCGTTGAGTATCTCCTTGTCGGCGCCCATGCGCTCGCGGTTCACGGCCATCCCCGGGCCACTCGCGATCTCGACCTCTGGGTCGCCGTGACTGGGGAGAACCCCCACCGCGTTTGGCGGGTGCTCGAACAGTTCGGCGCACCCATGCAGCAGTTGACGATTGCCGATCTGCAGCGCCCCGACCTGGTCTTCCAGATCGGCGTCCCTCCTCAGCGCATCGACATCCTGACCAGCATCGATGGCGTCGATTTTCCGTCGGCCTTTCGCGCCAGGCTCGACGTCGATCTCGAAGGAATCCGCGTTCCGGTGATTTCCCGGTCCCACCTCATCCAGAACAAGCGCGCCTCCGGACGGGCTCAGGATCTCGCCGATCTCGAGGCGCTTGGCGAGCGGACCTGAGCCCCCCGCTCACAGCCGCCTCACTCGCACGGGGCGCGAGTATGAGGGAACCTTCTTCGTTCCATCCTGCGCTGACCGGGCGACGCAGTTGGCGAAATACGTCACCACCCTGTCAGCCGCGCCGTGGCTCTCGGCGCTGTACGACATCTGGTACTGGCGCGGGCTGGTGCCGGCTACCAGTGTCCCATTCCCTATGTATCGCGGCGGGGCGCCCTCGACCTCTTTGTAGAACTCGACTTTGTCCACCACTGATGAGCCGGCACCCTCGCGCGGGTTGACCTCGATCTCCGCGGTGAGATCGACGGTGGTGGCGTCTGGCGGGCTCTCGTAAATGTCTGTCCTATTGTCAACCGTCGTGCCGCCCGCGGACGTCATTCTGCAAAACGGGGGCGGGAAAAAGAACGCCTCCTGAAGTGGCTCGACGACTTTCTTTCGCGGTGCGACGACCGAGAAGCCCAACGTACTGCCGGATACATTCCAGTTGTTGGCCCAGTTCTTCCCATCCACGCAGGTGGGTGCCGTTCCCGTCCATCCCGGCGCGCAGCCGTTCAGTGTGAGGTACGATGCGCCCTTCGCATTATTCTCCCCTTGTCGGACGATGATCGTGCTCGTCAGCGGATCGTTGAGGAAGATGTTGCTGTAGTTGCCGCCATGGCCAAACGTCTCGGCCGACAGCCGCCTGTGGTTCGTGGATCGGGTCCACATATCGGTCGAGTTGTTGCTGTATACCACGCCCCAGTACGCGGCCGCGGCCGCGGCGATATTGCCCGTTACTTTGGTCACAGCATGCCAGTGTCTCACTGGCTCGATGTTCTGGTTGTCCCAGATGCCCTTCCTCCCCGCAAGGCGCAGGACCGCGGCCCCGTCGAGGCCATTCCACTTGGCGACGCCGGTACTCTGATTGAACTGTTGCGCATCATCGGTGTAGATCCGCGCCGGGCGAACCGGCGACCCCATGCCCGGCCGCCTGATATAGAGGTCGAATATGTCGGCGAGCTTCTGGCCGCAGGCTTTCTGGACGACGTAATTCATCAAGCCATGGCCGACGTTGCTGTACTCATAAATGCTTCCGGGAGCCAAGGCCGGCTCCCGGTTCTGCTCGGCGCGCGTGCGCGCGATCGTGAATGCATCGCCGGGATACTTATACTTCGAGTTCGTGTCCCCCCGGTCGGCCCTGTCATAGGCGAGTTGCCAGCCTGGGTTCTCATCGCGGCAAACTGCGCTTGAATTGGCGTAGTCACAGACACCGCTCGTGTGGGTGGCCAGATGCTCGACGGTTATGTTGTTCCAGGGGTCGTCGGTGCCCCACCGGGCTCCTTCGTCATGCCGCAGCCAGGTGGCAGCCGGATCCGTCAGTCCCACCCCGCACTTGCTCATCGCGTACACCAGCGTGGGTGCTCCCAGGAGACCCTTGGACGCGGAGTAAGCGTAGTAGGGCAGGGTGCCCCCCCGGTCGTAGATGACCTTGTCGTTCCGGATGACGATAAAGCGTTTGGTGTTGTGCCTGGGGTTACTGATGCTAGTCCAGATCTGCTGGAGGGTTTTGGTGCAGCCGAGTTGCGTGGTGCTGCCACACATGCCCTGACTCTCGGGCGTGGCTGGCGCCCAGCGGAAGCCGTCCGTCAGGGCCGCCGCCGGGGCCGGCGCGACGCTCATGCGAGGCGCTACCTCGGGAGCGGTGGGAGGATCGGTGTTCCCGCAGCCCAGGGCGAGCAACAGAAGGGGTATCCTCATGCCCCGAGGCGGCCGAGGATTGGGAGAAGCTATGAGCATCATTGGCTGCGGCTTTCGTCCGGTGGCCCCATGGAATTGTTTGCACGTCAGGGTAGGGCGGTTCAGCAGGGCTGTCAAGCTCCGCAGTGATGGACGAGCGCTTTTCCCGGAGGATTTATGGTGCCCAGACGACGTTTGGCGAGTTTCCTATGGCTCTTGGGTGGGTCCCTGGCTGCCTGTAGCTGCACGGTGGACGAAGGCCCAGAGGGACGTGCGGTGGCGGCGGCGGCCACCATCCGTTGGGACACCAAGTCGCAGATGAAGCAGATCGCCGGCACCAAGGGATGCGACTCGTACACCCCGACCTGGGCGCCGGACGGAAACCTCTACACCGCGGTCGGCGACTGCCGGCCCCGGGGAGTGCCGCAGAAGATCGGCCTGGGATTCGGCAGGATCTCCGGCTCGACCGGCTACGGGGTTTCGTTCACGCCGGTGCCGACCGGTGACCCACTGAACTGGGACGACACCGCGGTAGGCGACGGTGTGGATGCCCTTGGCGGGGGCCGGGCCAGCGAGAAGACGGCGGGGCTGCTGCAGGTAGGCGGCCGGCTGTGGCACTGGATCCGGAACATCAGCGCCGACGGCACCGGCAGTCGGCTCAAGTTCTCTGATAACTACAGCACGGCCAGCCCCCACTTTACCTGGGTGAACTGGAGTTTGCCTGAGGTGGGCTACGCCTCGTTGGTTCAGTATGGGAAGGGGTACGCCGGGGGTCCGGCCGGCTACGTCTATGCTGTCACGCCGATGCGGTCGAGCTCTTCTGGCAGCGTGAGTAACAGTGCGTACGATCTGGTGCCGGCCTTCGGCCTGATACGCGGATCACGCAGCGATCTCGCCGTTCAGAGCAACTGGCAATATTTCTGCGGCAACTCCACCAGCCCCGCCTGGTGCTCGGCGCCGGCGGCGGCAACGAACATTCTCTTCCAGTCGGAGAAAAAATTCAAACCACGCGCCGCCATGAGCTGGAACCGGGCGCTTGGGAAGTTCATGCTTGTGCTGGTCTATGACCCCACACCCACCACAACTGACGACGACACCCGCTTTACCGGTGCCCTCATGGTCCTCCTCTCGGCGAAACCCTGGGGTCCGTGGCAGACGGTGTTCTCGAGCGGGAGCACCTGGCCGGGTGGAGCTAGCACCAGCGCGTGCAACTCCACCGCCTGGGGTGCGGGCGATCGGGCGGATATTCCGACCAAGTATATGAGCGCAGACGGCAAGACCTTCTACCTCTTCAGTTCAGGGGGCGACTGTTTGTCGATCGCCCGAGGGGTCTTGCCGTAGCAGAATCGTGTGCAGGTCGTGCTGCGACGCCCTCAGGATTTAGGGCGCCACCACTGGCATCTGAGTTAATGGCGCTCGGACTCTACTTGATAGCGGCAGTAGGCACCTGAGCCTGCGGCTTAGACCATTCTTGCCCCTGCCCTTGACCCTCTACCTAGGTACAGGCCTCATATTACTGGTGCGCGTGAAAGAGAGACGTAGTAATGATGCGTATTGGGGAAGTGGCGGCACGGGCGGCTGTCAACATCCAGACCTTGCGGTACTATGAACGCCGCGGGCTGCTGCCTGAACCTCAGCGAGGTAGCTCGGGCTATCGCGCCTACGGTCCCGATGCCGTCCGGCTCGTTCGATTCATCAAGCGGGCACAGGAGCTTGGATTTACGCTCCGAGAGATCGAGGACCTGATCGAACTACGGGAGAGTCCGCGCCGTGGCGCCGAAGTACGTGCAGTGGCCGCCGCCAAGGTTGAGGACATCGAGCGCCGAATACAGCAGTTAGGGGCTATGCGGAAGGCCCTTGGGGGGCTTGTTGAGGCCTGCGACTGTGAGAGTGGCACCCTAACCTGTCCCATCATCGAAGCGTTGAATGACTCGGCAGAGGCCGCTGTTGCAGGAAAGGAGTAGGTCTATGCACCTCACTGAAAGCTCGTGGCGGTTTAGCGCACTGCTCCCGAGTTTCGGGCTGGCAGTACTGTCAAAGTTCACTTGTGCGGCCTGCGTGACGGTCTATTCCGGCGTGTTGGCTTCGGTGGGTGTTGGATTCGTGGCCGCCGACTCGGGGCTGACGATCCTGACAGCAGGCCTCTTGGTGCTGGGGTTCGCGAGTGTCGCCTGGTCCACCCGGAGCCATCGTCACTTCGGGCCTCTCGCGCTCGTGGCAGTGGGCTCTGCCGTACTACTCACGGCTCGGTTCGGAATGCCGTCAACGAGGGTCCTTCTCGCCGGGGCTGCATTTACGCTCGCGGGATCCGCCTGGAACCTTTGGCTGGAGCGCCGCCCGCCAAGCTGTTGTGCGACTGTCCGATTCGATACCGCAGCCAATGAGAGTATTCAAAAGGAGGCATGAAATGCCAAAGCGTACAGTGGAGGTTTTTACGGCGGGGTGTTCGGTCTGCGATGAGGCGTTGGCGGCAGTTCGCGCCGCGGCATGTGAGAGCTGCGACGTACAAGTTCACGATATGAGAACCAATTCCGCGCAGGTGAAGGCTCGGCAGTACGGGATAAAGCGCGTGCCTGCCGTCGCGGTGAATGGGCGGCTGGCGGAGTGCTGCCAGCAAGGCGCCGTAGACATCGGAACGCTGCAGCGACTCGGCGTCGGCCAGAGAGCGTAACGAGCCTATGCCACGGAATGCTATGGGGGCGGCGCCTTATCCGCCTAAGCGGCCTCACAATACTTCATAACCTGGCACGTCGTAGAAGCTGAGCGTTGACCGCCACGATGACCGTACTCAGCGACATCAGCACCGCGCCCACAGCGGGCGACAGCACAATTCCCTTCGACGCCAGCACGCCGGCCGCGAGCGGAATCGCCAGGACGTTATAGCCCGACGCCCACCAGAGGTTCTGCACCATTTTCCGATAGCTGACCCGCGAGAGAGCTACAATTCGAGCGACGTCCCGGGGATCACTCCTTACCAGTACGACGTCACCCGCCTCCACCGCAACATCGGTTCCGGCCCCGATGGCGATGCCCACGTCGGCCGTCACGAGTGCCGGAGCATCGTTCACCCCATCGCCCACCATTCCCACTCGTTTGCCCTGCCGTTGCAGCTCCTCGATCTTTGCGGCTTTGCCCTCGGGAGGTACCTGGGCAAACACCGTATCGATGCCGAGCTCGCGAGCCACCGCATCCGCCACCGATTTAGCGTCGCCAGTCAGCATGACGACCTCGAGGCCGAGCTGGTGCAGCCGCTCCACCGCTTCCCGGGATTCGGGACGTACGGCATCCGCCAGAGCAAAGGCGGCAAGCACCCGTCGACCCTCGATCAGGTAGATCACGCTCTGTCCCCGGGCTTCAGCCTCGGCCACGAAGGTGTCGAGGTCGTGGCTCGCCTCTACCCCGAGGCGCCGGAGGAGATTGGGACCACCCACCTTGAGGCTTCGGCCATCCACCGTCGCTTCTGCCCCGTATCCTGGAATAGCCTGAAAGCCCTCCCCAGCCGTCCGCTGGAGCCCGCGTTCCTGCGCGGTGGCAACCACGGCGCGCGCGACCGGATGTTCCGAGTCTCCCTCGACGGCACTCGCGAGTCTGAGCGCCTCATCCTCGGCCAGCTCACCGGACGCCTTCAGGGCCACCACGCGATGCTCCCCGAGGGTCAGGGTGCCGGTCTTGTCGAAGACGATCGCGTTGAGGTTTCTCGCCTCTTCGAGACCGCGCCGGTCCCGGATGAGAAGGCCGTTGCGTGCGGCGAGCGTGGTAGAGATCGCGATGACCAGAGGAATCGCGAGCCCGAGCGCGTGGGGACAGGCGATTACTAGGACGGTAACCAGCCGCTCGACTGCATACGAGGGATCCGCGCCGGCGCTGAGCCATGCCACCAGGGTGATGGCCCCTGCGGCGAGTGCTCCGACGGTGAGCCAGAAAGCAGCGCGGTCGGCCAGCGCCTGGGCTCGAGAGCGTGAGCCCTGCGCCTGCTCGACCAGGCGCATGATGCGGGCGAGGGTGGTGCGGTCGCCGGTGCCGGTAACCTCTACCCGGAGAGATCCCGACCCGTTCACCGTCCCGGCAATTACTCGATCCTCGGGCTTCTTCGGGACCGGCCGGCTTTCACCCGTCACCAGGGCTTCGTCCACCTCGCCGGACCCTGCTCGCACCACCCCATCGGCCGGGATGCTTGCACCGGGCCGGACGAGCACCATGTTCCCATCGCGAAGGTCGGTGATGGAGACCTCTTCCAGCCGCTCGTTCCCGCCCTCCATAGTGACCCGGGTGGCCGTGCTGGGCAGGAGCCTGGCCAGTTCGGCGAGAGCTCCCTGCGCCTGCGCGATCGACCGCATCTCGATCCAATGTCCGAGGAGCATGATCGTGACCAGCGTGGCCAGCTCCTCCCAGAGCGGCATGCCGTGGTAGCCCAACTCGACGGCCAGGCTGAACCCGAACGCAACGCCGACCGCCAACGTGATGAGCGTCATCATCCCTGGCAAACGGTCACGCAGCTCCCGAACGGCACCCTGGACGAACGGCCATCCGCCATACAGGAACACCGCGGTGCCGAACGCCGCGGGGATCCACCGTGCGCCAGGCACCGCGGGGGGCGAGTAGGTAAACGCCCGCTGGAGCATGTGCCCCCAAACGAGCGTGGGGATGGTGAGCAGGAGCGAGACCCAGAACTTATCGCGGAACATGGAGACGCTGTGGCCGGCGTGCTTGTCGTGACCATGGTGGTCTGCGTGCGCCGCTGCTGGCATGGCGTGATGAGCGTGGGCGTGAGTCATCGGTCGAGCTTATGCATGAGATCCAGCAGCTCGTCATACATGGCGTCGGCGTCACTGCCCCCCGAGCGGATTGCCGTTGCGGCGCAATGCTTGAGGTGGTTACGCATCAGCTCATGCGCGACGGATCGCAGCGCCTCGTGAACCGCGGCAACCTGGGTCATGATGTCGCCGCAGTACTGGTCCTCCTCGACCATTTTCTGGACCCCCCGAACCTGGCCCTCGATCCGCCGCAGGCGTTTGAGATTGCGATCCTTGATCTCGGCGTCCACGGCAACCGCTTTGCGGCCTGGCGTCTCACTGTGCACTCCGCAGCCGCAGCTTGCCGGCGGTGCCAGCTTGAGCGGTGCTCGTCTCGTCTTGGTTGCCATGCGTAAGGTTCCGGTAGGAAGTGATCCAGGGGGCGGCAGGCGTCCGGTCAGGCCAGGCGCAGGCCGCGCAAGCGCAAGCTGTTCGTCACCACGCTCACCGAGCTGAACGCCATGGCGGCGCTGGCCAGAATCGGGCTCAACAACAGGCCAAACGACGGGTAAAGCACGCCGGCCGCAATGGGAATGCCGATGACATTGTAGATGAAGGCCCAGAACAGGTTCTGCTTCATCGTCCGCATGGTGCGGCGGGAGAGCTCGATCACCTGAGCCGCTGAGCGCAGGTCACCGCGCATGAGCACGATGTCCGCCGCCTCGGCCGCAATGTCCGTCCCGGTGCCGACGGCCATGCCGATGTCCGCCTGGGCCAGCGCCGGTGCGTCGTTAATGCCGTCGCCCACCATGGCTACGACGTGCCCCGCCGACTGCAGCCGCCTGATCTCGGCGACTTTTCCGTCCGGCAGCACCTCTGCCACCACCCGATCGATTCCTGCCTGCCGGGCGATGGCGTCCGCGGTCCTCCGGTTGTCTCCGGTGAGCATGACCACCTCGAGTCCCATCCGGTGCAGCCGGGTGATGGCGTCCCGAGAGGTGTCCTTGATCGGATCGGCGACCGCGAGCAGACCCGCGATGGCGCCGCCCGCGGCGGCATACACCGGGGTCTTTCCTTCTCCGGCGAGTCGCTCCGCCTCGGAACGCAGGGGCGCGACATCTATGGCGAACTCCACCATCAATGACTCGTTCCCCACCACGAGGGAAACCCCATCGACCACCCCCACCGCCCCGCGTCCGGTGAGCGATTGAAACGCGTCGGTGGACGAGAGCTCGAGTCCCGCTTCCTTTGCATGGCGCACGATGGCATCCGCGAGAGGGTGCTCGCTGGACATCTCGAGCGAGGCGACCAGACGCAGCAGCTCCTGGTCGGTCACGGTTGCACCCGGGGCGGTGACGAGGTCGGTCACGGTGGGCCGGCCTTCGGTGACGGTTCCCGTCTTGTCGAGCACCACGGTGCGGATGTCGCCGGCCCGCTGAAGCGCTTCTCCGCCCTTGATCAGCACTCCCAGCTCCGCACCCTTGCCGGTACTCACCATGACGGCCGTGGGCACCGCGAGCCCCATGGCACACGGACATGCGATGATCAGCACCGCTACCGCGGCGGCGAAGGCACGCACGGCGGGCGCCGTCTCCGCGGCCACGAACCAGACGACGAAGGTCGCGATGGCTATCGAGAGCACGATCGGCACAAAGATCCCGCTGATGCGGTCGGCAAGACGCTGGATTGGGGCGCGCGAGCCCTGAGCATCGCGCATGAGCTTTACGATCTGGGCCAGAACGCTGTCGGCGCCGATTGTAGTGGCCCCGTAGCGGAAGGCACCCGTGCGGTTGATCGTCCCACCGATCACCGGGTCTCCGGGCCGCTTCAGTACAGGTAGGGATTCCCCGGTGAGCATCGACTCATCGACGGCGCTCTCCCCCGTGACCACCGCGCCGTCCACGGGCACGCGCTCTCCGGGTCGCACCAGGACGGTTTCCCCCGAGGCGACCGTCTCGATGGGGACGTCAATTTCTTGGCCACCGCGGAGTACCCGGGCGGTCTTGGGCCGGAGGTTGACCAGCGCCCGGAGGGCGGCCGACGTCCGCTTCTTCGCTCGAGCCTCGAACGCATTCCCGGTGAGGATCAGGGCGATGATGATGATCACCGCCTCGTAGTAGAGGTCGGGCGTGACACCGCGCTGCAGGAAGAATCCGGGAACCAGGGTGGCAAAGACGGAATAGAGGAACGCTGCCCCGGTTCCGATCGCCACCAGGGTGTTCATGTCCGCCGAATGATGCCGGAAGGCGGCCCAGGCACGGGTATAGAAGTGCCGGCCGGCCCAGAGCATAACGCCGAGCGTCATGGCCAGGAGCGTAGAGGAGAACGCCTCGCCCGGAATGGAGTACAGCCCGGGGGCGGCCGACCGCAGCCCTGGAGTAAGCGAGTCCATCATCCAGCGCATGAACGGGTCGGCCACCTGACCATGCGCTGTGTCCGCCATCAGGGGCATGGAGAGGATCATGGCAACCACCCCGGCGATTGCGCTCAAGATGGCCTTGAGCCGGAGCTGCCTGAACTCCTCCTCCTGGGCCCGATCGCGGACCTCCTGCTCTTCGAACGCCGTCTGGTCGGGTGAGGCGAGCTCCGCGCCGTACCCGGTTTCACGGATCGCCTCGACGAGCCGACCGGGCGTGACCGCCGCCGGGTCATAGGTGACAGTCGCGCTCTTCATCATGAGATTGACCGACGCGTCGGCCACGCCCGCCTGCTTCTGGAGGGTGCGCTGCACCCGGGACTGGCAGGCGGCGCACGTCATGCCCGACACCGGAATGCGGATCGTTTGGGACGCGCCGTTGCCGGGAGCGCCTTGATCCTGTGGATTTTCCGGGTCAGCCGTGCGCACCGTGGCCGTCACCTTTCCTCCTTCTCCTGATCCTGCGGTCGGCCGATTGTGGTTGCGGGTCGCCCGCCGACAAAGAAGTACCAGTTAACCCAGCCGATGGCCGATACCCCCGCGAGCACGACCAGCCATTCTGTGCCGCTCATCGTCGCCTCCTATCTCTCGATTCCCGGGCCGGCGCTCAGTGTGCAGTGGCGGCGACCGCGTAGCCCTGATCTTCGATCGCCTGGGTGATGCGCTCCGCGGAGGTGGAGTCTGGATCGAATGAGACCGTGGCCGTTCCGACCTTCACCTGCTCTACGCTGACGCCATCCACGTCGTTCAGGGCCTTGGTGACCTGGGCGACGCAGTGGCCGCAGGTCATGCCCTCGATCTTCAGTGTCATTCGTTCCATCGTCTTGTTCTCCTGCGACCGCCGTCGGAATGGAGGTCAGCTGCAGATAGCATACCCTATGGGGTATACACTACGATACCCCATGGGGTATGTCAAGTGCTCGACGCTCTGGCCGCAGTTACCCGTGGCAGCCGCGATTCGCCCTACTCTGGGCTGGCGGCCCGAGCTGCGC
>Ga0136617_10001052_pt1 | contig 24141 bp, 21 predicted proteins | sample AntDrymUQ3222106_2_FD_129672 | JGI IMG/M metagenome (GOLD analysis project Ga0136617, IMG submission 129672) | Polar desert sand microbial communities from Dry Valleys, Antarctica - metaG UQ322 (21.06) | ecosystem: Environmental > Terrestrial > Soil > Desert | place: Antarctica: Dry Valley...
ACATCGTCGGATTCCTCCGGCAGTCGACCATCCCCGCCGGCCCGGGATTGGCCGACCTGATCGAGGCCATCGGCAAGGACATCCCCGTGTACGGCGAGCTGGCCAGTTATCAGGAGTGGGGTCAGACCGTCGCCCGCTACAGTTTCCAGACCTACGACCTGTTCCTGGCGTACCCAGTCGGCGGAGTCGAAGAGGCGGTCGACCAGCGGGGGTTCGGTCCAGCGGGGCCCGATCAGCGCCACGAGCACGGCACTGCGCCGCACGCCGTCCTGCAGAACGCGGGCAAAGGCCTGCCCGAGGCCGATGGAGCGGTTGTCGAGGAACACCTCTGCCGGGCCGAGCAGTCGGCGTAGGGCGTCGACCAACGCGTTGGAGGCCCACCCCGTGTCGTCGCGGCGGTAGTTGACGAACACACCGCACCGAGCGGGACCGGACTCCGCCATCCGAGCGACAGTACTCACCCTGGCAACCCCATGCAGGAGTCCTGTGGCCGCATCGAAGAAGTACCCCGACGAGCTGCGTGACTGGTTGCGCGCCCGCCGACCGTTCGACGACGCCCGAAGTTCGTCGCCAGAGGGGCGTTCTCGCTTCCCGACCAACATCTGCGCGTACTCGCGGTGATCACTTCCTGCGGCGTCCGCCCTCCGAGTCGAACCCGGCGCGGCGCAGCGCGTCCGCCATCGCTCCCCCACCGGAGCCACCGGAACCACCACCCTGCGGTTTCGCGCCCCCGGCATTCGGCCCCCGGCGACGATCACCCCCACGCGGACCACCGCCACCACGCTGTTCCCCGGCACCGTCGCGCCCACCCCGCGCCTTCTCCTCCGCCCCGACCTCGTCCTCCAGCCGCAACGTGAGCGAGATCCGCTTGCGCGCCTCGTCGACCTCCAGCACCTTGACCCGCACCACCTCACCGGACCTGACGACGTCGCGCGGGTCGCTCACGAACTGCGTCGACATCGCCGAGACGTGTACGAGGCCGTCCTGGTGCACCCCGACGTCGACGAACGCCCCGAACGCCGCGACGTTGGTGACCACCCCCTCCAGCACCATCCCCGGCCGCAGGTCGGCGATCTTGTGCACGCCCTCGGCGAACGTCGCGGTGCGAAATGCCGGGCGCGGGTCGCGGCCGGGCTTCTCCAGCTCGGTGAGGATGTCGGTGACGGTGGGCAGCCCGAAGCGCTCGTCGACGAACTCGGCCGGCTGGAGCTTGCGCAGCACGGGCACGTTGCCCAGCAGCGCCGCGAGATCACCACCAGCCCGACCCACGATCTTGCGCACCACCGGGTAGGACTCCGGGTGCACCCCGGAGACGTCGAGCGGGTCGTCGCCACCGCGGATGCGCAGGAAGCCCGCGCACTGCTCGAACGCCTTGGGCCCCAGCCGGGGCACGTCGACCAGCTGTCGACGGGCGCGGAACGGGCCGTGGGTGTCGCGGTGCGCCACGATCTGCGTCGCGAGCCCCTCGGTGATCCCGGAGACCCGGCGCAGCAACGGCACCGACGCGGTGTTGACGTCCACCCCGACGGCGTTCACGCAGTCCTCGACCACGGTGTCCAGCGAGCGCGCCAGGGCCGACTCGGCGAGGTCGTGCTGGTACTGGCCCACCCCGATCGCCTTCGGGTCGATCTTCACGAGCTCGGCGAGCGGGTCCTGGAGGCGCCGGGCGATCGACACCGCGCCGCGCAGCGACACGTCGAGCTCCGGCAGCTCGGCCGAGGCATACGCCGACGCCGAGTACACCGACGCCCCCGCCTCGCTGACCATCACCTTCGTCACCTTCAGCCCGGGGTTCGCCGCGACGAGCTCGCCGGCCAGCTTGTCGGTCTCCCGCGACGCGGTGCCGTTGCCGATCGCGATCAGCTCGACGTCATGCGCGGCAGCGAGCCGGGTCAGGCTCGCCAGCGCCCCGTTCCAGTCGCGGCGCGGCTCGTGCGGATAGATCGTGTCGGTGGCGACGACCTTGCCCGTCGCGTCGACGACGGCGACCTTCACACCGGTGCGCAGCCCCGGGTCCAGGCCCATGGTGGCGCGGCCGCCGGCGGGGGCGGCGAGCAGCAGGTCGCGCAGGTTCGACGCGAACACCCCGATCGCGGCCTCCTCCGCCACCGTGCGCAACCGGACCCGGATGTCGATCCCCAGGTGCAGCAGGATGCGGGTGCGCCAGGCCCAGCGGACGACGCCGAGGAGCCAGGCGTCGGCCGGGCGGCCGCGGTCGGCGATCCCGAAGGCGGCGGCGATGGTGCGCTCGTAGTCGGTGACCGCTGTCTCGATCCGCGCCCCGCCGGCACTGCGCGCGGCGGGTTCGGCCGGCGCGGCAGTGTCGTCCCCGGGCTCCAGCCGGACGTCGAGGACCTCCTCGGACTCGCCGCGAAACACCGCGAGGATCCGGTGCGAGGGCAGCTTGGTGAACGGCTCAGTGAAGTCAAAGTAGTCGCTGAACTTGGCTCCAGCAGTGTCACCAGCCTCCTTTCCGGGACGCACGGTCGAGACGAGCCGCCCCCGGGTCCACATCCGCTCGCGCAGCCCGCCGATCAGGTCGGCGTCCTCGCCGAACCGCTCGACGAGGATCGCCCGCGCACCCTCCAGCGCGGCGGCGACGTCGACGACCTGTTCGGTGCAGTACCCGGCGGCGACGGTCTGCGGGTCCTGCGACGGGTCGGCCAGCAGGGTGTCGGCGAGGGGCTCCAGCCCGGCCTCGCGGGCGATCGTCGCCTTCGTCCGGCGCTTGGGCTTGTAGGGCAGGTAGATGTCCTCCAGTCGCGCCTTGGAGTCGGCGGCCAGGATCTGGGCCTCCAGGGCCTCGTCGAGCTTGCCCTGCTTGCGGATCTCCTCGAGCACGACGGCCCGGCGCTCTTCCAGCTCGCGCAGGTAACACAGCCGCTCCTCGAGCGTGCGCAGCTGCGCGTCGTCAAGGGTGTCGGTGGCCTCCTTGCGGTAGCGGGCGATGAACGGCACGGTCGCGCCGCCGTCGAGAAGGTCGACGGCGGCAGCCACCTGGTGGGGTCGGACGCCGAGCTCGTCGGCGATGCGCTGTTGGACGGAGTTCGTCGTGCTGGTCACCGACCCATCGTCGCGCGGAGCGGATGCCCGCCCGTCGCGGGGCCTGCCATCCGGCGGAGCAGCCGGGGGTCCGCCGGCACCGGGTACGTCCGGTGATCGGTTCGGGTGACACCTCAGCGTTGTCGCGACAACCGTCAGGTGTCCCTCGCAACGATCACGAACCACTGGGCGAACCGGTGCGCAGTTCAGCACCAGCAGCGGGTCGTACACGACGACCCGGACAGCTTTGGACGCCGGTGACATAGGCCTGGTCATCGTGGGAGCCGACCTATCAGCGGTCGATGCCGTCGGTCAACTCGGCCGGAGCGGGTGCCCACCCGCCACGGTGCGCGGCGAGGTCGTCCATGCCACTGAATCATCCCCCGAGGTCGTCCAGCGCCGTGCGGACGCTGGTGGCGAGGTCGTCCGCTGAGCCGAGCACGAGCCGCGGTGTGATCCACGAGACGAACTCGGCCCGGCGGCGCTCGACATCGGCCCATCCCGGCTCGGGTAGGCCGGCGAACCTACGGCGGCATTCTCGAGCCGGGTGCGGCACAGGCCGGGATCCGAGCAGACGACCTCGACGACCCGCAGCGGTGATCGTTGCGACAGCTACCTGAGCGTCGTCGAATCGACGCCCAGGTAGCGCTCGTAACGATCATGAACGCACCAGCAGCGCAACGCACTCGAAGTGGTGGGTCATCGGGAACGCATCGAACGCCCGCAGCCGGTCCAGCCGGTAGCCGCGGGCGGCGAACAGCCCGACATCACGCGCAAGCGCCGCCGGGTCGCACGCCACCTGCACCACCCGGTCGGGAGCGCGCTCACACAGCGCGTCGACGAGCGCCCGACCCAGGCCCCGACGGGGTGGATCGGCCACCACCACGTCCGCCCGGCCGGCGAGCCCACCCAGCACGTTCTCGACCCGACCCACCGTCCACCGCACCTGCGGGAGGTCGGCCAGCGCCACCCGGCCGTCGGCCACCGCACGCCGCGACGACTCGACCACATGCACTGTGCCCTCAACGCCGACCTGCTCGGCGAGCACCGCGGCGAAGAGCCCGACACCGCCGTAGAGATCCCACCCGATGCCGCCGAGCGGAGCGTCCGCCCACTCCCGCACAACGGAGGCCAGCGTGTCCGGCAGGGCCGGGTGCACCTGCCAGAACACCCCCGGCGACAGCCGCCACTCCCGTCCGACCGCGCGCTGGATCACCGAGCTGTGCTCCGAACCGACGTGCAGGGCGCCGTCGGCGTCGACGGCGACCTCCACGTCGTCAGCCCCCGGGAAAACACTCGCGAGCACCGGCTCCAGCGCGCCGAGTGGCGCGAGCGGGCAGTCCGCGATCGGCAGGACGTCGTGGCTGCGGTGCGCCCGCAACCCGGCCCGGCCGTCCCCGTCCACCGCCAGCCGAACGCGGTGGCGCCAGCCCAGCGGCCCGCCGGGCAGCTCCTCGACCTCGACCGCACACTCGATCCCGGTGAGGAGCCGCAGCTGCTCGGCGAGCACGGCGGCCTTGAGCTCGCGCTGCGCGGCCGGCGCGACATGTTGCAGGTCACATCCACCGCACCCGCCGGCCCGAGCCCAGACACACGGTGCGGGCACCCGCTCGGGCGCCGCCGTCAGCACCCTGATGGCGTCCGCCCGGCAGAACCCGCCGCCGCCGTCCTCGGTCACCACCGCCCGCACCCGTTCCCCCGGCAGCGCGTGGCGCACGAAGACGACCCGTCCGGCGCCACCATCGCCGGTGGGCACCCGCGCCACGCAGTGCCCCCCATGCGCCACCGGCCCGACGTCCAGCTCGAGCACCCGGTCGGTCCAGTCCACCGCAGCTCCCTTCGACCCGACGAGCGGCACTCTCGTCGGATGGGTTCTGACGAACGTGCCGCTCGTCGGCGGTGGCGGATGGGTCATGACCGACCACCGCGCACGTTCCCCACCCGTTCGTCCGGCAGCGCCTCGGGGGAGCTGGCCACCGGGCGGTCGTCGTCGCGAGGCCGAGCCGCCGCCTGGGGGTAACCACGCCGCAACGACCCGGGCGGGGTCTCCGGGCGCCGCGTCATCGCCCGCTCGGAGGAGACGAGCTGCCACGGCACGCTGGTCACCATCACGCCGGGCTGGAACAGCAGCCGGCCCTTGAGCCGCAACGCGCTCTGGTTGTGCAGGATCGTCTCCCACCAGTGCCCGACGACGTACTCGGGGATGAAGACGGTGACGACGTCGCGGGGGTTGTGGGTCCGGATCCGCTTCACGTAGTCCAGGACGGGTTTGGTGATCTCCCGGTAGGGCGACTCGACGACCTTGAGCGGCACCGGCAACTTGCGTTTCTCCCAGTCCCGGACGAGGCGCCTGGTGTCGGCCTCGTCGACGTTGACCGTGACCGCCTCCAGCACGTCGGGCCGGGTGGCGCGAGCGTAGGCGACGGCGCGCAACGTGGGCTTGTGCAGCACCGACACGAGCACGATCGCGTGGTTGCGGGAGGGGAGAACGGCGTCGGCGTCGCCGGCCATGAGTTCGGCGGAGACGCGGTCGTAGTGTTGCTGGATGAGCCGCATCAAGATGTAGAAGGCGGCCATCGCGGCGATCGCGATCCACGCCCCCCGGGTGAACTTGGTGATCAGCACGACGACCAGGACCACAGCGGTCATGACAGCGCCGAACCCGTTGATGATCTGGGCCCGCCGCATCCGGCGGCGTTGCGTCGCATCGGTCTCGGTTGCCAGCAGCCGGTGCCAGTGCCGCAACATCCCGCTCTGGCTGAGCGTGAACGAGGTGAACACACCGACCGTGTACAGCGCGATGAGGCGGGTGACCTCGGCCTGGAACCCGATCACCAGCACGATCGCGACGCCGGCCAGGAAGACGATGCCGTTGGAGAACGCGAGCCGGTCGCCGCGGGTGTGCAGCTGGCGGGGCAGGTAGCGGTCCTGGGACAGGATCGACCCGAGCACCGGGAAACCGTTGTACGCGGTGTTCGCGGCGAGCACCAGGATCAGCGCGGTCACGATCACGACGAAGAAGAATCCGACCCGGAAGTCGCCGAAGACGGCGTCGGCCAGCTGCGCCACCAGGGTCTGCTGCACGTAGCCCTCGGGCGCGGTCGGGAACTGTTGCGCAGGGAACTCCGCGATGCGCGCGCCGGTCAGCTGGGCGAGCACGATCAGCCCGGAGAACATCGTCACCGAGATGCCGCCGAGCAGGGCTAGGGTGGTGGCGGCGTTGCGGGACTTGGGTTTGCGAAACGCCGGAACGCCGTTGCTGATCGCCTCGACGCCGGTGAGCGCGGCGCAACCCTGGGTGAAGCTGCGCAGGATCAGCAGGACCAGTGCAAGCCCGGTGAAGGCGTCCCCCTCCGCGACGAGCTCGAGTTCGGCGCTCTCGGTCCGCACGTCCTCGCCGAACAGCAGGATCCGGGTCAGTCCCCAGATGACCATGGTGGCGATGCCGACCATGAACGCGTAAGTGGGGACGGCGAACGCCACGCCGGACTCGCGGACGCCGCGCAGGTTCGCGGCGGTGAGCAACACGATCGCCGCGACCGCGAACCCCACCTTGTGCTCGGCCACGTACGGTACCAGCGCACCGACGTTCGCCGCGGCGGCCGAGATCGACACGGCCACCGTCAACGTGTAGTCCACGAGCAGCGCGGCCGCGACGGTGAGCCCGGCGCGGGGCCCGAGGTTGACCGTGGCGACCTCGTAGTCCCCGCCCCCGGACGGGTAGGCCACGACGTTCTGCCGGTAGCTGATGACCACGGTCAGCAGCACCACGACCACCGCGAGCCCGACCCACGGGGAGTACGCGTAGGAGGCCACCCCAGCCGCGGAGAGCGTCAGGAAGATCTCCTCGGGCGCGTAGGCGACCGAGGACATGGCGTCGGAGGCGAACACCGGCAGGGCGATGCGTTTGGGCAGCAGGGTGTGGGCGAGGTGGTCACTGCGCTGCGGGCGTCCGACCAGGATCCGCTTGGCCGCCGTCGCGAGCTTGGGCACCTCGGCAGCCTATTCCGTCGTCGAACCGGTCTGCCTGACCCGGCAGTCGACGACCAACCCCACGGCAAGGGCGCCGGCGTGCAGCCTGCGATCCACACCGCGAGAACAAGGTCGGTGTCCCTGATCGCCAAGGCGCTGGCGAGATGAACTGCGTCAGCGCCACGAAGAACATGCAGCCGCACCAGCTCGCCAGCGTGACGCTCGACTGCCGGCGACAACTCGACGAGGCGCGCTGCCGCCCAGTACTCCGCCCAGACACGCTCGGCCGACTCGAGGTCGTCCACGTCGAGGTCGTGGTTGCGGCATGCAGCGGCGAGTGCTGCACGCACCTGCGGGTAGGCGAGCCTGCTCGACAGGGCAGCATCACAACCGTCCCACAGCTGCGCGGCGATGTCGCTGCCTGTCTCCTCGACCAGCAGCTTCACGAAGCTGTTCGATCGACGATCCCGAGCGGTTTCGCGAGCTTGCTGTAGGCGTGCCTGAAGTGAGCCGGATTCCAGGAGCGGAGGGACCATATACAGAGCGGGCCCGACGCAGGGTGTGAGCAGCCTAAGCGGTTCGGCCTCGGGGCCGAGGAAGAGGTCCTCCGTGAGGACCCCGTGACATCCCGATCAGGACGGTGCCGCCACCGGGAATCCCAGGTCTGTGGCCACCCTGGTGAGTTCGCGGTCGTAGGTGACGAACTCCGTCAGTTCCGTGCGGAATGGCTCCGCGCTGGCTAGGTGGATGGCGTCGAGAGAACCCAGCCTGGGTACGCGATAGGCCATCGCCCGACCCAGAACGGTGCTGGTCAGATCCACGGTGTAGATGCCCCGCAGCGCCTGCCCCGTAAAGTAGGCTACCCTCTGGTGATCAGTACCGGCGCGGAGCAGGGTGCGGGTGATCTCCAATCGAGCAAGCTCGCTGGTGACCAACTCGGTCCCGTCCAGGATTGCTTCGCGCCAGGTGCGCAGCGCCTCGGTCTCCGGCTCCGACGTGATGAACTTCAGCAGGGCGCAGGCATCGAGATAGATCAACGGTTGCGTTCCTGATCCCGTTCGGTGAGGAGGAGATCGGACAGGCTCGCCAGGCCCGGCGCGAGGTCGAGGATCACGTCCGGCATCCCGTGTTCGACAGGTGGGCTCACCTCGCCCGATGCGATCATCTGCTGGAGGGTGCCCGGGTCCTCGGTCTCCGGAACCATGCGGAGTACCGGCCGGCCCCGATCGGTGACAATGAGTGAGGCTCCGGCGCGGACCCTCGCGACCGCCTTGGACGGGTTCTGGTTGAGCTCTCGCAGACCGATGGTTTCCATCGAGCCAATGTACCTACCTAACGTAGGTACATCAAGGTGGGGAGGCGGCTCCGGCGGCGGCTCTGGTTCAGCTGCGCACACTCGCCGATGACGTGGGCGCCTCGTTCCACACGGTGGTTAGCGACGATGTGGGAGGGCGGGCGATGTCGACCACACCGAGAACAACTACCTGCGGGTCTACCTCGCCCAGCTGCGACGCAAGCTGGAGCCGCAGCCCGCCCGACCCCGACACCTGATCACCGAACCGGGGATGGGGTACCGATTCGAATCCTGACCCCGTCCGGGATCATTCACCGTCGCCACGAGGTAGCGTTTCGTCCGACCCGGTAGCCGAGGGGACAGCGAGGAGACCGGCCGTGCATGTGGTGATCATGGGTTGCGGGCGGGTCGGTTCCGCACTCGCCGGGAGCCTGGAACGGCTCGGCCACGACGTGGCGATGATCGACCGCGACCAGCAGGCGTTCCGCCGGCTCGGCCCGGACTTCCGCGGCAAGCAGGTGATCGGCGAGGGCTACCACCGCGACGTCCTCATCGCGGCCGGGGTGGAGCGAGCCGAGGCGTTCGCCGCGGTGTCCTCGGGCGACAACTCCAACATCATCTCCGCCCGGGTGGCGCGGGAGAGCTTCGGCATCGAGCACGTCGTCGCCCGCATCTACGACGCCAAACGCGCCGCGGTGTACGAGCGGCTCGGCATCCCGACCGTCGCGACCGTGCCATGGAGCACCGACCGGCTGATGCGGATGCTGCTACCCGACGGGGCGGCCACGGCGTGGCGCGAGCCGGCGGGCACCATCGCGATCCTGCCGCTGTCCGTGCACGAGGACTGGGTGGGCCGATCGGTCCGCGAGCTGGAGGCCGCCGCGAAATGCCGGGTGGCGTTCATCGTCCGGTTCGGCACCGGGGTGCTGCCCCGCTCCGACACCGCCGTCCAGTCGGAGGACACCGTCTACGTCGCCGCGGTGTCCGGCACGATCAGCGACGTCACGGCGGCGGCCGCAGCCCCGCCCCAGGAGGCATGATCATGCGCGTGGCGATTGCGGGAGCCGGAGCCGTCGGGCGCTCGATCGCGCTCGAGCTCGTCGAGAGCAAGCATCAGGTGATGCTCATCGAGCGGGAGCTGGCCAACATCGAGCCCGAGTCCGTCGAGGCGGCCGAATGGGTACATGCCGACGCGTGTGAGCTGAGCTCGCTGGAGGACGCCGATCTGGAGAGCTGCGACGTCGTCATCGCGGCCACCGGCGACGACAAGGTCAACCTGGTGGTGTCACTGCTCGCGAAGACCGAGTTCGCGGTACGCAGGGTGGTGGCCCGGGTCAATGACCCGCGCAACGAGTGGCTGTTCAGCGACAACTGGGGGGTCGACGTCGCGGTGTCCACCCCCCGGTTGCTGGCCGCGCTGGTGGAGGAGGCGGTGGCGGTCGGCGATCTGGTCCGGCTGCTCACGCTGCGTCAGGGCCAGGCCAACCTCGTCGAGGTGACGCTGCCCGAGGACACCCCGCTGGCCGGACGGCCGGTGCAGTCGCTCCACCTGCCCGTCGATTCGGCGTTGGTGGTGATCCTGCGCGGCGGCCGGGTGATCATCCCGCAGGCTGACGACGCGCTGGAGCCCGGCGACGAGTTGCTCTTCGTCGCCACGTCCGCGGTCGAGGAGGATATCCGGGCGGCGCTGGGATACTGAGCAGCGCCTGACTGGCTCAGGCCGTGATCGGCGCGCGTCGGGCCCGACGGACCGCCCACACGGTGCCCAGCAGCGCCAACCCGACCAGGGGAAAGCCCATCACCAACCGGGCAATGCCCAACCAGTCGTCCTGTTCGGCGTTGTAGAGCCACCCCTGCACCACGAGGCGGGCCGCGAACACGATCGTCCACAGCAGGGTGGCGAAGGTGTAGGCCCGCAGCAGCCGCGGTTCGCGACGCCAACCCTGACCGTCGCCGTTGATGCCGTGCCAGATCACCCCGGCGAGCGGCCAGCGCACCAGTGCCGAGACCAGGAACGCGAGCCCGAGTACCGCGCTGTAGATCAACCCCGGCAGGTAGAACCCGCGCGCCTCACCAGTGCGATAGGCGATGAACGCGCCCAGACCGACCCCGAGCAGGCCCGACACCGCCGGCTGCAGCGCCTCCCGGCGAGCGAGCCGCCACACCAGGACAGCTCCCCCGGCGGCGAGTGCGGCGAACAGCGCCGGTCGCAGTTCGAACAGGATGTTGACGACGACGAATACGCCGACCGGGATGGTGGAGGCGATGATCCCGGGCACCCCGCCCATCTGCTCCATCATCGTGGGGACGGCCCGCTCCGCGGGGGCGTCGGGTTCGGAAGCTTGACTCACTGCGCCTGAACCTTCACTGCACCTGGCAGATCTCGTAGTACGGGTTGTAGAGCACCTTGCGGCCGGCACGCATCGCCAGGCGTCCGTGCACCCGCATCGTGCGTCCCGGCTCGATGCCCGGGATCCGGCGGCGACCCAACCAGATCAGCGTGACCCCCTCGGTGCCATCGAACAACTCCGCCTCCAGCGAGGCGTCCGCATCCTGCGGGCAGAAATCCACACTGCGTAACCTACCGAATACGGTCACCTCTTCACCGTACGCACAGTCGCAGGCCCGCTGGGCGCCGGAACGCTCGGCGTGGGACGACAGGTCGTCCGCGTCGAGCACCTCCACCTCGCTGGTCAGCCTGCGCAGCATTCGGCGGAAGACCCCACCGTCCGTGCCCATGTCTGTCTCCGGCTCGATCGGGTGCGGGGCTTCCTCGACGCCGAGGCCGCTACCACTCCCAGCGTAACTCGACGAAAACGTGATACGCATCACCTGTGAAAGATTTCACCCATATCGTACCGGGACCGGATCTGCAGGAACCGACGGTCAGGAGCGTCGTGGTGGTTCTCATCTAGCGGCGGCGATGGCGTCCCGCAGGAGCGGCTGTGAACAGGGCCATCGGGTCGGCCAGGAGGAACGTCAGCGCGGGATCGTGACCCCGCGGTGCGGCCGCGCTCGACTTCTCGGGGGCATGACGGGCGCGCCGGCTCCGTCGGGGTGCCGATGTGGAAGCCGTGGGGACCGGGCGGACCACCGGGAGCAACTCGGTGGCCGGCTCCGGCTCGGGTGTCGGGCGCCAATCGGACACCGCCCGCAGCGCGATCGGCATCGTGGGCTGCGGATCGGGGTCCAGCGGGTGGGAACCTCGTGCGACAGCCGGTCGCAGCGGCGGCAACACCTCGGTGGGCGGACCGTCGTCGGTACTCCCGAGGCGAGGCCGGCCGTTGCGGGCAGCGACGGGTGCTGGAGCGGCAGGTACGTCCGATTCAGCAGCGATCTTCGGGCCGGCCGCGGCGTCAGCCTCGTCGGTCGCGGGGGCGAGGTACTCGGGCAGCTCCAGCGGCAGCACCGTGCGCACCGGGTACGGCGAGACCCCCCGCACCACCACGGTGTCGCCGAGCATGCGTCGCAACTCGGCGTCCAGGGCTACGGCGTCACGCTCCGGGCCGGTGGCGACGCCGTAGAGCATCCAGCGGGGACCGTCGATGCCGACGAACACCGAGGTCGCGCCCCCGGTGCGAGCGTGCAGCTCCCGACCCCACCGCCCCTGGAAGGACCGCACCCTGGCGCCGCCGTCGCGCAGCGAAGCGTTGATCTCGGTGGCCAGTTCCGGCCACAGCCGGGACGTGGTCGGCGCGGCCAGCGCGCTGACCGACAGGCGCCCCTCGGGCAGTGACACATGCACCGCCTGCAGCCGCCCCTTTCCCCTCGGCTCGACGGCCACGGTGCCGTTGGCGGGCACCGGGACGAGGAGGGCACCGAAATCGACCCGGTCCAGGTCGTCGGAGCTCTCGGGGTCGAGGTCGTCCTCGTCGTAGGGCCCCGATGCGGATCCTTCGGCATTGCCCGGCCGTCGACGGAGTGCGAGTGAGCCCGTTGCGCGCGGATCATCGGCAGGATCCATGCCCTCGCGGCTGCGGCGCGGCGCCATCACCGGCCCGCAGCGTCGTCGAGGCGGTCGTGTCCGCCGGTCGAACCATAGCCTCCTGATCCACGCCCCGACCCCGGCAGCTCCTCGACCTCGACGAACCGCACCTGCTCCACCCGCTGCACGACGAGCTGCGCGATCCGGTCACCACGTCGGAGCGCCAGCTCGTCGTGCAGGTCGTGGTTGATCAGGCAGACCCGGATCTCGCCGCGATAGCCGGCGTCGATCGTACCGGGGGTATTCACCACCGAGAGCCCTGCGCGGGCCGCCAGCCCGGAACGGGGATGCACGAAGCCGGCGTGCCCGACCGGCAGCGCGACCGCGATCCCCGTGCCGACGACGGCACGTTCACCGGGCGCGAGCACGATGTCCGAGGTGCAGAGCAGGTCGACGCCGGCGTCGTCGGGATGCGCGTATGCGGGGATCGGGAGGCCGGAATCGAGCCGGGCGAGGAGCACGTCGACCGCCGGCCCGGCAAGAGCCACGGTGGACGGCTTCTGCTGGGTGGCATCGAGAGGGCCGGACACGACGGGCGACGTTACCCTCGGATCCGTGACCGAACACCTGTCCCCGCATCCGTCTGCGACGTCTGGCGCCTCCGGATTCGACGAGCGGTTGTCGGTGCCGTGGTGGTGGTACCTGCTGGCCGTCGGCGTGGCGGTGTTGCTCGGCGCCGAAGTGCACATGGGTTACCCGGGGCTGCGCAGTTGGATCGGCTACGCCATCACCGTGCCACTGCTGGTGGCAACGCTGGCCTGGCTCGGTCGGATCCGGGTGCGCGTCGTCGATGGCGAGCTGCACGTCGGCGAGGCGACACTTCCGCTGCGCCAGGTCGGCCGGATCGAGGTGGTGGCCGCCACGGCCAAGCAGGCGGCGCTGGGCCCCGAGCTGGACCCGGCCGCGTTCCTGGTGCACCGTGCCTGGGTAGGCCAGCTCGTCCGCATTGAGCTGACCGGCCCGGCCGAGACCCCGTACTGGATCTTCAGCGTCCGCGAACCGGAGCGGCTGGTGGCGGCGCTGCGCGGCTGACCGGCATGCGCCGCCGTCACATCGCCGCTGCGCCGCCGGGCACTCAGGCGGCGCAGTCCCGGCAGATCAGCTGCGAGCCGTTGCGCTCCGCGAGCCGACTGCGGTGGTGCACCAGGAAACAGCTTGCGCAGGTGAACTCGTCGGCCTGCTTGGGCAGGACCTTGACGGTCAGTTCCTCACCGGACAGGTCGGCGCCGGGGAGCTCGAAGCTCTCGGCGGTCTCCGACTCGTCGATGTCGACCACCGCGGACTGCGCCTCGTTTCGCCGAGCCTTCAGCTCGTCGAGCGAGTCCTCAGCCATCTCGTCGGTCTCGTTGCGCCGCGGAGCGTCGTAGTCGGTCGCCATCGTCCCCACCCTCTTGTGCACTGCATTCATATTGTTCTCGTGCCGCTGGACAACGTCACAACACCGGGGTTTGTGCCCGGCATTCGAGTGACGCCGGTCTCGATACAACCTCAGCCCAAGCCCGATGGAGATCGGACCCGAGCGTTACGCGGTATGTGTGCTGCCCCCCGGCAGGCGCAGACCATAGCCCAGGCGCGCCACGCCCGCCGAGTGCCCTCTCCCAGTGCCGCGAAGTTGTCGGTGTGGGCCGTTAAGGTGCCGGTCGTGGCAGCCTCTCCCGTCCGAAGCCAGCACAGTCAGCACGGTCAGCACGGCGGTTCGCATCAGCACGACCCCGGTTCGTCTGCTGTGCACCCGGGCGCCGACCCGGGCGCCGTCGGGAGGTGGCTGGCCGACCAGCTGGGCGACTCCCGGTGGCGGGAGTCCACGTTGCGCCCGATCGGCGAGGGCCGCTCCAATCTCACCTATCGGGTCGACAGCCCCGCCGGTGCCGTCGTCCTGCGCCGACCGCCGGTGGGCGAGGTGGCCACCACGGCCCACGACATGGGCCGAGAGCAACGGGTCATCTCCGCGCTCGCCGGCACGGCGGTACCGGTACCGCAGGTGCTCGCCACGTCAGAAGGCGGGCCGCCGGTCGACGCTGCGTGTTTCGTCATGGAGCTGGTCGAGGGTGTGGTACCGCTCGGGGACCTCCCGGCTGGCTGGGCGGACACGAAGTCCGAACGAGCCCGGGTCGGGTACGGGCTGGTGGACGTGCTGGTGGCGCTGCACGCCGTCGATCCGGCGGCTGTAGGTCTGGGTGACTTCGGCCGTCCCGAAGGCTTCATGACCCGTCAGGTACGGCGCTGGGGCAAGCAGTGGGAGGCCGCGCGCGGGGAGGGAGCCGCCACTGCCGACATCGAGCGGGAGCTCACGCGCCTGGCCGAGCTGCTCGGCACGGCCGTGCCCGCCGCCCAACGCCACACGATCGTGCATGGCGACTACCGGATCGATAATTGCCTGTTCGACGCCGCCGACCCGGGACGGATCAAGGCGGTGCTGGACTGGGAGATGTCCACCCTCGGCGACCCGATGGCCGACCTGGGCCTGCTGCTCGTCTACTGGCACCACGCCGACGAGGAGCCGATCTGGCGGGCGGCGCAGCACCTGCCGAGCCCCACGAAGCTGGCGGGCTTCCCGCGGCGCGCCGACATCGCGGCGACCTACGCCGCGGCGTCCGGGCTCGACCTCACCCCGCTGCCCTGGTACGTCGCGTTCGGCACGTTCAAGCTGGCCGTCGTGCTGGCCGGGATCCTGGCCCGGGTGCGGGCCGGGTCGGTGCCCGCGTCCATGGCACACGGCCTGGAGGACAGCGTCGACCCGCTCGTGGCTCTGGGCCACCACGTGCTCGAGAGTGGGCTCCACTGATGGTTCTCGGCTCCTACCCCCGGCCTTATGAGCGCCGCCGGCAACATCCGATCCTCGCCCTCGTCTCGGCGCTGGCCGTGCTCGCCACCCTCACCTGGGCGGTGGTCCTGGTCAACGCGACCGAGTCGTCGGGAGCGGCGTCATGCCCCACTCCGTCGACGGGCCCGATGCCTGCTGAGGTGCTCGCCGCGAACAGCCTGGACCAGGTGACCCCGGCCTTGATCGGCGCCGTCCGGGTGCGCGTACTCAATGCCGGCGGGCAACGCGGGCAGGCCAACCTCGTGTCTGCACAGCTCAGCGATCTCGGCTTCACTGAAGCCACGCCACCAGCCAACGATCCCAGCTATCCCAATGGCGACATGGACTGTGTCGGGCAGCTGCGGTTCGGTCCGGCAGGCGAGGCGGCCGCGACCACGCTCTCGTTGGTGCTGCCATGCACGGAACTGGTGCGCGACGGCCGTGGCGACGACATCGTGGACGTCGCCGTGGGTACCGGTTTCGGAGATGTCAACCCCACCCGCGCCGTGCGCGCCGCGCTCGACGAACTGGCCGCTCCGACCGCCGGCAGCGACGGCTCGACCAACGCGGCCGACGCTGACCCGAATGCCGCGCCCGCACCGCCGCCACTCGACCCGGAGCTGCGGGGCGCAGCCCGCGACATTGCCTGCTGACTCCCCGCCGATCGCCCACCTAACGGACGAATGTGCCGTTCGTTGCCACGACGGATCCGGATGGGCGGTCAGACCGCCGCGGCGCCGCAGGCTCGAGCCAGCACAGCCAGGTCAGCGGCGATCCCGGGCGCCGCGGCGAACACCGCGTCTGCGCCGAGCCCGGCGATGTCTGCGCCGAGCCCGGCGACATCGCTGCTCGAGGCCGTGCGTACCTCGTCGGCGGGTGGCGGGCTGCCGGGAGGTCGGGGGACGCGGACCGCGGCGCCGGCCTCCCGGGCGATCACCGCGGCGGCGGCCCAGTCCCACCAGTTCGTGCCGTGCTCGAGGTACGCGTCCAGCCAGCCTGCCGCCACCGCGCACATGTCCAGCGCGGCCGACCCGGTGCGGCGCACGTCGCCCACTCGGGGCAGCAGGGCCGCGACCAACCGCGCCTGCCCGACCCGACGTTGAGCACGGTAGGAGAACCCCGTGCCGAGCACCGACAGCGCGACGTCGGAGATGGCCGAGGCTCGCAGCGGCTGCCCGTCACACGTCGCGCCCGCGCCGGCCGCCGCGGACCAGAGCCGTCCGGACACCGGCTCGGCCACGGCCCCGGCCACCGAGACGCCGTCGCGCACCGCGCCAACCGACACCGCGTACCAGGGCAACCCGTGCAGATAGTTGACCGTACCGTCGATCGGATCGACCACCCAGATCGTGTCCGTGTCTGCCGCGCCGCCATCTTCCTCGCCGACTACCGCGTCGCCGGGGCACAACTCGGCGAGTCGGTGGCGAAGCAGCGCCTCGACCGCGGTGTCGGCCGCGCTGACGACATCGGTGGGCGAGGACTTGGTCGACACCGCCACGGCATCCGGTCGAGGCAGATCGCGCAGGTAATCGGCGGCCTCGAGCGCGACACGTTCGGCAACTCGACGCAGGGAGAGCGCGGTATGGTCCACGCGGTCATCCGACCACGCCACCATGAAACCGTGCACCGCCGGGCGTAAACGCCAGTGTCCCACGCAGCCGCTCGGGAGGACCGTCTGGACCTGCGGTGCGACCGTCTGGCGCACGATCCCGACCTGCTGTGCACGCGAGGTGTAAACGCCCGCTGGGCACCCAGTTACAATGACCTCGTGCCCCGCCCTGAGGTGGCCGCCGACAGAACCCACAGGACGGCGACCGGCGCGGCGAGGCACCGATTGACTCCACTGGCAGGCCGGGTACTTCCGCGTCCCGGCCAACCGCAGAGCGCACCGCACCGAGAGGGCCTAGGTGGCAGCCGCAGACTCCGCAACCCGCACCGACCCGTCCGTCGATCCGACGGCTGGTCCCGCCCCCGCACGACGCCGGACGGGAGGGAAAACCCCCCGCGCGGCGGCCACGGCCGGCACGAAGACGGCGCCGAGGTCGCGGGCAGCGGCGAAGTCCCCCACGAGTTCCGAACCCGCCGCCGGTGCTGACGAGCCCACCGAGGTCGACACCGCCGAGGTCGCCGACGCTGCCGATGTCGACCTGGAGAGCGCGCCTGAGGTCGGTGATCTCGAGGAGGTCGAGGTCGAGCTCGACGACCCGGAGCTGGCGGTCGAGGTCGTCGACGTCGCGGCCGTCGTCGGCGTGGAGAGCACTGACGACTCCGACGAGGACGAGGAAGACGACGAGGAAGAGGAGCCGACCAACACCGGCGCCAACCGTCGCAGCCCCAGCCAACGGGAGCGCTCCACTCCACAGAAGTCCGGCGACTTCGTCTGGGACGAGGAGGAGTCCGAGGCGCTGCGGCAGGCCCGCAAGGACGCCGAGCTCACTGCCTCGGCCGATTCTGTCCGGGCCTATCTCAAGCAGATCGGCAAGGTCGCGCTGCTCAACGCGGAGGAGGAGGTCGAGCTCGCCAAGCGCATCGAGGCCGGCCTCTACGCCGCCGAGCGGCTGCGCCGGGCCATCGACGCCGGCGAGAAGGTCTCCCCGCAGCTGCGTCGCGACCTGCGCTGGATCGTCCGCGACGGCGAACGGGCCAAGAACCACCTGCTCGAGGCCAACCTCCGCCTCGTCGTCTCGCTGGCCAAGCGCTACACCGGGCGCGGCATGGCGTTCCTGGACCTCATCCAGGAGGGCAACCTCGGCCTGATCCGCGCGGTCGAGAAGTTCGACTACACCAAGGGCTACAAGTTCTCCACCTACGCCACCTGGTGGATCCGCCAGGCCATCACCCGCGCCATGGCCGACCAGGCCCGCACCATCCGCATCCCGGTGCACATGGTCGAGGTCATCAACAAGCTCGGCCGCATCCAACGCGAGCTCCTCCAGGACCTGGGTCGCGAGCCCACCCCGGAGGAACTGGCCAAGGAGATGGACATCTCCCCGGAGAAGGTGCTGGAGATCCAGCAGTACGCCCGGGAGCCCATCTCGCTGGACCAGACCATCGGCGACGAGGGCGACTCCCAGCTCGGTGACTTCATCGAGGACTCCGAAGCCGTCGTCGCCGTCGACGCGGTCTCCTTCACCCTGCTCCAGGACCAGCTCCAGTCGGTGCTGGCCACCCTCTCCGAACGCGAGGCCGGCGTCGTCCGGTTGCGGTTCGGTCTCACCGACGGTCAGCCCCGCACCCTCGACGAGATTGGCCAGGTCTACGGCGTCACCCGCGAACGGATCCGCCAGATCGAGTCCAAGACCATGTCCAAGCTGCGCCACCCGTCGCGGTCGCAGGTGCTGCGCGACTACCTGGACTGAGTACGACGACAACGGCGACCCCGGGGTTTCGGATTCGGGGTCGCCTACTTCTCGGGCGGGTGCGCCCGCTGATGATGCGCTCGACCTCGGATGCTAGTCGCGGAACGTCGACGGAGGCTGTCGTCCAGAGAGGTACGAGCCGGACAACGGGGCGGCGACGGGCCTCCCGGCACCGCCCGGCACTGTGAACCGGCAGATCCCGGCCTGATGCGGTCGAGCAGGCGTGACGGGCGCTCGCGAGCCGGCACGGTCGAGGCGCCAGCGTTGTCGGATGCACCGCTGGCGGTGCTGGGTCAACCGCGATGGGAATCTCAGTTCCAACTATGGTAAGTGCAGCTACCATAACCGATGCTGAGAAAGCCCGACGGGCTCTTCGATCGGGCCCAACACCGGCCAGGGTGCCTTTCTTCGCGACGACGGCGGTCACCGGAACCAGGAAGTCCTCGGTGAACAGCTCGCTTCTGGCCAGGGTCAGCGCGATGAAGCCGATCGCGAAGGCCAGTCCGCCGAGCAGGGTGCTTCCGGTGGCATGCTCGACGAGCAGCAGCGCGAGCACCCCGGTGCCGACGTCGAGCCCTCCGAGAAATCCGGTGGTGAGCAGACCGGACCAGGAGCGCCCGAGTCGCTGCTCGCCTTCGTCGACCAGCCGGTCGAAGGTCTGCTCGGAGCCCTCCTGTGGCACGTCCGGATCGGCAGCCCCGCGATCTCGCATGGCACACCATGCGGCCCCGCGATCCGGGTCCGCAACCGCGGACCGGATGGCGACGCCCTGTTGGACCAGTCAGCCCTATCCAGCATGGCCGATCGTGCATTGGCCGCGCTGGGGATCGACGCCGACGCGGTGATCGGCCAGGTCGACGCGCTCGACATCGACACCACCGCCGATGTCCCGCGGAGCAGGTAGCGGCGGGCCAGCTGCCGTCGCCGGGATCTTCGGACCGGCGAGGGCGAAGGACCGGGGCCCGCCGCACGTGCCTCGGCGTGACCGGCTGCGCCGGCGTCACCAGTAGGCTTGCCCGATGACCGGCCCGGCGGCCCAGCGGTGGGCGGATCTCCAGTCCGGTCGTGGCCTTCCACCCGAGATCCTGGCCACTGCACCGGCGGATCCCTGGATGCACGACACCCGGGGCTTCGCCGCCCCGGCGACGGCGACGGACACCCCGTCCCGGGTTGCGGGGTTCGGGATGCTCGGCGACGGCGGCACGGTGCTCGACGTCGGCTGCGGCGGCGGTGAGGCGGCGTTCGCGCTGATCGGACCGGCTACCCACCTCACGGGGGTCGATCAGCAGCAGGACATGCTCGAGGCGTTCGTCGCCGATGCCACCGCCCGCGGAGTCCCCCATCGCACGGTGCTCGGGCGATGGCCCGACGCGGCCGCCGAGGCCGGGAGCGCGGATGTGGTCGTCTCCCACCACGTGCTGCACAACGTCGTCGACCTTCCGCCGTTCGTCGCCGCGCTCACCGCCGCTGCCCGCCGCGGCGTCGTCGTCGAGATGTCGGCCCAGCATCCGATGGCATGGCTCGACCCGCTGTGGGTGCGCTTCCACAACCTGCATCGCCCGCCCTCGGCCACCACCGACGATGCCGTTGCCGTACTGCGTGAGCTCGGCATCTCTGCGGACGTGGTTCGGTGGGAGCGGACCGATCCGCCGCGGCAGGACCCCGGGTGGGTGACCCGCCGGCTCTGCCTACCGCCGGAGCGGGTAGCCGAGGTCGATGCGGCGCTGGGCGAGATACCCCCGCGGCCCCGGTGGGTGGCGACTCTCACCTGGCCCGCCGGACGACCCTGACCCGGCGGCGACATCACCCGCGTGCGACGCAGTCACCCATCAGGTGATGAGCAGCCCCAAGGGTTCGTTGCCACGTGGGCCATTGCGAGATCATAACGTGGCCGCTCCGTCGGCGTAGTGCGCAGAACAGCGCACCCCGGCAACGGAGGTGAACAGCACGGTCGAGCCTGCCGCCGCCGACGGCCCCAGCCCCAGAGGGCCCCAGTTTCTGACGGCCCCAGCCCCCGAGGGTCGCACCGGCGGTCGCGTTCGTGCTGGTCATTGCCCCAGTTGAGGTGGCGATGACCAGCTTCTCGACCTGGAGGGCGTGACGAATCGGCCAACTCGCCGTGCTGGGATGCGCAACTCGCGGTGCTGGGATGCGCAACTCGCGGCGCCGATAGTGTCGGGCCCGGCGGAGGTGGGGATGGCGAGTCTGGAGGTACTACTCGGCGTCGTGGCTGCGGTTGTGCTGCTCGGGGTCCTTGCCGTGCGGGCCTCGGTGCGGTTGGGGCTGCCGTCCCTGCTGCTCTACCTGGGCATCGGCATCCTGATCGGCGAGTCGGTGCTCGGGTTCCAGTTCGCCGATGCCGGGCTGACGGAGTCGATCGGGTTGGCCGCGCTGGTGCTGATCCTGGTCGAGGGCGGCCTCACCACGCGCTGGCAGGCCGTCCGGCCCTCGCTCGGGCTCGGGGTTGCACTGTCGACGGTCGCGGTCGCGGTGAGCATCGCGGTGGTCGGGGTCACGTTGCACTATCTGCTCGACCTCGACTGGCGGGTTGCGTTCCTGTGGGGCGCGGTCCTGTCGTCCACCGACGCAGCGGCGGTGTTCAGCGTGCTGCGGGGGGTCGGGGTGAGCCGGCGCCTGGCGGGCACGCTGGAGCTGGAGGCCGGCATGAACGACGCGCCGGTGGTGCTGGCCGTCATCCTGCTCGCCTCCGACGACCCGATCACCTGGCTCACCCCGGTGCTGGTGGTCTATGAGCTCGCCGTGGGCGGGGTGATCGGCGTCCTGTTCGGCCTCGGCGGAGCGTGGGCGCTGCGTCGGGCGGCGTTGCCGTCGACGGGGCTGTACCCGCTGGCCGCGGTGGCGGTGTGCGTACTCGCCTACTCGACGGGCCAGCTCGCGCTGGCGTCGGGCCTGCTGGCCACCTATGTCTGCGCGCTGGTGCTGGGCAACTCGAAGCTGCCGCACCGTGGGGGCGTGCTGTCCTTCGCCGAGGGGATGGGGTGGCTCGCCCAAATCGGGCTGTTCGTGCTGCTGGGGCTCTACGCCTCCCCGCCCCGACTGCTCGACGCGGTCATGCCCGCGCTGATCGCCGGTGTGGTGCTGGTGGTGGCTGCCCGGCCGCTGTCGGTGATCGCGGCGGCGACACCGTTTCGGGTGCCCTGGCGTGAGCAGGCCTTCCTCTCCTGGTCCGGGCTGCGCGGGGCGGTGCCGATCGTGCTGGCGCTGATCGCCGTCCGGGAGGGCGCGCCCAGCGCCCGGGTGCTGGTGGACGTGGTCTTCGTGCTGGTCGTCGTGCTCACCCTGGTGCAGGGCACGACGTTGCCGTGGGTGGCCCGGGTGCTCGGGGTGTCCCGCGCGGCGCAGCCGCAGGAGATCGAGGTCGACGCCGCGCCGCTGGACGAGCTGGGTGCCGACCTGCTCCAGGTGCGGGTACCGGTCGGCTCCCGGCTGCGCGGGGTGTACCTGGCGGAGCTGCGGCTGCCACCGGGTGCGACGGTGAGCCTCGTGGTGCGCGACGAGACGGCCTTCACCCCCAACGGCCAGACCCGCCTGCGCGAGCTCGACCAGCTGCTCGTGGTCACCACCGCGAGCGTCCGGGACGCCGCTGAGGAGCGGATCCGTGCGGTCGACCGGGCCGGCCGGCTGGCCCGATGGCGTGGGGAGTCCGGACGTTAGGGAGCGTGATCATCGGTCGGGAACGGGGGACCGAATTCGGGAGGCTGTCGCCTGATCGCACGCTTGATCCTGGTCGAACAGCAGGGTGCCGAGCAGCAAGACGACAGTTCGAAAACTGGGGAGATCTGCCGTCGACAGCCCTGCCTTCCACCCCGGCCGGCACGAAACCAGCAACGGCCGGACGCGCGCCCACGCGGGGACGGCAGCGCAACGAGCGAAGATACCGTGAGCTTCGGGAATGTCCCTGGAGATGCAACAGACCGTCGTTCGTGGCCGGTGCCCCTCCGGCGCGCCCCAGCATCTTCTGGTACCGCCGGCACGACTGGTGGGGTTACGCGTCCTGTTCGATGCGCTCGAAGATGTCCGAGTCGGTTTCCTGCTGCCACTCCGGTAGGTCGTCCCAGTCGGCAACGTAGGCCGGCTTGGGGTCCGGGAAGTGTTTGTAGATCTGGCCGATCCAGCACAGGGCGATGAAGCGGCCTTTCTGCGCGCGGGTGAGCTTGGCGGTGTTGCCGTCGGTGGCCTCGATGAACGCGCGGACCTGGTCGTAGACGGCGGTCGCACTGGCGCGTTCCCAGCCCGGGGTGTCGTCCCACGGGGTGAGGTAGCTCGGCTTGGGTTCGCCGGGGTAGTACATGGTGACGCCGACGATCCACGCCTCGCGAAACACCTGTCCTTGTTCGACCTGCAACGATTCTCCTCGTGGTCATCCGTAGCCGTCGTGCTCGACCAGGGCGGTGATCTGAGTGTTGAGCCGGTGGACCTGCTTATTCCCGAGCAACGGGGCCAGATGGGGTTGCAAGGCCTTGAGCTTGCGGCTGAGGACACCGGAGCCGGTCTGGCGGGCGGTGTCCAATGCGGCGTCGGCGTGGGCGACCACCCGGTCCGGGTCGCCGCGCTGGACGCCGATCATGGCCAGGTCGGTGAGCACGCTGGCGCGTCGGCGGGTAGTCAGGGTGTGGTTCAGGACGCCGGTGAGGGCGGCTTCGGCCAGGTCAGGGCATCCGAGTGCGACGTAGCAGGTGCCACGTTCCTCGGCTAGCCTAGAACCGTCGAACCGCAGCCAGCCGTCGTTGTGCACCGGGCCGTCGAGCTGGCGCACCTGCTCGGCGAGATCGAGTGCTCGTTCGCAGGCGTCCCGGTCCCCGAGTCCGGCGAACGTCTCGGCCTGGACGGCAGAGACCCAGTGCCGGGTGGACAATGTGCTGTCGCCTCGCTGAGCCAGTGCGGCGGCCAGCTCCAGCATGGGGCCGGCTTTGTCGAACTGCCGTTCGTAGACGGCGATGAAGGCGTGCCGGGTCATCGCGCAGGCCCACAGGTCGAAGGCGCTGGCTTCCTTGCTGGCCGTGGCGGCGAGGGTGTAGCAGTGGGCGGCTTCGGTGTAGTGGTTGCCGTCGAAGAAGATCTCCCCGGCCAGCTGGAACAGGTCCCCGGCCAGAGCGCAGAGGCGGTGGTGAGTGGCCAGGCTGTGCGGCCGCTGCAGGCCGGCGGAGAGCACGTCGAGCTGCTGGCGGACCAGCGGCATGACCTCACTCTTGGACATGGACAAGGCGAACACCCGCCAGAGGTGTCTGTTCAGCTCCGCGTACTCGTCCAGCTTGGCGACACCCAGCCGGCCTGGGTGACTGGAGGCGTAGTCGACCCGGTCCGCATCGAGAGAGGTCTCGGTCGGGGGCATGACCAGCAGGGTGCTGAACATGCTGAACAGGCGAAGGTACTCGCGGCGCTTCCTGTCGTCGCTTTCCGCGAGATGACCACCGAGGAAAACATGTGCTGACGTCGTTGGTCCGGCGTCCGAGCCCGGCGCGGGCACGACGTCGTCATCGGTATCGTCCGGGCTCCGGAAACTCTTGGTGCCCTGGCCGGAGAGATCGAACCACAACCACTCCTGCGGAATGCGCAGCACCCGCGCCCAGTGCCGCAACGTATCCAGGCTGAGGATCGGTGGGCCCGTCTCGATCTTGCTGATCTGGGATTGGCTCAGGCCGAACCACTGACCGAGCACCCCCTG